>Ga0123341_1001974_pt1 | contig 16297 bp, 12 predicted proteins | sample Turbeapinknodule_FD_89959 | JGI IMG/M metagenome (GOLD analysis project Ga0123341, IMG submission 89959) | Root nodule microbial communities of legume samples collected from Mexico - Turtle bean Mexico pink nodule | ecosystem: Host-associated > Plants > Roots > Nodule | place: Mexico: Nepantla...
GTTCTATAGATTCATTTTTGAATCACATTCAATAAATAAAAGTACTCCTTTATTTCATGTTACATGAGAAAAACTTGTTTAAATCTCTTAAAAACTCCTTCACATTTTTACTTGTGAATAATCAATATAATGCAATGATAAGATAATTTCTTTTTTAGATAATAAAAGAAAATACAGTTTAGACTAATAATATTCGTAAATTAAGCTATAAATTTGAAAAAGACTTGTTATAAACTTTTTATCAAGGAAAAAATACTATAATTTTTCAATACTGTAAAATAGTTTGTTATATCTTTCACCTATCAATTTGTTTTAAAGTAGTTCTTATATATATTTTTCTTTTAGTTCCTACTGGTTTGGTTTAGTCTTTATGAGGCATTTTTTTTTCTATCTTTGTATTATATGAATAATTTTTTTATGGTTCTTACCTCTTTTATAAAGTACTTAATCTAAAATAAGTAATTATTATAGGAGTTAAAATAAAATTAGATATTTTTTAAAGACGTAAAAAAATAAAATGGTTTTACAATATTTATTAAAAAATACAATTATGAAAAGGAAATTTTTTTTACAAGATAATCCTTTGAGAAATGGGAATAGGTAAGAACACTTTTTCTAACATATTTTTTTTTATAAAAGTCTTTATTGAGACATTATGACATTATTATTCAACTTTCATCACTGACATTTCGAAAAAAAAATATTATATATTCTATCTTTAATAACATTTTATAGATTATTAAAATTTCCATACAAACCCAATTTAATGAAAAACAAGATATTTCAAACTTCGTAATGTTTCATAAACTCCCACGAAAAGAGTTTACGAAAGAACGTTAAGAAAGATTTATATTTTTGGTTTCTTAGAAAGAACTTTGTGTTATCTCTTAACAAAATTTCTGTTTCCGAGTCATGTGTAGGAAGTAGCCACCTTCTCCTTCCTTCTTCTGCTGCACTGAGTATCGAGTGAGTGTACAAAACTACCAACTTGGTGAGTTCTCTCTGGATAAGACTTTCATTATCTTTCACCCTTTTGCTCACTCTTCGCGTTTCCTTAAAAAGCTTGTATTTTTCACCACCCTTTATCTTTTTATGTATATTCTAAATCGTGGGGCTTATACTCTGCAAGATATATTCCGGAACACTGTCTCTATTGTTCCTCTTTATTTTAAATTTCACAACTTTCTTGGTGGTTATTTCTAATTTTTATTTTGGGTGCATGTAGTTATTTTTATTTTACTAGTTCTCTGGTGCAAAATCGAAAACTATGCTGGATTAATTCTAATGGACCAAACAAAATTTGAATTCAAGCATTTTCTTGTTTAAATTGAAAACTTTTTGGTGTTTATACCGAGCTAGGCAAATTGGAAGTTCTTGAAATTTGTGTTACAGCTGTTAACAGGGATTTCATGGTAGATAATCTGTCTGAAGATTTGGTCTTTTAAGTGTGTGACGAACAATGTTGTGTGATCCATGTAGTTGACCTCACTTACTGGGATAAGACTTTTTGTTACTTTTATACATTTCTGGTAACATTATGGTTCTGGTTAATAGAGATCCAAATTGTAAATTTATTGGTGGTTATATTGGGGCTACTTGGAATTTGTGTTATATATTCACTTCTGGTAACATTATGGTGCAGCAGGATAATAGAGCTTACAGACAACAATACTATCGTCCCTTACAAATTTCTTATACAATCCATGATTGTCTTGCACCCTTTTGTTTTCCCTCCTTCTTGCACCACCATCACATGCTCAAAACCTTTTTCTCATGACAACAATCACTTTGTGCCATCTTCAATGGCTCTCCGGGTAGTCCCAAACAATGCCAGGACAAGGACATTCTTATGTAGTGCTAGTATTCAGCCGAAGGATTTGAATGGCATGGACTTCAATATAGACGTCATTAAGAAAGATTTGGAGTTTCAAGGTGATGGCGAAGGTGGGTTTTTAGGTCAAGGTATGTATCCAAGAAGTGATGAAAATGATATTGTTGAAGAAGAAGCACAAGAAGGTGAAGATGATGATGCTGGATTTTCGGATGGAGGACCATATACAGGTAGGCCAGAGAAGGATTATGATAGAGATCCAGAACTCGGTAACATTCTGGGGAGTTTTCTAGAGAATCCCCAAGAGGCACAATCCCAAGTAAGCATCACTGTATTAATGGTTTTATAACTTCAGCCTTGCATTGTAGGCTCTATCTTCTTGTGGTGGTGGTGGGGAGGAGGGGCATTTTGTTTCAAAATGTGATGTTTGTTACATTTCATGTTGTTGAAAAGTTAAAGAATAGCATCTGTGAGCTACTCTGAATTTTAATACCGGGGGATATTATTTGTGTTTAAATCAAATGAGCTTGATATATTTGCAGTTGGAAGATAGATTAAGAAAGAAGAGGAACAAAGTACTGCACACAAAGACTGGATCTGGTAAACCAATGAAGGTGTCATTTAACAAGTAAGCTCAACCATGCAAATATGTGTGATTGTACCATGCAGTGTTCTGTTATTCGCGCAATTTTGCTGGTGTAGTTGCGTTTTTCTTATTGTGATGTTTAGATTTCTCTTCAGTTTGGTGTGCTAGAATTTACTGGTGTAATAACCTTATATTAATTTACTGGTGTAATAAACTCTCTTTAATTTACTGGCGTATTATCTTTTTGAAGTAGGAGAAATGTACAGTTGAGGAATGCTAGTTGTTATTGTTGTTAGTAAATTGGTACAGTGATTGAGATTTGTCAATTGATACTTTCACTTTCATATTCTCTTTCCAACTAGCATGTAGGACATTGAAGCAGTCTCTCTGTTGATCAAAGTGATATGATATGCTTTACATGGATACATTGTTATTTAATGTCAAATTTAACGTATTTAAGGTGGAAATGATTTTTTTAGGACTCAAGCTTACCTTTTTAGGACTTTTAGGAAGGAATAGGAGTAAGTATTCAAATTAGTTTCAGAGTAAGTATTCAAATTAGTTTCAGATTATGCTCTTGCTCGGGGCATGGTTTGAAGTGAAACTTGAATTCTAAGATGGTTATGCTCAAAATTTTGGTTCCGATTGCATCATGTTTGAATTTCTTGAATAAGTTGATATTGCTTTTGAAATCTGGTTATTTTGTATTACTTTTAACTTTAGTGGATACAATGGTGATGCTTCCTGATTAAATATGCAAATACTTTAAGTCTAACAACTTTAGAAAAAACTGTCCGATTTGTTTTATTTTTAAGACTAGTGGTTTGAGTAGAGGGCAACCTTGATGCAAAGTTAAAGTTGCTTCTCGATGACTAGTTGAATATGGGTTTGATTTGGAACCAGCCTCTTTGCATATGCTAGGGTAAGGTTGCGTTACAATAGCCCTCCACCTTACCTTTGTATAGACAGAAGCCTTATAACACTTGGGTATGGTAGTTTCTTTTTGTTTTTTTAATTAGTGGTTTGAGTAATTTGTATTAAATTATTATAGACGTGGACTGATTAGTTTAATATTTGAGTTAGTTGTCATTGAATCCAGCTCAGACTCAAGTTAAATCTTTGATAGAAACCCTGAAAATGCTGGGTTGTTCTAAGTCGAATTAAGGTCAGATACAAAGGCTGAGTAGATTGACTTGTGTCAATTTGATGTTTATAAGGAAAAAGAGGATTACTTTTGACGATGATGTTACTGGGATTTTCTAATTCCTATTTTGGATATATGAATTATTAATTGTAGCCTAATGTCACTATATATTGCTCTCTTGTGTGCTACTGGTAATTGTAGCATTTAGGCATTTACTTGTTAGCTGTATGTTTATTTTATGATTAGCATATAAGTGGGCACTTTAATGAATTGAAAGCTGAAATTGGTGCTATTTGAAGAGGTAAAGGGACTGGAGTGCAGTTTCTACTGAACTTAAACAGTAAACTACTAAGGTTCTGTGATGAGCCCATAATACATGTTTACCAATGAAGAGGGGAAAAACAGAAATGAAGGCAGAAAGGAGGATGCAAATGGGTCGGTCAAGGAAGCAAGGCCTGTTGATGTTATGAGAGAAGAAAGAAAGAAGTTGGTCCAGGGGATGGTGAGAGAAGGGTGGGAAAAATAACAACTTGGATAGGTGGCAGAGAGGGAGTGGAGGAAAGTGGCTTCGCGATTATGCAAAGAGAGGTGGGGGAATACCAGGAGGAGGATAGGGGGAAGAGAAATTGGGGTGGTGAAAAGGAGGGTGAGACTGAATGCAGGGTAGGCTCGTGCTCGGTCTGGGTTTTCTTTGCTATCTTTATATTTCCATCTTATAATGAGCGCTCCATCTATAGTCATTTATTTCCCATTTTCCTACATATCTCACTGTTGAATTCCTCTGTTATGTCTAGTCCTTCTTTGTTGGGTAGGGGATTATTAATTTAGATACTATAATTAGTTCTATAAATTTTTGGTTCTTATCGTCCTAATTGAATGAACTTCTCCACGAGTCCTTATAAAGGAGAAGTAAATAATAGGGTAAATGAATTGAAGTTCTCCCATAAGTTAAAATTAGCTTATGTACTAAATTTTTTAGAAGGTTTCTCTTTTAACTTCTCCAAAAGCTGAAATGCACTACTTGATTTTAGCTTATAGGAGAAAACTCAATTTACTTGACCTTTTTTCCTTCTATAAGTGGTTATAGAGAATTTTATCCAAAAATAGGGACTTAACTGTAAGTTTTGTTTTGAGGTGTTCCTAAACTAAAGAATTGTGCACCAAACTCTTTAAAGAAGTATCTACTGGTTAGTCTGTTAATTAAATTATGATGAATTTGTATGGTTTAGTAATGGAATGAAGATCTAACACTTTAGTTGGTGTAATAATCGAATAAAAATGGGTTCTTAGTTCTATGTTGGAATTTTGTTGACTATGTATTGTTAATTTTAAATAGACAATAATAAGAGTTCTAGACAAGTTTCTGATCCGAAGCCATTGGCTAACCTAGTTGTTTTAGTCTAATATTTTATGTCATTCTATAAGGAAGACTTCTTAGTTTGTGATGTGTTTGTTTTCGGTTCTGAGAATCTGGCTTTGTTGCACATGACTTTGTGGGTACATGGAGGCTCGGAATGCGGACTTCAACTTGATGGAAAAATGTTGGGTTTATGGGAACTGTTAGTAATACTTATGATGTATACTCATCAGTTAGTTAGTTACAAAGTGAGTAGTAGGTTTTTGGTTGAAGAAATAAGACATGTGTCTCTAAATAAGGAGGAGATGAAGAGAGATTGTGTCTTCTCATTTCTGAGATTCTTGGGGCCTTATTAGGAGGTGTAGGCCCTCGAAGTTTTGTAAGTTAAGCACTATAGGGGAAAAAGCCTTTATTCATGCATGTACTATACGTATCCATAACTATTTTGTGGTTTTGGTTGGATTTCTTTGAAATACATCCGTTTGTTCTCGAAGTCATCTTAAGATGGAATTCATGCTATCTAAACTGTCATTTGATTCCCAACTAGATTTAAGTGTGTCTTACACTCATAACCAGCATGCCTTCAATTCAGAGTAGTTGTTTTAATGTAGATATTCCCTTCAAAAAGATTGTTAATATCCCTTTATTTGAAAAAACCTGTTTAAATCGAAGTAGCTACCAGGGAGCTAGCTTTCATGTGGCCATCATATGCCCCTGGATTGGGTGGGGTGTGATTTTCTTAGACACATCGAGTCAAACTAAGGATATAGAAGAAATTCCACCTATCATGTTCATATAACACCAAGTTTGCTTGTTATGTGTATTTGAAGGTGTCTTTCAAATGGCAAGTTCCCTAATTATATATGTATATAGAAGGGGTGAGAGAGTGGCAAGGGGAGTTTACCTATAAGAGGGTTATGACAAATAAACAGACAGTCAGTGGGAGTAAAGAGATTAAAGAGATGAGCAAAAGGTTATTTATTTCTGCTTGAGACAGTGCATACAAGACACAAAAATTATATATTCTGTATTTTTCTTCTTTATCTTAAAAGTATTTTATTTATCTTACAGTTAATGATGGTATTTCCAGATTTGAATTTTCAAACTCATACATATGGTTTGAATTCTACAATGTTCCATTGGCCAAAGACATCTCCTTAATTTGTGATGTAAGGAACTTTGCTCTATGATTAATTTGTTGTGCATTCTCCATGATACACATTTGCTTTAGTGAAAATTGTGTTGAATTTGGTTCATTGCAGACAATTCGATCATGGCATATTATTGGCCGTCTTGGTGGATGCAATGCATTGAATATGCAAGTAAGTTTTTCTCTTCTGCCGTTGATACAAAATTTTCCTTCTCCTTTTCCCTTATAGATTAACTAGCATTTTACGTTCAGCTTTCACAGTCTCCATTGGATGCACGACCGAGTTATGATTATATTCAAGGAGCAAATGTTGAACCAACTACATTTTACAACATTGGGAATCTTGAGGTGCAAGACAACTTGGCTCGAATATGGTGAAGTGTCAATTGCATGCTCCTTGTACATATTACTGTAATTGTGAACTTCAAATACTAATAATTTCTTCTTGTGTTATAACAGGGTGGATATTGGAACTGTTGAACCATTGCTTCTGGATGTTTTGATAAATGCTTTGACACAGATAAGCTCCGAGTATGATCTCCACTTTCTTTATTCAATTAATTAATCACTTTGGTTCAGTTATGTACTCAAAATTATCCTATCTGAGGATTAACCAAAGCCATTTATTTAGGAATGAACAGTTTTAATTCGTTCTTGTTAATCTTTCTCTCTGAAGTGAGAGATTATGTGTTAAGATTTGGGATCAGTTTAGTGATTATTTTTGTAGAGATTTACAAAAAAACAGAAGTTAATTGACGTTTGTTTAGAATCAGAAAAAATCACCTTTTTAAGGCAAATTATTGATTTTATTAGAAACTGTTCTAAATAGTTTCTGATTGTGACAAGATTTCTAATTCTTTATAACTTCTGATTATATTGAGGAGCTATAACAAACAAGGAAAAATAAGTGAATCTCAGTGAAAAAACTTAAACAAATAGCCCTAGATAAAAGTTTTAGCCATCTTTTTTGCATTGCACCTTGGATACTTTGTTTCAATCCCATTTTTATTTTATTTTCTTCTCTTGTTTTTTGTTTTTGATAGTTTTGTTGGGATCAAGCAAGTAATGTTTGGTGGAGCAGAATTTGAGAGTTGGAATGAGAATTTGAAATCAGAGGAGGCAGGTTATGGTGTTCACAAGATCTAGCCAATTTTTAAGGCATATGAGGATTTTGAATTGTGGTTAAAGAAGAGAAAGTTATCAAATGTATTTCTTTTGGGTATCATTAAGTATAAGACTGGACAATAATAGTTGTAAACATTTCTCCTGGTTATGTACTTTTTTTTGTTTTGACTAAAATCCTGTGGAATTTGTGGATAAAGTTTTGAACAAGGGTAAAGCTGGTATGTATAATGGAACTTAATGAAGCATACTTTTATTTATAAAAATGCAGGTTATGAGAGTATGCTGATTTCAATTATGAAACTAAATAAGCAGACCAAAGTTATGAAACTGTGAACCAGATGATGCTAATGACTAGTAATTTTATAGATTATTGTCTTAGCAACACAAAGGCTATGCAGAATTTTAAGATTTGTACATGTTTCACTTTGAAACCCGAGAGGGACAAATGAAATTGTCAGTGTGTGAATTTCAGTTTTATATTTCAATTATCGAATTTACCTGTTTAAAGTACAAATTCACAAAACTAAAAAGGTGTGAAAGCAAGATAATTATGTGCTTATTTCCTGTGCATCAGCTGCTTTTGATCCCCGGTTCTTCTAATGAGCCAATACTTCACTTTATTACTTTGCCAGCTTTTTGGATGGGAATTTGTCAGGAAAGAAATCACACACACATAGGAACAAGGAAGTGATTACAAAAAGATAATGCTTACCATCCTTTTAAAATTGTCTAACAAACTTCTGTAATTTGAATTATAATTACTAATACTCCTATGAGAAAGTGAAACTTTGTCTCAATGTGTTTACTACTCTTATGAGGTGATGCTTGGCCAAATTAATTGCTGATTTGTTGTTTATCAGCAGCTTAATTCCTCCTGGTTCTTTTAATTTGAGTTCCTCTATCAAAGTACCAAGCCAAACATCTTGGAAAGCCTCATTGAAGCTGCAATATACTCAAATTCACATGAGGATAGAGTAACCACTTCCCCTTTCTTTGAACACCAAGAACTTGGTGTACTACGGTATAGGGACATATACCATGTAGTTCTTTTCCAATCAGTTTTAACGTCACACCAATCTGAGTATGAGCTCTGAATTCTCATCATCTTTAGGAAAACATATTGTTGAATATCTCGACTAGAGATAAAGTCAATTTATAGAATATAAGTGAGTAAAAACCTCACCTTACAAGTCGGTTTTGTAACGACTTGTAAGGTTGAATTACACTTAAAATTTATTTCTTAAGACCTATAATCCAAGGTTTCTTACACAAATACTTGAGTGATCCAACAATAGGCTAACCAACTCCTCTTTTTTCCCCTTCTCCATAATAGGATCAGTTTCTGCAGGTGTGATAACAGGATTGCACTTGAGCATGTTGAATTTCTAAAGTCAGTTGCATATTACTGTGGTGCATGACTGTTTCAAGTTCAGTAGTCTTGAACTGGATTCCTAGGAAATAAAGACAAAGGCCTCCATATCACTCATTTCAAATTCACTCACCATTCAATTTTTCCTTTCATTGGGACTTGTTATAAACAAATCATCAAACATAAAAAAATCAAATTTGTGGTTGTCACTGCTTCCAGCACCCTCAGATACTCCATTCTCAGAAATGCACTTTACAAAGCCAATTTGGCTAAGAAAGCTATCCAGAGCTTGCTTGAAGCCAAACAAGGTCTTCCTCACACCTTCTTCTACTGTCCCTTAATCTCATAAACATGTGACTATCCTACATATACTTCTTTATCAAGTGGTCCATTTAAAAAAAGTTGACTTTACATCTAACTAATGCGTTGGCCAGTCTCTTAAATTTGTAACTGCTACCACTAATCTTGTTTCCATTTTGTACCTATACATGTGTCTTTTACTTGTTCTTTATTCTTTTCTCTATTCCATTGTATCTCAGATTAATATACAGTTTCTATTTAAATTTGAGAATACAAGAGATGCTTGTTTAAAATCTAAAAAAATGTAGATATCACTAAGATTATTATTTGATAGTGCATATAATCCTAAAATATTTATTAAATATAAAATGTAATCAAAATTGTTATTTATTGTTTTATTAAATATAAAAACTAATAAAAGAAGTTAGATGAAGGTTTTTAAATGAAATTAAACAAACAGGTTAGAATGGAATCCAGGTTAAGAAAGTGTATTTTAACAGTACGAATTTTATATAATAAGATAAAAATATAATAATAATAATAATAATAATAATAATAATAATAGTAATAATAATAATAAAATAATGTATTCAATATAAATAATGTTAGGATATAATGTAAATTATATTTAACGTGCTCTCTTTGGTAAATTATATTTAACGTGTTCTCGGCAGGGATTCACTTTGGTGAATTCTTCCTTGGCCGAGAGGTTTTTTAACGTGTTCTTGGCAGGGATTCACTTTGGTGAGTTTTTCCTTGGCCGAGAGGTTTTTTAACGTGCTCTCGGCAGGGATTCACTTTGGTGAATTCTTTCTTGGCCGAAAGGTTTTTTAACATGCTCTCGGCAGAGATTCACTTTGGTGAATTCTTCCTTGGTCGAGAGATGTATGATTTTGCGGTAGCGGTTTACTTACATGTATAGCTGATAAGTTTGATTCCATTAAATGTGGTGCCTCGTTAAAACCTTCTTCAATAAAAAACCATTGGGAAAAAAGATTAAAGGTAGGAAAAAGTACACCTATGATACATATTAGCTAAAGTACATTTTCAAATGTCTGGCGTTCCATGTTCTGGGAACCTCTCGGCCATTCAGCTGTTCTAAGCGATACGCACCGTTCTGGAGGTTTTCTTTGATTTTGAAGGGACCCTCCCAATTTGCGTTGAACTTTCCTTCTGTCGGGATCTTGCGAGCTTCTCCTTTCATCCTCCAGACCAGATCTCCCTCTTGGAACACTGTGGGTTTAGTCTTTGAATTGTATCTTCTTGCGACTATCCGTTTACAAGCTTCCTCTCTTATCTTGGCCTTGTCACGCGACTCCTGGAGTAAGTCTAACTCTGTTCTTAAACATTCTTCGTTTACCTTCAGGTCATGGAGTCCTCTTTAGATTCTCGGCTCTTCGACTTCTACTGGTAGCATGGCGTCTGTACCGTAAGTGAGGTTGTATGGGGTTTCCCCAGTTACTGAATGGGGGGTACACTGATAGGCCTAGAGAACTTCCACGAGCTCTTCTACCCACTTACCTTTTGCACTGCCGAGTCTTTTCTTTAATTCATTCACGATGACTTTGTTGGCGGATTCAGCTTGGCCGTTAGTTTGCGGGTGTTCCACAGAGCTTGTCTTGTGTCGAATGCCTAAGCTTTCATAGAATTCAACCAACTTTCGATCTGTGAACTGTCTTCCGTTATCCGTGATGATGGTATGCGGGATTCCAAACCTGCAAACGATGTCTTTCCATACAAAACTCTGGACTTGTTGAGTCGTGATGCTTGCGAGGGGTTCTGCTTCTATCCACTTTGTAAAATAATCGACTGCTACCAACAAGAACTTCCTTTGTCCAGTTGCTGGCGGGAAATGGCCTACTATGTCCATTCCCCACAAAGCAAACGACCAGGGAGACTTAATGCTTTGGAGATTGTGGGGGTGAAGGTGGATTAGTGGGTCGTGCTCTTGGAAACTTACGCATTTTTTCACAAAATCAGCGCAATCAGTTATTAGTGTCGGCCAGTAGTATCCGACCCTTAGGACTCTAGTTGCCATCGTGCTCTGGAATGTAAGTTGCACGCTCCTTGATGCAATTCTTGCAAAACGTATTATGCTTCTACTTTCAAAACACACTTGAGTAGTGGGGTAGAGAACCCCCTTTTATATAAATCTTCCCCTATCATGACAAAACGGGAAGCTTTTTTGTGGAGAGACAAGTCATGGCTTTCTTTCCCTTCTTCCCGGTCTTTGACTACTTTTTTCATCTTGGGCACCCAATCTTCTTCTCCTTACTCCGTTACCATACATTCTCCGATGGAGACTGACGGAGTTGATAAAATTTACTAGATGACGGTGGCATGCCGGCCTTTCGTCTTAGCGGTAGCTAGTTTTGACAGAGTGTCGGCCCTGAGGTTGTCCTGTCGTTTCACATGGCTTACGACGACACTTTGAAACTGGCTAATGATGTTAACCACATTGTGACAGTACTTCAGGATTAGGGGATCTTTAATTTGGTAGTTTCCATTGATATGTCCGACCATAAGCTGTGAATTTGTCTTACATTCCACCTTTCGGGCTCCCACGTCTTTAGCCAACAACAATCTAGCGATGAGTGCTTCATATTCTGCTTGGTTGTTGGATGTTTGGAATCCGAAACGTAACGACTGCTCAATTTGTATGTTCTCTGGTCCTTCTAGAATGATTCTGGCTCCCCCTCCTCTCTTACTCGAAGAGCCGTCAACATGCAGTGTCCATGTAGTTTCGGGCTCTCGGCACTTTTGCAACTCCGATGTGAAGTCTGCCAAACATTGGGACTTGATAAGCCCGTGTGGTTCATACTTGATGCTGAATTCGGACAACTCGAATGACCAGCCAATCATCCTTCTGACCAACTCGGGTTTCTGCAATATCATATTGATTGGGAAATCGGTTCGTACTATGATCTCGTGGCTTTGGAAATATTGTCGGAGCCTTCTGGAAGCGTGAACGAGAGCTATGACTACCTTTTCGATCACTTGATATCTGGTTTCGGCATCCTGTAGCACTCGACTCACGAAGTAGATTGGTTTCTGCTCTGTTCTGCCTTGTACAATAGCGGCACTTACGACTTCCGGTGAGGTGGCAAGGTAGACCAGCAAAGGCATCCCATGGGCGGGTTTGCTCAGGATGGGTGGTTGTGCTAATGTCTGCTTTACTGTTTGGAAAGCCTCTTCGCAACTTTCATTCCATTTGAACCTCTTTGACTTCTTCATGAGCCTCAAAATCGGTCTGATTTTATCCGCTAATCTAGGCATGAACCTGGACAATGATGTCAACCTCCCTACCAGCCGCTGGACCTCTTTCAGGTTATCCAGACTTCTCATAGTTTCCAAGGCTCGACACTTATCAGGATTCGCCTCAATTCCTCGGCTTGTCAGCATAAAGCCTAGGAACTTGCCTCATTCGACCCCGAACACGCATTTCTTCAGGTTAAGACGCATGTCGTACTTCCTTATCTATCGGAAGACCTCAGCTAGGTCATTCACATGTAGCTCAACGCTATCGGATTTTACGATTATGTCATAAACATATACCTCCATGGTTTTCCCAATCTGTTCACGGAACATTCGGTCCATCAACCTCTGATAGGTTGCTCCGGCATTCTTCAGGCCGAAAGGCATGACTTCGTAACAGAAGTTGGCTTTGTCGGTAATGAAAGCTGTTTTTTCTCGGTCTGCAGGATGCATGCGTATTTGATTGTATCCAAAGCATGCGTCAAGAAAGCTCAACACTTTATGGTCAGTTGCTCCATCTACCAGTCGGTCAATGCTTGGTAGTGGGTATGCATCCTTAGGACAAACTTTATTAAGATGAGTATAATCGATGCACATCCGTCATTTTCTGTTATTCTTCTGCACCAATACTATGTTTGCAAGCCACGTAGTGTAATGTACCTCTCGGATAAAACCAACGTCTAGAACATTTCGAGTTTCCTCCTCAGCTATCCGTTCTTTCTCTCCCACCAACTTTCTCTTCTTCTGGGCTATTAGTCTGGCCTCCTTACAGATCGATAACTTGTGTGAAATTATTTGAGGGTCTGTACCCGACATGTCGGCTGCCGACCATGCGAACAAGTCTGTGTTTTTAAATAGAACAGTTGTGATGATGTTCTTTTCCTCTGCTCCCAAGGTTGATCCCAATCGCGTATTTTGTCCTTCTCGACCCACTTGACATAGCACCACCTCTTCCTTTAGCTCCACCTGAGGTTCGTCGTTTGGTCTGGGATCCAAGTCATCACCTAGGGATATATGGTGAACCTCGGTCCTCCGGGTTGGTGTTAGTGGTGGAAGGATCTTTAAACTTGTCGCGTAACATTCTCTTGCGGTTTTTTGGTCGGCGTGAAGGGTGACTACCTCTCGGCCCCGGCTCAGGTTGTCGGTTGGGAACTTCATGGCGAGGTGAGGGGTCAAGACTATGGCCCCTAATTTATTAAGGGAGGATCGTCCGATCAAGATGTTGTAAGACGTTTCAACATCGACTAACAAGTATCTAATCTTGATTATTCGGCAGTCTCGGTTTCCTTCTCTGAACTTGGTGTCTAAGTCAATGTATCCTCTGGTGTTGACTCTCTGTCCCGCAAAACCAATAATTTGCTCATCGTATTGGACAATGTCATCCTCTGATATGCCCATTTTGTTGAAGGTTTTCCAATACAGTATGTCCACGGAACTCCCTTGGCCTATCAGAGTTTTCATGATGACAAAGTTGGCTACCTCAATGGTGACCACCATGAGATCGTCGTGTCTTGGGTTTATGTTTCTGAAGTCTGAGTTTATGAAAAGCATAGGGGGCAGGTCTCTCCTATTGCTCCTGCTAATGGAGTAGACAGAGCTGACTACTTGAAGGTGCCTTTTCCGGGAGGATGATGTCGTACCTCCCCCTGCGAAACCTCCAGATATCGTGTTTATCACCCCTCATACAGGCATGGTTCGTTGGCGGTTTCTTCCTTCTCAGCCTTCTCGGTCTCGTCGCTCGCTCTTTGAGGTGTTCTTACTTACCTCTCGCTTCTTTCCGGCATCTGCTTCGATTTTCCCGTCTTCTCGGTTTGTTTGGACGAAATGTCGCAAATGTCCTGCTTGTATGAGTTCTTCAATCTTGTCTTTTAGGGCCCAACAGTCTTCCGTCATATGCCCAAAATTGTGGTGATACTAACAATGCTTGGTCTGATCCGCACTCTATGGAGTAGAGGTTCTACTTGATGCTCTAAGAAGATCGGCATTGAGGGCTTCTTCCATGACTCTCGACCTTTCGGTCGTTAGGGGGGTGTAATGGGTGAAAGCAGCCCTTTGGGAATGTCTCTAGGCTTCCCGAACTGTGTTGGTATGCTTCTGTCACCCCTCCTTTCGGGTTCATCAGGTGTCCGAGCCTTGTTTCAGAATTCTTTCAATTCCTCCAGCTACATGTATTTGGTGGCTCTTTGGCGTAACTCATCCAATGTCGTGACCGACTGCATGCACAAGCTATCTGAAACGGTCCCGACTTTAGTGCAGTCACCATATGGTGCATCGCCACTTTGGGACTTCGGTTTCGTATGTTCAAAGCTGTCTTGCCGAATCTGTCCATGAAGGCTCTCAAGGACTCAACTTTTCCTGACGAATATTCACTAGGGCGATCAAAGTGAGGTGGTGTGGTCGGCTGGTAGTGAATTGAGCTATAAATCTCATTGCGAGCGTGTCAAAACAGTCTATGGACTGAGCCGGTAGTCGGGTAAACCAACTCAAGGTTGCTCTTTTAAGGGAGGTGAGAAATATTTGACACCATAGCGCGTCTTCTGCTGTGTGCAGGCTAACTTGCGTCAATTACGCGTTCACATGTTCATCCGAGTCCGTGGTTCCATCGTATTTATCCAACGTTGGATTGTTCCAAGATCCCGACAAAGGAACTTCCTAAATGACTTCGAAAAAAGGGGTTCTTCGAGGAGCAGTGCCTAAAGCATTAGCTGAGGTCGGCCTGGTATTTTCTTGATATGAACTCCCGACCTCATGTGCATCCGTATCTGTGTTTTTTTCCGGGGGATGTCACCCACTACTTTCCGGATGTCCGATTTCTGAGCGAGCCTTTGTTTCATTCGGGCAATCTCCTTTCTCAATGCTTCCATCTCCTCCTCCCCCTTTCTCTTTATTCCCCTTATCTCTTCCTCGCTTTTCTTTTTCAACGTCTCCATCTCCTTTTGTATTTTCAAGATGAATGTCATAAGATCTGGGTGACTGGTTTCTTCCTGTGCATTCCTGTCATTGCCCGTCATGTTCCTCGTAGTTACCATGCAGATATTTCGTGGGGTTTTCTTTCGGCCCCACGGTGGGCGCCAAACTGTTCCTACAAATCTAGAATTCTGCAGAACACTTCTTCCAGTTGTAATTAGATATCAGGAGAGTAGGGAGTGAATAGTTACATCGAGTGTTGTGCCTCTCCCTCTATTTATACTACTGTGGATGGGCTCTGACTATTATGAGCCTACTTTTGAGTACAGTTGGAGGGCCAATTGCACCTTAATCATGTTTTGCGCTTAACTTGGTTTATTTTTGTCTAATCATGTGTTTGGTTGTTAACCTTGTCGGCTAATCGGCTTTTCGGCCATCCGGTAGTACACAAACGACTTACCGTACAAAACATAAATATAAATTAAAGTTTGACTAATTCAACATGTAGAACTAATGATTACAAGAATAAGTAAAAGAATTCATATAAAGTTGATAATGGTGATAGTGTAGTAAGGTTTAAATATTATTGTGTGAAATGTTTGAATGATAAAATATTGCATGTTACAATAAATAAGGAGCATCTTTTGTGTCATGAATTTCTTCGAATACAACATGCATGTGACATGATAAATCATTAGGTATGCCAAATGCGTGTCAAATGGAGTAGTTTTCTAATTCAACCATGGATGTTATAGCACAATATTTTACTTAAGCGTATGCGTATGAAATATGTATAGTTATGTAAAGACTTTATTGTATTTTTGTTCAACTAAATTCACACGGTCAACAATTGTGATAAGGTTAATGAATTTAAAGACAATTAATGGGTGAATGGATAAAAGACACATATATTTTGGTTGTTGATGGACATGTTGCAGAAGGAAATACACTATCCAATTGAAATTATTAGGCAAATATGTTTTACATAATCGGTAAAAAGTATGAAAGGCACATGCATAGCGTAATATTTATATTTTATAAAGAAAAAAGTTTGAAGAGTTAAAAAGATGTCTCAAGTGTCGATCTTCACGTTACAGGGTAAATGGTAATGATTAAGACAATAATAAGAAGGTGACAAAGGACATTTTGCCTATGAAAGTTGTTTGATATCTTTCAATGATTTAAGTTTGGTGTTTGCTTGTGAATCTAGGTGTTGCTAAAAATCTTTCATGGTATGCAAATAGGAGGAAATGTGATAAGGGTAGCCATACAA
>Ga0123341_1001976_pt1 | contig 16297 bp, 17 predicted proteins | sample Turbeapinknodule_FD_89959 | JGI IMG/M metagenome (GOLD analysis project Ga0123341, IMG submission 89959) | Root nodule microbial communities of legume samples collected from Mexico - Turtle bean Mexico pink nodule | ecosystem: Host-associated > Plants > Roots > Nodule | place: Mexico: Nepantla...
CCACCGTGTGGCAGACGGTAAAGCCCATGCCATCCCTTTCCGTCAGCAGACGGTGGCTGGTACCGCTACCCCATTCGACGAAGTGATCGGTCGCTTCGACATCTTGCAGGCTTCGCACGAACATGGTGTTCTCCTCGTATAAGAAAATTAAACAGTTACGGCAACTCGAGCGCACAATGATCGTGACGCCGGCTGTTTATCTGTCCGATTTTCTGAACTAACAAATGATGATACCTAATCTGATAGTTTAGGAGAACTTACACATGCTGCCACCCCTCGGTGCTTTGCGGGTCTTCGAAGCCGCCGCCCGTCTCGCAAGCTTTTCGCACGCCGCCGACGAATTGCATGTGACGCATGCCGCCGTGAGCCATCAGATCCGGCAGTTGGAAGAGTGGTTCGGCCGCCCCCTGTTCCTGCGAGAAAAGCGCGGCGTGCGCCTTGCTCCTGAAGCCGAACGGCTGGCGGAAACTCTATCGGCGAGCTTCGAGCGCATTGCCGCGGAAGCGGAATCCCTTAGGCTCAGGACGAAATCGGAAATCACGGTCGCCTGCATTCCCTCGATTGCGACACGCTGGCTTATCCCGGCACTCAGCGAGTTCCTTGCAACGCATGCCAACGTCATGGTCAAGGTGGTCTATGCTACGGCTTCCCAGCGTTTGCGCGAAACCGGCTGCGACGTGTTGATCACGCTTGGCGCCGACACCTCGGACGGAATTCTGTGCACGCGTCTCTTTTCCCGGATCAACAAACCGGTCGCGAGTAGGCGCTATCTCGAGGGAAAAGGCGAGTTCGCAAATGCCGAGCAGATCGCGGCGGCGGACCTTCTGCACGACGAGACCATCGCTCATTGGCAGCAGTGGTTTAGCAAGGCAGGGGTGTCGCCACCTAGAACGCCAAGAGGTCCGGTGTTCCAGGACTTCAATCTGCTGGCGACCGCCGCCATCGCCGGCCAAGGTGTCGCGCTTTGCCCAGTCGAGGTATGCAGGCGGGAAATCAAAAATGGCGATTTGATTGTACTTTCCGACATCTCGGTTCTCGAGGGGGAAAGCTACTTTTTGATCACCAAGGTGTCGCGTCAGAAAGCGGTGGCTGGTTTCTGCGATTGGTTCCAACGGGTCGTCGACCGTTATTGAGCTGATGGCTCCAATCAGCGAATGGGTTGTTTGTTGACCAGACCTAAAGCACTCGGCAAGCGGCTTGCTGAGCACGCGAATTTAACGATATGTTCGGCGCGGTTCTGGCCGGGATGTGAGAGCCGAGGCAACAGAAGCTCTCCGTGATAATGGCCGCACACGTAGTCCGCTGCAGTGGGCCGATGGAAGTTGATGAGAAAGGCATTCTGGATGCCCTCAAAAGACACTGACAAGGATTGCTGGAAGTGAAAAACAGCCACGTGATCGTCTTGTCGGCAGGGTGGGCTCAGCTAGGCCGGCTTTGCGGCGTTGAGAGTCCGTCCTCATCCCCGGCGCACTGGAAAAGGCGTCGGGTCGCGCGTCAGCCGGTCGGCGTCGGGCAGACGCGAAGTGGTTGTCTGGTTGCGGCAGCGCTCGGAGCCGTATTCTTTTCTCCAACGCGCTTTGCGGGCGATCGTCGGCACCTCGATGAAGGTGTTGATCCCTGGGTGTCCGACGCCGGCCAAGACTACTACGTCATAGGAAGGACATTGGTTTTGGATCAACCGTGCCTCACGACTCCGGAAAGCGGCGACCGGATGTCGTCCGTGAAATTGACTCTGGGTTGAGTTGATCTCAGTCGCTGCCCACGCGAACCTTTGGTCGCCGTCTGTTCCAAGGCATGGCCTCTTCAATATCACGCGCTACACGAACCAAGGTAGCTTCATGGCCAAAACGGCCTACGATCTGAACGCCGATAGGCAGGCCGCTGGTGCTTTGTGCCAAAGGCAAAGAGACCGATGGATGCCCGGTAACGTTGAAAACACCTAATTGTGAATAGAGCGCGGCATCAGCTCTCATAAATTCCTGAACTGAAATCGTCGGGTTGGTTGCGCAATAAATGCCGCCATGTGGTAGAGCCACCGTGGGCATCGTTGGAGTAAGAAGAATGTCGAAATCTCGAATCCTCTGACCAACTTGAAACCTCATTTTTCGAATTGCTTCATGCACGCTCTCTGCGTGCGACAATGGTAAGCCCTTGCAATACTCGTAGAGTTTGAGATTGACCGGCTCGACAGTGTCCGCGTTTACACTGCGCCCCATTCCGTGCGCCGCCTTCTCGAGCGAACTCCGACCAAGACTGCTTAGGCCGAACCATATGTTCGAGTATTCTTCCACGTCGTAAGGTGCATCGATGTCGCTGACCACGTGCCCCATATCTTCGAGAAGCGCCGCCGTCTTTTCCACTGCTTGCAGTACATCCTGCTCGATGTCGACCGTGCCCCACTTGGTCCTCGCGACCCCAACCCTGAGGGTGCCGGTGAACTGCGATAGTTCTTCGACGTATGTGCGCTGTGGCTGAACGATAATAAATGGATCGCCGGGATAGGACCCGGAAAAGACATCCAATGCGGCAGCCATATCACGCACGGTACGGCAAAGGACAAACTGTCGGGCAAGGCCAAACAAGGCGTCTTGATTCGTCGGACCTCCAGAGACCCGACCCCGGGACGGGTTCAAGCCCACGAGACCGCACCAAGCGGCCGGGGTGCGAATCGAGCCGCCCCCGTCTCCTCCATGAGCCATGGGAGTGATGCCGGCGGCGACCGCCGCTGCTGAACCCGCGCTCGACCCCCCGGCCGTGCGCTTCAAATCCCACGGATTGCCTGTGATGCCGTTGAGAATCGATTCACTAAAGCCTGACATACCAAATTCGGGCGTCGTTGTTCTGCCAACAGTCCTGAGGCCCGCGTCCTTAGCGCGACAGAAGAAATAGCTGTCCGTTTCCGAGCGGCGACCCTTGAACAGTCGGCTTCCTTGTTCCTGGAGGCGGCCAGCTTCGGCGGAGCCGGTATCCTTACGGAGAAATGGAACGCCGTAGAGGAGACCGCTGTCGGCACTCGCAACGGACTCAGCATCTTCGTAAAATTCAATAACCGCGTTGATATCGGGATTGACCTGTGCGCAGGCGTCACGGGCTAAGCGTGTAAGTTCCACTGCCGTTACTTCACCTCGCCTCACCAGAGAGGCCAAACCCGTCGCGTCGTATTCTGCGTATTCGTTCAGTTTCATGGAAACTTCCTGTTTGTCGCTCAGCACTGATAATCACCTTATTGCCGCAAGTTGTTGAAGTTACTGAGTCTGATATCAGCCATGCCAAACGTGCGGCAGTAGTGGGAAGAAAGAGCTGGAATGGGAGAATTGCTCCAAGCGCGCGTTCATTCGACTTCGGAGGAGATTTAGATCGTTGCATACCAATGACCCGAACCGAGATCACCTACTGTCCATGGCGCCATTCGCCCTGACTGGCTTTACCGCCGATCACACTAGCTTCTAAACAAGCACTATTTCGCCAGCCAGCAAGCAGACAGGTGTTGCGGCCCCACTTCGATCGCCGGAGGCTCTTCTTGTCGGCAGCGCTCGAGGGCCAGCGGGCATCTCGGATGGAAACGGCAGCCCGCCGGCACGTGGGTCGCAGTTGGGATCTCGCCTTGCAGGGCTTTGATCCCGCCGCGAGGGCCGTCATTGCGAATCTGCGGCGTAGCGTCGCGCAGGGCGATTGTATACGGATGCTGGGGGTTCAAGGTGATGTCGTCGGCGCTGCCGATTTCGACCACCCGACCGAGATACATGACAGCAATCCGGTCGGCGATCAACCAAGCGAGCGGCAGGTCGTGAGTGATGAAAAGCAGCGCCAGGTTCTGCTGATCCCGTAAATTGACGAGCGCTTGGAGAATTTGCGCGCGGATCGAGACGTCGAGCATCGACACAGGTTCATCAGCAACGATGAGGTTCGGCCTGACAACGAGCGCTCCGGCGATGACGACGCGCTGACGCTGACCTCCGGACAACTCATGCGGAAAGCGCCCGAAGAACTCCTCGGGAGGCTTGAGCCCAGCAGCTGACAGAGCTTCGCTCACCCGGGCAGTTACTTCGCCGTCGTTGTCAACGAGCCTCAGCGAGCGCAACGGTTCTGCCACGGCATCGAACACCGTATGACGTGGATTAAGAGCCTGATAGGCATCCTGGAAGATCATTTGTACGCGATGCCGGTAGGGCCGTAAAGCTGAGAAGCCTTGCACAGACGTCATATCCTTGCCGTCGAACACCAGCCTGCCGCCGGTTGGCTGCACTAGCTTGGTGATGACGCGGCCAATGGTTGTCTTGCCGCTGCCGGATTCGCCAACAAGGGCGACAATTTCACCGCGACCGATGTTGAGGTCGACCCCGTCCACAGCACGCACCGCACCCCGGGTTCGTCCGAGAACACTGTCGAATAGTCCGCCGTGGATGGGGAACCGAACCTGCAGGTTCTCTAATTGCAAGATACCGACGTTGTCAGACACGGGCTGCTACCTTTCTGCCTGGGGTCACAGAGGAGGGGTGCAGGTGACAGGCCACGCGCCCCTGTCCGCACCCATTCAGTTCGGGAGCTTCGGTCGTACAGATCGTCATGGCGGACGGGCACCGTGGATTGAACGCACAACCCGAGGGTCGTTTCACCAAGGTGGGAGGATCGCCAGGGATGGGAAGTAACTCTCGTTTGCCCCTCGCAGGGTTCGGGATCGACTCGATCAGCAGTCGGGTATAAGGGTGCTTCGGGGCTGCGAAGATATCAGCGACAGCGCCCTCCTCGACGATCCGGCCGGCATACATGATCATGACGCGGTCACATGATTCGGAAACCACGGACAGGTCATGGGTGATCAAGATAAGACCAAGTTTGAGCCTCGATCGTAAATCAACCAACAGATTGAGAATCTGTGCCTGATTGATGACGTCAAGAGCGGTTGTTGGCTCATCACCGATGACGATCGAGGGACGACATGCCAGCGCCATGGCGATCATCACTCTTTGACGCATACCTCCAGAGAGCTGGTGTGGGTAGGCAGCGCCGCGGTCCGCAGGAATTCCAACGAGTTCTAGCAACTCAGTTGCCCTCGCCATTGCCTGGTCGTGCGACAGACCAAGCTTCAGCATGCATGGCTCTGCAATCTGCTTGGCTATACGGTGAACGGGATTAAGCGCGTTCATCGCACCTTGGAAGATAACGGAAATATCGCTCCAGCGATGTGGCCGCATTGCAGTATCATCATCGATCGGCAGTTCTTGACCACGATAACGCACTTTTCCGCGACTTACCTGCGCGTTGGGCGACAACAGGCCCGCGATTGCCATCGCCGTTGTCGTCTTGCCGCTGCCGGATTCTCCTACGAGGGCAACGGACTCTCCGGCATGTAGGTCAAAGCTCACATTTTGGATCGCAGGAAACGAAACACCCTTCAAACCATATTCGACGGAAAGCCCATCAACCGACAGAAGCGAAGCGGTGGCCTGTTCAGAGATATCGTTCATGGAATCACACGTCGGCGCGGGTTGAAGGTATTGTCGAGGGCGTTGCCGAGCAGGACGAAGCCGAGCGCAACCGTGAGCACGCACACACCCGGCGCCCCGAGGTACCACCAAGCTCCAGCGCTTGCGGCGCCGGCGCGCTGCGCGAGGGAAAGCAAAGTGCCCCATGAAGGCTGCAATGGATCACCAAGTCCGATAAATGAGAGCGAGGTCTCGATATAGATTGCATTTGCAACGACCAAGGCGCCATTGGCGGCCATCTGTGGCACGAGATTTGGCATGATGTGCCGTATCATAATGCTGGTGTCACTACTGCCGGCAACCCGCGCCCGGTCCACGAATGCTCGCTCGCGAAGCGAAAGTGTCTGGCTTCGAATAATGCGCGCGATAAAGGACCAACACGTTAGGCCGATGACCACAATCACGACGAAGAGAGAGGTACGAAAGCCAAGGATCTCGCGGCCGCGGCCCACTACCTCAACAAATACCGGCGCGATGACCAGGGCTAGCACAAAGGACGGGACGACGAAAAAGAAATCAGCGATGCGCATCAGTCAGGTGTCGGTCTTGCCGCCAAAATAGCCTGCCGTTATGCCGACGGTTGAGCCGACAGTGAGACTGATTACTGCCGCTATGAGCGCAATCGTCAGCGATATCCGTGCGCCATGGACAACTAGATTAACTACATCGCGCCCCACCTCATCCGTGCCCAGCGGATGAGGACGGTCGGGCGGCGTCAGGAAATCACCGGTTGCAGTGGTTGCCGTTTCAAGCGGGCCGACGAGCGCACTAGGTAGCACTGCCAAAATGAGGAAAAAGGTTAACGTCGCTACTCCGACCCAAGCCCCTCCCCTTTCGAAGAGTCGACTCAAAAAGCCCCTCAATGCCCGCACGCGAAGGCGTCGACGCGGTTCGACAACAAATTCCGTCATTGTTTCACCCTGGGATCAAGCAGCCCATAGGTCAGGTCTGCAATCAAGTTCGCGATAACGATCGACGCACCGAGCAACAAAAAGACGCCCTGAAGCACTGGATAATCTCGAGCGTTGAGAGCCTCAACGGTCAAGCTTCCAATCCCGGGCCAAGCGAATACGGTCTCAACTGTAATCGCTCCAGCGACCACATAGCCGAGATTGAGCGTCACCAATGTCACGACTGGCAACATTGCATTGCGGAACGCATGACGCATCAGCATCTGTCCATTTGTCAGGCCCTTAGCTCGAGCTGTGACCATATAATCTTCGGTCACAACCTCGCTCATCGCAGCCCGCGCCACCAGCACATACTGACCCAACAAACCCAACGCAATCGTGGAGGCTGGAAGCACGATATGGCGCATGTAATCCGCTAACCAGTCGAGAGATCCGGTGTTCGCCCCGGGCGAATACAGACCGTACCCGGGGAGCCAACCCAGTCCTGTGCTGAATATCGCCACCAAGAGCATGCCGACCCAGAATGAAGGTGTTGAATAAAGGACCAAAGAGCCGCCAGTAACAACATGGTCGATGGCGCCCTCCCGCCGCCAGCCAGCGTAGATGCCCAGAAAGACCCCAAATATTATTGCGATTATTTGAGCAACGCCGACCAGGGCAAGTGTGGAGGGCAGTCGTTCGAGCAGAAGCTGGCCGACGCGCTGGCCGTTGAACTTGAAACTATATCCCAGGTCTCCTTGAGCCGTTGCCAACATGTAATCGAGCATCTGGTCCGGAATCAGCGGGCGATCTAGCCCCCAGCGCTGGCGCTGAGCTTCGATCTGTTCCCCACTGAGAGCTGCGCGCGCATTACCCAGCAGCAGCCGTGCAGGGTCGCCGGGAATTACTCTGAACAAAACGAAGTTCACGGTCGCCACCATCAGGAGCGTTACAACCGCCCTAACTACGATACCTCCCGCACGCCGACTCATGTCGCCTCCCTGTTTGATAGCCATTAGACCGGTCTCAGCCGATCGAATGGAAAGTAGCCCCATTGGGAAACCATGTCCTGTTTACCCCATCCCTCGAAGCAATTCTTGCTTCGGGCTTCAAGCGCGAATGGGTAAAATAGAATGATATAGGGAGCTTCGCTGTATATGAGGCGGGCCGCTTCATCTACGAGTGCCAGACTTTTCTTGACATCAACTGCCTGATCAACTTGAGACAGGAGATCGTCGAACTTAGGGTTTGTCCAATATGATCTGTTTTGACCTCCGATGAGCTTGCTGCTGCCCAGGCTCAGCAAATCGTGAGGAGAAGAGGACAGCCAGCTTTGAGTTACCAAAAGGTCCCATCCGCCACCGCCTTTTCCCGGAGCGGCGTACCGGGCACTTAGGGCGCCGGAGTCGAGTTGGGTTACCGACACGGGAACGCCAATTTGGCCAAGCCACTCTGTAATAAATTGTACGGCAGCGATTGGCATCTCAATGGTACCTGAACTCGGGCCGGTAATCAGCTCAAGCTGAAATGCTTTTCCGTCCTTGTCCTCTCGGATGCCGTCACCGTCTGCGTCCCGATACCCGGCGACATCGAGCCGGCGACCCGCTTCGGCGATATCGAAGTGCCGCCGGATGTCAGCTAGATCCGAGTAATAATCGGCGGCGACCGGCATTGCCAGCCCCACGCCAGGGTCTGCGTGCCCCCGCATGCCCCTATCAACAATCGTCTTTTGGTCGATAGCGTATCCAATCGCATCACGAAACGCCGGATCCTGTAGGGCTTTGGTGCTGCCCGCGCCCTCTCCAGAGAGAGTATTGAATGCCAGATAGTTCCGCTGCTCGATGCGCTGTTGACCTACCACGATGCCGGGATCCTTCGATAGGTCAGCCCATTGCGCGGCGGTCAGGCCGAGCCCGTAGTCAAGGTCACCGCTCTTCAGTCCCTGCGCAATCGGATCAGCCGTATTGAACAAGCGAAAAATCACGCCCGCTGTGGCTGGCCGACCCGTGCGGAAATGTTCATTGGGAATCATACGGACAAACTGGCCTTGCTGAAACTCCGAAATGATCATTGGCGCGGAGCCAACCAAAGGTGGATCATTGCGAAAAGTGCCGCGCGCATCGGCATAACTGATATTCTTCCAAATGTGCTGTGGAACGATCAATGTCCAATTGTCGATGGGCCAGCGAGTGGGTGCCTTCGTCACGATCTGCAAGGTCTCGTCGTCGAGGGCCGTAATCGACTCGACCTGCTCCAGCCCGTCAGTGTTGTTCCACCCGACATTCAGTTCCTCGGGCGTGCCCACGGAACCTCGAAGATAGTTGTAGGTGAAAGCGGCGTCTCGAGCCGTGGCGGGCTGCCCATCCGACCACTTTAAGCCGGGCCAAATTTTGAAGGTCCATGTGACATTGTCCGCGGAGACAGACCACTCCTTGGCAAACCCTTTCCGGTCGGAATGGCGCTGGGCGTCCACACCGACCAAGCAATCATACGTGAAGCACATCGGCCAGTACGAGTTCCAGGTAGCAAAGGGGTTCAGCGTGTCGGGGCTAAAGATTCCGGCGATACGCACTACCTGGTCTCCGCAGGACGACGCCAAAGCTTTGGAATTTATCGCCCATGCAGACGCCGACGCCACTAGCATGGCTTTGACCATCGCTCGGCGACCAAGTGACCACTTATTCATACTTTCCTCCTCCTGATATAACTGCTCATCACGTGGCCCCAAGCCTAGAGCTGCAGTTGGTAAACTGCATAGGTCCGAGAGATGCTGAGCAATCACGTTGCAATGGCGGCTGCTAATTTGGAAAACCAGGACTCATCGATTTTATTCCCCTCGTCGCCGGCGTTTTGCCAGTCTGTTTTGCCTATGCAATTTGGATCTACCCGCCAGCAATTGCGCACCTGAATCGCAGTGACAATGAAACAGCCGCGTCAAAATTCCTCTTCAATTGACGCAAGCTTTTCGAAGCCGCCTTGCTGGCTCCTCCAACCCGGCCGCTATATGCCTATCAATCTCTTAAGGATCAATATGGCGTGAGTGCTGTCGTCGCGTGTGTGGCGTCGCCGGACATCAATGCGGAGCAGGGCTGGTATTGCGCGTGTCAATTCCGCTCGAAGGTATCCTGGGCGCCGTTTCCTGGTGGGATACTCTTGCTGCATGGAAGTTCGTGGCAACTGACGGCGAAACGGCCTGGAAACCGACACCTACTGTAGGGTTTGTCGAATCCGAGATATGGTGAACATTCGACCTAGCTGCCGGTAGCGGCATAGCCTACGTCATTGATAAAATCTGGAAAATTCTTTATTGAAGCTATTGCTGCCAGTTTGGCATGATTTTTGATACTCCATCCTGGCTAGGCGGTAGGAAATGCCGACCAATAGGACTCCAGGTCTGCATAAATCTGCACGACGGTCCTCCCAAGGACGGCAGAACCATAGCCTACAGCCGAAAGCTTCGTGCACCAGTGACAACATCTGGTGCACTTAAGGAGCGACTATGGAACGCCAACGGGTGAATTCGGTCCTTCAAGTTCGAAGGCCAGCAGCAAGAGTGTCCGATCCGTTTTCCCTGGCCCCGTCAATGCCATTCTCTAAGGCAGTGACGGAGGCGTTAGCTGTCGAGTTTTGCCGATTCCTCGATCAGACTGATGGTATTGCCCGATCCGATCAGTTATTCGACCTGTTGTCTGGTTTTGCTCTAAATTTTAATTGCCCGTGGATTGCCTATGGTCCTCTTAGACCCAATCAGAAGGTTTTGACGCCGGCCGGATGCGATCCGGAGGTGATGCTGAATTATCCTGATGAATGGCTGAAGCGCTGTTCCGAAATGGGCTATGACAGAATAGATCCCATCATCGACAAGAGCCGAAACCGGGTACGCGCCTTTCGTTGGAGCGAAGTCTACAACGAGGCAAGCACCACTGAAATCGAACGACGGGTTTTCGATGAGGCTGCGATATACGGCTTGAGGCCAGGCATCAGTGTTCCGATGCACGGCCCCGACAGCAGCGTTTCCATCATGAGCTTTGCTCAGCCATCGGAATGCGAATTCGACAACAGAACAATCACCTACTTGCAACTTGCAGCGGCACATTTCCATTTGAAGGTTGCGAGTTTCGCGAATTCAAGTGGTATTGCAAGCGCCCCCAATCTTTCGCGAAGAGAAAAGGAATGTATTTTGTGGGTCGCTAGGGGTAAATCTTCGTGGGATATAGGTATTATTTTGGGAATATCTGACAATACGGTCAATTTCCATATAAAAAATGCAATGCGAAAATTGGATGTTGCCAGCAGAACAGTCGCAGCTGTGAAAGCGGTAAACTTCGGTATTATCGAGCTATAAAGAGCGGCATTTAAGGCGCGCTTCCCCGCAAATGCGAACGTGGAACTCCCAAGCGCTGATCGAAAGAATGAACTGAACCGCACCGGGTTTGCCGGAGGCCGTTTGCTTTAAGCTATGCAGCCATGGCTGGTTCGTCCTGCATGGCGTAACACTGCTCTTCGGCTTCGGTTGGCGGGATGTTTCCGATGGGCTTCAGAAGCCGTCGATGGTTGAACCAGTCGACCCATTCCAGGGTAGCGAATTCCACCGCTTCGTAGCTCCGCCATGGTCCACGCCGATGAATGACCTCGGGCTTGTAGAGACCGTTGATCGTTTCGGCGAGCGCGTTGTCGTAAGAGTCGCCGACGCTTCCGACCGGCCAGTCGCTCCGAATATTTGATCGAGACGTATTGGGCAGCCGCAATCACTGTGATGGACGAGCCCGCCGCCATGAACGGGATGCCGCTCATGAAGGTCCTGCTCCAGGGCATCGAGGACGAACCTCGCGTGCGCCGTCCGGCTCACCCGCCAGCCGACGATGCGGTGGGCGAATACGTCGATGACGAAAGCCACGTAGACGAACCCCTGAAAAGTGGTGACACAGGTGAAATCCGAAACCCAGAGTCTGTGGGGCGGGAGCCTTGAACTGGCGGTTCAGGCGATCGAGTGGGCTCGGAGCCGTCTTGTCGAACGTCGTGGGGACCGGTTTGCCTCAATGCCCTGAAGGCTCATCGACCTCATGAGCCGAGCGACCGTACAGCGGGCTATATCGAAGCCTTCACGCTTTAATTGCCGCCAAACCTTCCGCACGCCATAGACACGGAGGTTCGCCTCGAAGACACGGCGTATCTCGATCTTCAAGGTGACGCCGCTTCGGGCGCGGACCTACACGCGGTCCACGTCCAGGCGCTTGGCGACATTCTCGTAATAGGTTGACGGGGCAATCGGCAGCACCCTGCAGATTCGGCTCGACCCCGAATGCCGACCGGTGTTCGTAGGTGAAGCAGGTCATCGCTTCAATGGGCGGTCGAGCTCCGCCATCGCGAAATAAGCAGATGCTTTGCGCAGTATCTCGTTGGCCTGACGGAGCTCGCGGTTCTCCCGCCTCAGAGCCTTCATCTTCTCGGCGACGTCGCTTGGGAGTCCGGGCCGGGACGATGAATGCCGCATCAGAACCGACCACGCTCCCGCCAACTTCACAACGCTCAAACACGTCGCCCACAAACTTGAAACTTAAGGTCGCCGCTTGGGACGACGACTTTCCTCGTCAGCCTCATTGCGCAATAATCCGTGCACCCGATTCCCTGACTTCCTTCGTCTCAACCTGGCTTTCTCCAGATGATCGGGAGATCATCCGACTGCTTTCCCTCCTGCATAGGCGGAAGCGTCTCCGCAAGCGAGCTTGCGACCGCAACGAACTTTTACGTCGGGCTTGCGGTATAGTGATGCTGCGCGGAACATCATGTTATCAAGCTTCTTAGTCCTTTGACGATCGACGGGGGAAGCACAAACCTATCTTTTTCACATCTTGCGATCATCGCCGGAATGGTTTCTCTCATCGGACGGCCACAATTGCGCAGCCACATGCCGCCACTGCTGGTAGGATGCGGGTCAACCAAGGCTATTGTCCGATTTGCCGGATCCGCGACACGACGGTGTTCGGGTTCGCTTGTTGCTGCACTCACATAACCAATTGAATAAAAAGAAAAACGTTTCTGTGACCCGTTTCTGCGCAGTTGGCACAAGTTTTGAGTCTCCGGCGTTGCATCAAACATGAGTTGTTCCGATATGGTCATGGACATCCAAGAGGTTGGCACGGTGGTGCCATGCATCGCAATCGGAGACCACATAAGCCATCCGGCGGAGGTGCTGCAGAAACTAACCCGGGTGCCTTACACGTTGTTTCAGTCGCTAGCAGGGTTGAGGGGCGCCGATCGGATTGTGCCACTGCTTTCCGCGACTTCTGGTGCCCCGGCGCCAGCAAAAATCGGTCGTCGCCGTGCACAGCTGCAGGACGCTCTGGTCAACGGGCACTTTTATTGTGGTGGCAAGAAGATCGCGATAGCCGCCGGGCCGGATCAACGCTGCCAACTCGCGACCTTCTTCACCAGCATGGGCGAGGAAACCACGACCGGCACCTCGAAAATTCTCGAGAAAACGCTGGCTGGGCCAGTCCAAATCGGCGATCTTGGCGAACTCGAGAGTATTGCCGCGGACTCTGATCTCCTTGTCACACATTCGCATGGACTATCGCAGGCGGCCGAGCTCCTAGGAGTTCCGCTCATGCGCGTCAGCTTCCCGATTGTCAGCACGAGCTCACGATCACCTACCAGGGGACGTGCGATCCGATGTTGCGAACAGCTTCCAGGCGAACCAACACGCTTCGAGGCCTGGGGCACTTGCAATTCCCAGAAATGCCACATGATCTCCATTCGTCGGCAGTCGCTTGCCGCTGACCGGGTCCATGCAGTGATGCCGCAACGGCAGGTCGGTCCATTGTCAGTAGCGATCAGTACGCCAGTTAATAGAGGTCTAAATGCCCATTTCGTCTTGGCCAAACGATTTGCGGTCTATGACGTGCATGACGACTGGAGTTTTGTGAGGGTCCTGACCTTAGATGACGTTTCCGGCGAGAGCGGGGTGCATCGGGTTGAGGAGGATGTTCGCATCACCCTGAAGCTGAGGGCGTTGAAGGGTTGCCACCTGCTATTCTGTCTAGCTATAGGAGGCCCTTCGGCAGCCAAAGTTGTTTCGTCAAAGATCCATCCGATCAAAGTGCCGAACCCTCAATCTATCGAAGACAAAACTGTCGCGAAGCTAGACCATGCTCAGGGTGGCGCCGCCGCCTGGCTGCCCAAGGCGGTAGCCGACGCAGCAGCTGCTGAAGATAACTCGTTTGAGGATGAGGACTGAATCATGAAACCGTTGTCTGCTACCGCGGATTGCCGTGCTCTGAACGAGCACGTGGCGCTTGCCCCTCCTTTCCTCAACCGCCTCACACGGCTAATCCGCGCCCGGGACACATATGGGTTATCGGAAAACGAGCCCGACGCTGACTTGTTGGCCGACTTCGTTGTCACAAAGGAGCAGCGACGAGCGATCTCGATCATCGGCGATCCTGATCCGGACGTGCTGTGGAGGCTCGATATTTTTTACAACGCCGGAGGGCTGGCGATAGAGGAGCGCTCCGGCCTAATGGCGTTGCCGATGATGAGGATAAGCCACGAGGGCTTCCGGGCGCCTGCTTCTGATGACCGGGCAGTCCATCGTTCTGTCGAAGATCCTGCGCGACGTCCATCGGTCGGCTACGAGATGTTTGGCGCGCCGGGTGCGAAACTGGTTGCCGATGCGATCGCAGCCATTGAAGCCTTTCCCAAGGGGGACGGGCGTGATGGAACTGATTTTCGAGCAAAGAGGTCAAGTCAGGCCTTGACGATATGCGATGGCCAGCCCACTCAACCGAGGCAGTCGAGGCCGATTTGTTTCTCGGGGTAGCGCTGATGAAGCCCCTGGTCCTGATCTGTTCGAAAGATGCGGAGTTGTATCTGTTCCTCAGCCACATTCTGGAGGCGGACGGCTTCACGAGCGAACCGGCGGGCGGCGTGAAGGAAGCACTTGCGTTGGCCGACGAAAGGGAGCTCCAGGCTGTAGTACTGGACTGCGGGCCAGCAAGCGCGACAGGCTCCACAATCTGCACGCGGCTCAAGGGGGAGCCCCGGACCGGCAATCTGCCTGTTATTGCCCTGATCGCGCCCGGCGCCGAGAGCCAGCACCTCGATCTCTTGAAGGCGGGCATTGACGAAAGCTTTGTGCGCCCGATCGCGCCAGCCAAGCTGCTTGACTGCCTGCGTACTAAGCTGGCGCTGCCGAAGCCGGGCAGCTGGCTCCGCTGCGGCAGCCTTGAGATGAAGCTCGATGCGCACCGAGTTCGCGGTAGTGGGCAGGACATCCATCTCGGACCGATCGAGTTCAACCTTCTGCGGCATTTGCTTGAGGCCCCCGGCAAGGTCTTCAGCCGAGAGGAGCTGATCGACGCGGCTTGGCCGGACAATATCCATATCGGTGCACGGACCGTCGACGTCCATATCAGCAGGATCAGAAAGGCGCTGAGGACGGTCTCACCTGGTGGCGTCATTCGTACCATCAGGGCGGCCGGCTACTCCCTCGAAAGGCCTGACGGCTAAATTGTGAACGAGTGTGGTGCCGCTTTCCGTCCTCCGTCTGTTGATTTCCGCTCTAAATTCTTAATGGAATATCTTGCTGGGCCGGGTCAGTCCCTAACGGAAATCAACAGCCCGAGGTGTTCGAGGACGCGATCATCGCCTGGCAGACCTAGTATTTCGAGGGAACGGCGGTGTTCCGGACACCTCATCCTGATGAGGTTGGAGTAGTTGAGCCTGATCGGAGCGATCCCACGAGCCATACTGCCGGAAGAGCTGAATGAGGACGATAAGAGCGAAATTGCTGAAGATCCATCGCGCCATGGCGATCCAAATGAGGTCGGCATCCGCGTCGATCGTTCCTACCTCGACCATTCCAAGGCCGAGGGGACGCGGATGGACCGAACGCTCGTGATGATCATGGTGTCCCACTCGTCGCCGGCGCCGACGACAGGAGTCGCGCTCGTCCAATTCGTAAAGCTCGTCTTATCGGCAACAAGGAAGCAGTCGGGTAGACCGCGAGGAATTTCCGCGCAGCCTGCGTGACGCAATGGACGGGGACAATGAGCATGAAGCTTTCTCGATCGATATGGCTACGAGAACGCGGCGGCAGGCGCCAAAAGCCTTCTGTGGTTGCCGCCCGGGATGCAAGAAGATTCGATTTGAATATGCGAGTGATCGAGTGCGGTCTTCTGTAAGGCCTGTACCCGCTTGCCGGTTTGGTGATCTGCGGATTAAGTCCAAATCTCGTTGTCGAGCTTTCGTGCACACGACTTTTGACTGGTTTCCCTCTGTTCGATCATTTGCCCATTCGGGTCGTCGTCTTCTTTCACCTCTTATCCGACGTCAGCCTTGCGCAGCCTTTTGGTCAAGCTGCGGTTGATACTGCCGGAACCCGATAATCCTCTTGCTTGATCAGCACCGCCCAGACGGTCCTGGCCATTTTGTTGGCTAAAGCGCGTCGCCCGTTTTTTGATTCAGGTTCTCGAATCGGCCGATTTGTGATTCCTTCGTAGCTGGAAGGAGACCGGTCATGGGCAAATCACATCCGATCGAGTTGCGTTCCCGTGTTGTTGCGTTCGTTGAAGAAGGTAACACCCATCGCGAGGCGTCTCGGCATTTCTGTGTGTCGCCTCGGTTTGTGAATACCTTGTTATCCTGAATCGTGAAACGGGCTCTCTGTTGCCAAGACGACAGGGCCATGTCGGCGGCGGCAAGTTGAGCGATCATGAACCATGGTTCCGTGAACGTATGGCTGAGAAGGGTGATTTGACGCTTGACGAATTGTGCCTCGAGCTTGCAGAGCGCGGCGTTATTGTGCATCGCTCGAGCGTTGGACGCATGTTGCACCGGCTCGGTTTGAGCCATAAAAAAAGCCTCATGGCAAGCGAGCAGCTTCGCCCGGAAATCGCTCGGGCGAGAAGTCTATGGCTCGAA
>Ga0123341_1001977_pt1 | contig 16294 bp, 10 predicted proteins | sample Turbeapinknodule_FD_89959 | JGI IMG/M metagenome (GOLD analysis project Ga0123341, IMG submission 89959) | Root nodule microbial communities of legume samples collected from Mexico - Turtle bean Mexico pink nodule | ecosystem: Host-associated > Plants > Roots > Nodule | place: Mexico: Nepantla...
ATCATAGATTAATTATAATTATGCGCGCGCACAAATATATATAAATATTATAAACCCCCTAATTTTGACTACTCTAAAAAATTTACACAATTTTAACAGTGAGAAAAAAAAAATTGATATGTATAAAACTTCAGTTGCATCATCAAATATTTTCAAATAAAAAAATAAATATAATTATGGATAATAAAAAATAAAAGTAAGGAAAATTAGAGATTAAAATTATGGATTTTGTAAATATAAGAATCAAAATTATAATTAGGTTAAGTTTATTTTTTTTATAGTAATTTTTTTTTTACACAGGCATAAACAATTAAACATAATATCTCACTAACAATATATATGACAACCTTATAATACGATTTTGGTATGATAAATCCTGAATAGCTTTTAATTAAGGTTAGACATATGATACGTTTTTGTTGGTAAAAAAAATGAGCATAAACCACTATATTAATATATCGTGCAAAACAACAGGAATATTTTATCATCATTAATTTGTTACATTAAGTATATTTAATGTAATGCATAATCCACACCAACTGTCATAATTATTTGAAAATAAAACTAAAGTAACTTTTGCATCCATAAGTCAAACAAAATAATTTTACTTACAAATTCAGGCAGTATTTGACTTTGAAAAATTATTTCTGTTTCAAGTCTAAATCACACCAATTCTAACACGTAAAATAAAATTAATTAAGAAAGGGAAACTCATGCTCTAAATAATTATCAGTGGAGTAGTTGGAGGAAAGTTCTACCTCAAAAGCATTTATTAAAAATATAAAATATCATATTTAATTTGGAAAGTAATTTATTCATTTTGATAAAATTGTTAAAATACTACTAAATTAAAATTAGAAAGAAAATTCATTTTGTAAAAGTTTTTTTTTTATGTATAGAAAAAAAAATTAAATGTTTGCTCACTTTTCGGATTTTAAAAAGTAATTTTTCTTCTAAATGAGAGAAGATGAAAGGGCTAATATACACTAGCCAATTAATTGAATGGAATCCTTGTCCAAGTCTGAGAGAAAAGACGTGATTTATAATTTTACATTAAAAAATATACGTGTAGTAAGAATCATTTTTCTTTTAATTATTATTGAATGCATACTATACAATACCATTTATAGTAATAGAAATTGGTAGAAATAAAATATAATGCACAAAAATGTACTTTGATTTCATAATAAAAACAACTTTTCTTTCCCCAAACTTAAAGAAAAACTAAAAAAAAAAATAGAGAAGAGGTAATTATGTACATATAATTATTTATATTATTTTTATTTACAGAATTTATATTACTTTTTCGTGACACTTTTTAAATGATACTCCTTCCTATATTGAACATAAGGTTATATATAGTTTAGAAAGAAAAAAATGATAATATTTTTTATGATATAGTTAATTATTTTTGTGAAATATTAAATTTATTTTGTTTATTTATTCTCATTAAATATGATAAATGTATGTTTTTTATTAATAAATATAATGAAAAAAGAAAAAAAAGTACATTAAAAGATATAGAGAGAGGGGCAATAATGAATGCATGAAAAAGAAAAGAGTGAAGCAATTCCGAAACTAGTTTGGTGTGTGGAAGTGAGTTAAAAGGGCAAAACGACAATAATGGAATGACAACATGGGAGAGGAAAGAAAATAGATAAAAGAAAAGGGTGTTAAAAATTGATAGATAGAGGACAAAATGAAAAGGGTGGAGAATGAGATGCAATTAGTAGGAATTCAGCATGTGTTGATTGCAGTGTCACTCACTCTTACAGAACACAACATGACACTGAAAACTGAGAACAACAGAACAGAGTACTACTGCATAGAAGAATTAGGGGGAGAAAGTTGGAGGAGGGTAGGGGGGATCATGATTGCAAGACACCAGATTATTCTCTGGCATGGACCACCATGATTCCAATAGGGCAAGACTCACATGACACCAAATCCTCTCACTCTCTCCTATTCTTTCATATTCCTCTACACTCATCATCATCATCATCATCATTCTTTGTTACCCTTTTCCTTTTCTCATTTCCTAATGCAAACATCTCCTTTTTCCTTCTCTTCTAATTCAATCACCTTTACCTTAGGATTTTACCTTCTTACCACATCACTACCCAACCCTTCTAAGCACTACAAACATTTTCTCTTTTAATTCACAACTTCTCCACTGGGGCTTCAACTACTTCAAAGATAAGAGATGTTCACCACCACTAGTATCATGTGTCTATTTATTTATTCAACCCATGTTTAAAATTGTTTCTCTTTTTCCGGTCTCCGAGGAAAAAGAAACACGAGGGCGTGTGTGGATCACGATCCTTCAGGTTTATTTACACTCTGCCAATTATAGCTTATTGTTGTGCTTCTGTCATTGCATCTTCCTATTTTTTATTGTTTCTCTATTTATGGTATTCCTAATGCTTTATTTGGACTGAGCGATGGATCTGTAAGAAAGAGAAATGATGAAATTTGAAGGAGAAGAGAGTGTAAAAAGATGTTTTTTTTAATTAAGGGAAAGAAAGTAAAAGGTGAAGAGAAAAGAAGAGAAAGTTTATAAAAGTTTATAATGGATATGATAAAGTATGATTGATAATTTTTTTTATTGATGATATTGTAAGATTATAATTTTGTCTCTATGATTAAAATTAATTTAAAATGAAACATGATTACTTATTGATACATAAAATTCGTGTAATTAAAACATTGTTTTTTTCATACTTCATGAACTCAATTGAAAAAAGTATGAATTATTTGACATGGATACATACAAAGTGGTTGAAAATGAATTTTATTAAAATTAAATAAAATTTGAACAAAAATAATTGTAAAAGATTTAAGCGGAATTATAAATTTAGTAAAAACTTAATAAAATAAACTAAAATTGGTGCAAAAATTCAATGCCTAATTAATTTTAAACATAGAATCGTAAAATACAATATGATGAAAAAAAGAGAGAGTTAAATTAAAACAATTAGACGAATAAAAAAACAATAATCATAATAATCATATGATGACAATTATCATTTGAAAGAGTCTAGAAGTCATCAAATCTTTGTTAGAGCTAGTCAATTCTTTGATGAACCTTCTCAAAATCTCTGTTGATATTGATGTTCAAAGTATTTACTCCTTACTACAACTCCTGAATATCACCCTAAATATGGGAAAGCATTTGAGCATCATAGGGGATTGAGATTAAGGTCCAATGTCTTCAACATGGTTGTCGGGTATTGGTGGTTCTTGGTCGTCTTGTTTATCATCATAGTTCACCCATCCATGTTGCTAGATATCATTGACTTGAACGATATTAATTGGTTCAAGGTTTTTTCGATTGAAATAGTATGACCATCCTAGTTTCACAGATGCTTTGATGGATAAGTTCACACCATAGTGAGCCATGATTTGTGTAATCAAATGTCGTATGGAAGAGACATGTTGTTGTTCCTGCATTTGATCATGTGTTGCATGATGTAGTTAGACCAATTGATCAATATATTATTTTTCATAACATAAAAACATCTCCATGCAATTATTTAGCAAAATTGTTGGCTTGCAGCCTCAATTAGTCCATGAACACATAATACATTAATTTATCATTAATATTCAAAGTACATATATTCCTTTCATTTTGACCTTGCATCTCTGGTCTGATCATGTAACTCAATGTCATATCATGATCGTAGTTGAGTTCCTCAAGGATGTTTAAAGATGATGATTTTTTTACCTTGATACTTCAAATTAGCCAATGTCAACCAATTTGAAAGTGTGATTTTAATCTTCTTCTTATTAACCTCAATATAGAGGTTACCAAGGTTTGTTATCTTTAGGTTGGAATAAAAAAATTTAATCAAATCCTCAAAGTACCAAGCTTTCAGCATGAGAAATTGTTCCAAACCTTGAAAGAGTAAATGATGGTGAAAGTAAAGCCTAACTGTGCAAAGAATGGGAAATTCATGATCTTAGGTTTTATAATTATCATGGTAAAAAACATATTTTTATACTCAATGCACATGAAGTTGTAGCATTGTTCCATAATTTACTCATCTTGTATGTTTATATCAACTAATAAGTTCCAAATGTTAGATTCTAAGTACTGAAATGTTGAGTTACAATGCATCAGGCTGACCTGTTCAATAAAAAGTTCATTTCATTTTTCAATTGCAAGGATTTGTCGTTCAGAGTATTGCACTTGTCGTTCAGATGTCACAAAGACTCGTTCAAATGCCATGAATTGTCTTTCAACAATGGAAGACAATTTTCTATCAAGGCATTTCCTGTCCTAATTTCATCAACAAATACATCCAACTTGGTTGTAAGCTTGTCAAACTGTGTGCCCATGACATCAACCATCAGGGTTTTTCTTTTTGAACCCTTAAATGATGGTGTACCATCAGATGGAGCAAATAAACCAAATTGAGTGAAACATGAACTATAAGAATCCATTTGTTGTGGCTATAGAGGAGCGTGCTCATATGGAACATCAAATGTAAGTTCCTCCGGGTTGTATTCCATGTCATCATTTAGGTCCACAATGAAAACTTTGCTTGTGGATGTGGCATCAAACTTGTCAGAATGTCTTTACTCCATGACTTGTGGCACAATCAAGTCCTCACAATTCCTCTATTAAGTCGTTGTGTGTGATGGGATTAACCCTCCATTTAGTGGTATAGGGCTTTCCCTGAAAATAAACATGCTCAAGTACATTAAGATCTCCTTAATTGTGAATGATGAAAGTATTTACTAAAGTTCATTCATTACCTTGATCAAGTCATCCCAAGTTTCCTCTTCAGCCTCTAAAAGTTTCATTGCTTCATTCTGTGCAAATATACTAAGTCCACTAAATAGATCATGGACCTTGCGTCGTCTATCTTTAAGACTCTTTTGCCTATTTTTTACATTGTGTTTTCATATCCCTACCAAACCAGATTGTCAGAAAGCATCAACAATGTTATTGTAGGTCCAACTTCCATCGTCCTTGTTCCCTAATCTTGCCTTGTCCATCATTGCTGACAAAAGTCATAGGTCTATCTCCATGATCCATTTCATTAACTCACGAATAATATGGATGACTCCAGTACAACACAATTTCCTTGATTCATGTTTTACCTATTGCAAACACAACTCATCCAATAACGATAAGACAAAACATATATAATTGGTTAATCAAGTATTTAGTTATGAAGTGAACATAAAATCAACCAAAATTCTCATTTAGAATACAAATTATTACATACTCTTAATTGTTTTCATAATTTATCCAATTTCATTAGTTATAATGTCTTTAATACGTGAGTCTAGCCTATAATCATTCTCACGATCTTGGGAGAATGAGGCATCTGTCTTGTTCCATCAACTCTCAATCAACTTCATCAACTAATGACTAATTGTTGTCCACCCTGCGAGGAAAGTTGTGAAGAATACAACATGCTAAAACTATATTCATCATCGTATCTAACAAGTAATGGGGTTTGATTCAACTAGCTATACATTTTTTCAACATACAAAATGTATTTTAATTACATTTCTAAGTGAAAAATGACGATGAATAAACAACTCTCGAGAATTATGTGGACTTTTTCACGGGTACTCTTTCAAATGTTATCTAACGTTGTGGTACAATGTTATTATTTATGGTTTAATATAAAGTTGGCATCCCCAAGGTAATATTTTTCTACAATGATTGAATTTATACTTATTAGCAGTAAGTACTAACTCACCACTTGGCATAAAGTACACAAAAATAATTTCAACTAACCTTCATGTATGATCAATGAATCCTCTCATATAAGTGCATCCTTCAATATTCTTGAATCAAACTTTGTTCCTTTTCACCCAGGTAGAACATATGTAAATTTCATATCGAAGTCACAAGCTACAAATACATTATTAATTGGCAAAATTTTCTTCTACGAAAACAAGGAGCATCCGATCGTGGGGCATTCACACGTACATGAGTGTATTTTATGACCTCTAAACAATCCTAAGGGGTAATAAAATCATAGTAAAATTAAAAATCAAGTCATATATCATTTATGTCAAGTGAAACTTAGTTTGTCCAATGTTACCATAAAGTATGAGTAAAATCGGTTATTGTTTAAGTTATGAGATTACTCCTCTCTCCCAGATGGTTGATTTAAGAATTCTCCCTCCAACATCAAAATTGCATTCAACATATTATGAAAGTGACAAAAGATTGTTTCCTTGGACCGATGAAAAAAAATTAAAAACTTATATTCTTTATGTTATGTCCTATGATGAAGAGATTTAACATCTGGTTCCCCACTATTGAATGAAATGCATCCTTTACGAACTCAATTCCCCTTAATCGCTGATATAAATTAATGAATTTTTTATAGTCCCATGCGAATAATGTTTTGGCATTGTTTAGTGTGCACTACGTATGACGTCAACTCCTGCAGACGATGCTCTTTTATGATACAAACTCCCTAATAGTGTTTTTTGTACCACTTGATAAACACAACATATTCAATCCATAAACAACAATACAAATGATCTTTCGTGTTGCTACTTCCTACGAAATTGCATTTGTTATTGTAGGTGTGAAATTAGATTAAAGTCTACACATCAACAACATTGTTATCCATCACTTAGTCGTCGAAATACACAAACCAATCTCTATCATTATGCATGTCAAAAATGTCTTTCACATATCATAAAATTTAATTTTTTGTAATTAATTAAATTTCCCAAAAATTATTTCATATAAAAACACATTTCTGCATAATAGATAATGTTTAAAACTTATTTGTTAATGATCTATGCAATGAATCAAGCACAAGATGTTTGAGACACATACAACAACGCACCAACATGTTCTTTAACCACAATAAATTTACAGGTCAAGCTTCAGCTACCTCCAAACCATGCAAATGTAACCAAACAAGGAGATGATTAGAAGAATGCAAGAAGGAGATTACACCAAAACCGATTATGAAAATGAGGTCTAAATGAAAGCAAATAGATGACCTTCCTTCAATCAAGTACCTAACATGGTTAAAAATATATGATTCATTTACACTTCTAGCCAAAGAAAAAAACTACAAAAACAACTGGAAAATAAAAAGCTCCCTAATTGATTATGGGTTGCATAATCGATTATGCTTCAAAAGGAAGCACATACAATCGATTATGTGTTTCCCCCTTTTAAGCATAATCGATTATTTAGTCCATAATCGATTAGGTAGTGATTGTTGCATTTAGAAAATCATGTTTAATCTTGTTATTCTATAGATGCATTTTCATATATCATGACAAATGTAAAGAACTTACCAACAATCTTTAGATATGGTCCACCTACGGATGTTCTTAATCCAACACCACCAAACTAAAGAAAAACACTACAAAAACAACTGGAAAATAAAAAAGCTCCCTAATTGATTATGGGTTGCATAATCGATTATGCTTTAAAAGGAAGCACATACAATCGATTATGCGTTTCCCCCTTTTAAGCATAATCGATTATTTAGTCCATAATCAATTAGGTAGTGATTGTTGCATTTAGAAAACCATGTTTAATCTTGTTACTCTATGGATGCATTTTCATATATCATGACAAATGTAAAGAACTTACCAACAATCTTTAGATCTGGTCCACTTACGAAGGTTCTTAACCCAACACCACCAAACCAAAGAAAAACACTACAAAAACAACTGGAAAATAAAAAAGCTCGCTAATTGATTATGGGTTGCATAATCAATTATGCTTCAAAAGGAAGCACATACAATCGATTATGTGCTTCCCCCTTTTAAGCATAATCGATTATTTAGTCCATAATCGATTAGGTAGTGATTGTTGCATTTAGAAAACCATGTTTAATCTTGTTACTCTATGGATGCAGCTCAACACCACCAAACCAGCTCAACTAACACTTTTATTTAACTTCTAGCAACCAATCACCTCAAATTCCTCTTTACACAACAACAACGATGAACTTAACTGATACCAAACATACCAGCACGAAACAAGAAGGATGAACAACAAACAATGTGAACTAAAAACAATATTTACAAGTTTTTAATGAATCTCTAACCCTATGTCATTTCAAGAATCTCTGCATTCAAGAATCTCTATCATACATTTGAAAAAAACAAGGATAATTCAGTCATTTTACACTTTACTATGTTACTTTTTCGTATTTCTCTTCACTCTTGCAAAGGACAACAACCACTCTTTTCCTGCGTATCCTCACTTTCATTCCCTCACACATCATCCACAGGTGAATAATACCCTTAAATTTGTCTTCGCATACAACGCTCATATCCTAAAACAAAAAGGGCATAAGTGTTGTATCATTATTTAACTCAACTTCATCTGTACCGTACAATACGATAAGGAGTCACAAAAACACGTAATATTGAACTGTGTGAATAAGAAATGCTCATTAGAAGCAGTAGATGTTTAGACAATTCTAAATTATTTGGCTTTTTATGGAGAACTATGCCTTAAAGGTCAAATTCTAACTCTGTAATGACTTCTATTTTGTACTAAATGTGTAGTTAAATGTATATTTGCTTTCCGTTTTTCTTTTTGTTTACATCATTTGTTTAGCTACATTTTTATTCCATTTAAAAAAAAAAGAAAAGTAATGTACGAAGAAAACATAAAACAAGTCTTTGTCTGTATATGTCATTATCCATATAGATTAAGCTGTGTAACTTGTTTTGAGGGAGATAATTTTATAAGCACAAATTTTTACTATTCTTTTGTTGCCAGAAGTTTACCCCGAATTGCTCCAATAAACAAATTATATGAATGGCAAGTGTGTCATTCAGGTCAACACTTTTTTGGTATATTTTCTAAAACTAGTTAAAGACGACCACACATTTTTTTTGTAAGAAAATACTGTTAATTCTTAATGTCACCATTTTCAGTTTCTTTTTTCTTGTTGTACACCATAATTTCTCAATAGATAAAACTTGTCCCTCGATCATTTCAAATACAAAAACGACTTATGAAGGAAGTGACAATTCGTTGATGTCGTTATGTTACACTGTATTTACGGATTGGAATGGAAATGTTTTTATATAAAAAATTCATATAAAACAGTTTTGCAATCATATGAACATGTTCTTTGATAATGAAATACCATGATTTCACATTGACGGTTTACATTTCATATAGATGACATTATGATAATTTTTTTTTTCTTTTGGGAAATTCAAATTTTACTGTAAAAATTATTAGGTTGTGATGATATGCATCCACTGCAAATATTAATATTGTAGGTCTAGCAGTTGTGAAGGGCATGTATGAAATTTTATAATTGTGGTTTGAAAGGTAAAAGAAGCCACTAATCTTGCCACCAATTGCTCCACAAGCAATATCATTCATAGTTGAAAAGTAAGACAAAATACATTAAAATCAAGGAAAGAGTAGCAACACAAAAACGTACGACGGAATAGATAATCTATTGTTAATGGAATATTTTTCCTGCCAAGTATCTTCCGCGTTTGTGATGAAATCTGAAAAGTAGTACAAAACCACCACGTAGGGAGTATGAGGAACTAAAAATCACAAAATTTAAATGTAATAATTTCACCAGTGAAAATTTGAGTTTTATTTTAATAGTTAATTTCAATTTTAGTTTTAACTTTTATTTAATTTATTGTCGAAGTAAAATTTGAGTTTCAATTAAAAAAATAACGATTAAAACTCTTTATTTAAGTGTTATTCATTAAAAAACAGAAAAGAGCAAAACCAAGACACAGACCATATTAGAGTTATTGCCAAATTTATTACCTTCTTCCAAAGGTCAAACATTTAATGATATATACAGTTCAAATGTTTTATTTAGACCATATTGAGTTGTTTTATTTTGTATATTTTGTAGAGCATAACGCATTATTTAACAAATTGTCTATCTTTGGTTATGTGGGTATAGATAAAGATATCTAAGTAGCTTGTTCATCTTTTTGTACAAGATTAGAGTACCCTTAAGTACTCATTTTTTCTTTAATTAATTTTTCGCTGATAAAACATTTTTCTTTAATTAATTTTTCGCTGATGAAACAAAAGTTCAAATGTGTATTCAGTCATCTCATTGTTATTTATTTAAAATTAGTACACAGACACTCGTGTGTGTTTGTGTATAAATAAACTTGAGCAGCAACAATATAATAAGTTAAATTATATTTTCAGGGACAAATACTCAATAGTAAAAATTAAAAATATAGTTACTGAGGTTTGAGTTTACTTAAATTTAATCTTAGTATATATGTGAAGAAAGGTTAACAAAGTCCAATCCCTACAGGGGAAAGCAAAGTTATGTATATGCAATTCTTATTTTCACAAATAGAAAAATATAAGATATAGAAAACCATAAACAATATAAAATAATATTATATTCATAAGATAAGAATTATAGAAAATGAACAGCCACATACATAGCTACCGTTAGGATTGAATGATATCACGCAAGTAATAGTGGTGCAAGAAAGTAGACATTTTCGCATTAATTTTTGATTATCCTCACGTCAAATAACGATCAGAGAAAATTGAACATTGAACAAAACCCTGAAGAGTTCACATTGGAGGGACACGTGAGAGGTAGAAGAAACAGAAGAGAATGAAAGACGAAGACAAAAGTTGGGTACAAACCTTTGGAAAATTTCAGATTTGGACAACAAAGACAAAGAGAGATTGCACACCCAAACTTTCAACCCTGGGACAGTAACTAGAACCCGAAATACAAGGGAGCGTTCACAGCAACATCAACCTGAAACTTTGCGAATAGCAAACACAATCTCTATCTTTTTCTTTCTTTCTTTCTTTCTTTCTCTCTCCTTTAATCGATGATGCTTCTTAGTTGATGGCAGCACTCGGCCACTCACCGACTTATCTATTCGTGAATAGTGTGCTTCTTAATGTTTTCTTATAACAAGCACTAGACAAGGGTTCGTACGAGGAACAGGTTTTCTTATTATGGGGATTTTAGCCACAGATTCGCTTTAGCATTAAACTATTCTAAACTATGGATTCCCAATAATCATAATAATAACCTACTCTACAATATAGTCTGCTACCATAAAATTATCACCACCCACCCTTATAATTACTATGATCAGTATCATTATCAAACACTAATCAAAGTACAATCATATGCTACAACTAGCCACCACTATATATATTTCTGCAATAACATTAAACATCATTTGGTCATCATCGATATACATAGATATTAAAGGAAGTATATATTTAATTTACACATATATCATACATGATTAAATTAATCTCGTACCGTTGGCTACAGATTTTTTTTGACAATATCAAAATATTTAAACCAAAGGGAGAGAAAAAAAAAAAGAAGGAAAAATAAAAGAAAGGAAAAGAAAAGAAGAAAGATGTTAGCTGCAAATTCTAACCACCAACACCCACTATCATCAACATCATCATGATCACGATCTTAATTCATTGCAGCATCATATTCTACCATGTAATGATAACAAGTTTCTGTACCCGGTTTAGTCTAATCAGAAGAACAAATCCAGGAATCCACGGTACCTTCCCCTCTAGTAGTAGGGTTATTATTGTTGTTGTTATTCGGTAAGGTGCTATTCTCACGGTTCAAGCTAGTGGATGCAGAGGCCACTGCAAAGTTCAACTTGCAACTACCACCACCATCCACTGACCTTAACGAAACATCTCTTGTCCCTCCTCCATCGTCGTTAACACTCCTCAGTGGCACCGATACCCCACTTGCCACAAAATTTGCATTATTATTAACCTGACCATGGCTCATACCCAGATCCTCAATTGATGGTAACTTTGCACTAAACCCTGCATGGCCAAAAGGGTGAAGATGGGGTGGAGGATGATTAAATGCAAGGGTGGGATGGTTCTGCATGCCCAGCATGATGTTTTGTGGGTTGTAGTGATAGGGAATACCCAAATCAGGAGGAAGTTGTTGTTGGTAGTTGATGGGGTTGTTGTTGTTGTGGCTATTCGATGAAGAATTATTGGTGGTGGTGGTGGTGGAAGTTATAGCATCAACCATGTTGTTATAGGGTGATGATGAGGAAGATAAAAGCAATGGGTTTTGATGATGATGATGATTTACCTTTTGTGGCGAAGGACGCAAAGGGTAGAAAGGACCCGGTGTTGAGTCTAAGTGAGAGCTGCTTCTTAAGGAGGAGGAGCCAGTGAGAAGATCGAGTCTCCGAGAGTAGGAGGAGGAAGCTGAAAACGGTGGTGCAGGGATACCAGTGAACTCTTGAACCATGGCTCGGAAATTGGAAGTGTCCGTGGTGAGAACCGTAGTTGGTGCTCTCCTTGAAGCTCTGGTTCGCTTCTTTGAGTTGCGTCCAACGTTATTAACCGTTCTACCTGGTTCAAGCAAGATTGCCTCTTGTGATCTGGCATTGTCTGTGGCGAGGCCTACTTGAGGACCCAACAAGCAATGGTTTATGTTTGTAGGTGTTTGGGATGAGGAGGTAACGTTAACTCCTGAAGGGTGGGTGCAATCGGGTTCAGATCTTGGAGGTTGGGAGGAGGAAGTGGTGGCGGTGTCCAAGTGCAGGAAGGAGTTTGGGTTGGATGAGTTTGGTTGAGAGAGGGCGTGGAGGTAGGGTGAAGAGAGATCAAACAAAGAAGGATGAGGGTGGTGGTGTTGGTAATGAGAAGAAGAAAGAAGAGGGTGTGAGATGGAGCCGAATTGGGAGGGGTGAATATTGAGGAAGGTTGGAGGGAGCAGTGTGTGATGAGGTCGTGAATCGTATTCTTCCTCGCCACTTGAAGAGATACTTCCACTATTGCCAGAATCCATAGCTTGGAAATTAAGCAAAAGTGGGGGAAGAAAGGTAAAAGGAAGAAGAAGTGGTGAGAGGAATTAAAAAGGGAAAAGGAGAGAGGTGGCGCTGGTTATCCATCCATGATGATGAGGATGAATGAAAGAATGAATGAATTGTGTGTGAGAGAGTGGGAATTTGAAAAAAAAAGGGAAGAAGCGTATCTTTGGATGGAATCCCTGACCTGCACTGCAATGGAAGCAAATCTTTTCTTGCTTGTCTTTCAGTCGGGGGAAAAGGTTATTGTGTTGTATAAAAAGAAGAGAAAAAAACGCATAGGCACATGTAGATCTCGCTTATAAGAGTGGCTAGGTAGGGGAGGAGGAGGAGGAGAGGGTGGGGAGGTAAATTACAAAAAGGCCAACCTCGAAGGAGGAGCACTGCAGAGAATAATAATAATAATAATAGTAAGAAGAAGTTTAGTTTAGTGATGTGTGAGTGAATTAGGGTTTTGAGAGAAGTGAAAAATGAAAAATGAAAAAGGGGAAAGGGAGGGGTTTGGAAGATGAAGATCCTCTAGAGAGTGGATGGTGGGGTAGGGTGTGGGAAGAGAGAAAAGAGGTGGTGGCGGTGGCTGGCAAGGGGTCAAACTCAAAGTGAATGGTGAGAGGGACAGTGTGAGAGGCAGGGGGTTGTGAATGTGAAACCCCGAAAAGGATGTCTTATGTGTTATGTGTTGTGTGGATGCAACTATGCAAACTTTTACCCAGACAAGGCCAAAAAGCTATCCACACATCAATTATTTTACTCATTAACCTAATTCAAATTCAAGACACAAAAACTGAAAGGGAAAGCAGAACCAAAGAACTAGGGAAACCAATTTTTTTTGCTGACCTCATCAACCTTCTTCCACACTGCCTCTACCTACATCTTCTTCCTCTTTTTCCACCTTAATAATCTTACTATACCTCAAGCCCATCCACACACACACTTGCTTTTAAACTTATATATTCCTTTCCTAAACTCCATTTCATTTAAAGTTGATAGAGTTTTCATGCAACATTCCAACGTGCTTAAATTTAACCCCTATAACTTTTCTAGCGGGAAAAACACACACTTCAAAGCCCTATTCTATCACCTATTTCTTTTTCAAAAATAATATTAAATTTCTTTTTTTTTCAATATTTGTCGTTTTAGTCATTTAATATGATTAGTACACGTGAGTCTCAAAGAAAATAATGAAATCAGTGGGTGGCTTAAAACCAATTAAAAGATAAACTTATCAATGAAATGTGCATACTTTATTATCCTTATTGCTTATCTTATTAAAATATATATATTGAAAAAATATTAATAATTGGATTCATTAAAGCTTTTGATAAGTAAGTATAATACATTAAATTCATTTATATTTACAAATATAATATAAACAACAACAAAAAAATTATGTATGTATATTGTTAGTTTTTGTTTTCAGGTATACAAGTAAGAGAGGGCTGGAATCTACATGAAAACTTTCTCTACCTAAACCAACCTGATTATATTTTAGCAGGTTAATATGAGTCATCATGGTAAGCTTATTTTGACGAATTTAATTAAAATCAAATCAAATAATTTAACCACTCAACCTACATGTAATATTAATTATAAAATAAGTTTTACATCGTATTTGCTTTCATTTACAAAAATGAATGGGCTGAAAAAAATGCAGAAAACGAGAAAGAGAGACATAAAAGAAAAAAGAAAGTGTCCCACAATTTTCTGCCCAAAAATAGAAAACACAAAATATAATTGATTATATTTGTGACGTAACCATTTATATTCATCAGTTATAACATAATTATCATATCTAAATATTTTATTAATATTCATGTTGATTTTGAAAATCATAATTAATTATTAATGATTATATAGTAATAATAACAATACTGATAAAAAATTATAAAAATAATATTAAACCAATTAATAAAAAATTGTGAATAATAAATTTAATTATTTTAATTTTTACTCATTTTCAGTTTTTCCTTTTTTTTTCTTCACTCTAATTACGCCATCCAACAACATGTATATGTAATCTTGAAAATAGATAAGTCATGTTTGATTTGAACTACGAACTTGTATTTTAAGTATTTAGTTGTTTTCTATTTTTCAATAAGTAATTAATGTAAAACAGGGTAGAGTTGTTTGATAGAAAGTTAATTGTAACCTATGAAGCTCAGACACTTCTCTTAAATGGTGTGTCGGTGTTGGATACTCGTATCGAACACCTACACTCATATGACACTTGTAGGACATGTATTCATGAATTGTCCAATTCAAAAAGTATTTGTTGGATTTCTCAAAATTCTAGTACGTTCTAACATAATTTTATAAGAATTCAAATTTATTGTATAAATTTTTATTATGATTATAAAAATAAGAAACAAATCCTTTTGAACCAGTCATGAAAAACATCTTTCTACTCCAAAAAATAATTTGGAACATACTTGTGCACATAAATATTTATTGTCAATTTATATAATTCATAATTATATAATATATAGATCCGTGTTCCCGTATCCTACATTTTAGAGATTATACATATCTTCGTGTCTGTGTCCGTGTCGTATTCGTGTCAATGTTTGTGATACATAAAATCGTAACTCAATTTAATCGAACTAACACTACAAGGAAATCATGATATAGAAACCAATTTTTAGAGACCAAAATAATTAGTTGCAATAGTAACTAAATTAGAGACCATTTTAGAAACTAATAAAAAATTTGGTTTCTAAATTAGTTTCTATTATTGTTAAATCGTTTCTAAATTGATATCTAATTAGCGACCAAAGTTTTAGAAACCAAATTTAGAAACTGAATAATTGGTAGTTAAAACCTTGGTTGCTAATTAGATACCAATTTAAAAACTATTTAACAATAATAGAGAGTAATTTATAAACCAATTTTTTGTGTAGTTTCTAAAATTGTTTCTAAATTTAGTTACTATTACAACTAATTATTTTGATGTCTAAACATTGATTTCTATTTCATGATTTTCTTGTAGTGATATTTCACTAAAGTTAAATATTAAATTAGATCAAGTCCTTTTAACTTTCTACATATTTCATAAACACGATTTTATGTTATTTAAAAATAAAAAAATACAGAGTAACGATATTTTACATTCTCATCTAATCTTGTGTATGATATATTAGTCGAGTTTTGTAATCTTTAATTAGTTTAAAAACTATAAACATATGTTTTATTTGTGGATGGATAAACACTTTTATACTGACCATCACAAACATATTATATAACTTTATAAGAATTATTGTTCAATTATTGAATTGATTAAATCAACATTTATAAAAATATTTTATTTACGGTAAGTGTTTTTAAGATATACATAAAATTTTATGAAGCGCATGCATTTACGTGTGGGCTAATGTTTTCTAAAAGCATTTTCTGACAAAGTGTTTCTTGGAAATGGATTCTTTTTCTTCAAATAAGATTTAATAAATCAAAAATCAGTTAAAAATAAAAAATTAATATTAAAGGGAAAAAAAAATAA
>Ga0123341_1001979_pt1 | contig 16294 bp, 17 predicted proteins | sample Turbeapinknodule_FD_89959 | JGI IMG/M metagenome (GOLD analysis project Ga0123341, IMG submission 89959) | Root nodule microbial communities of legume samples collected from Mexico - Turtle bean Mexico pink nodule | ecosystem: Host-associated > Plants > Roots > Nodule | place: Mexico: Nepantla...
GTCGGCGTATGCGGTTGGGAAGTTCCAGCTTCCATGACGGTGTCTCCAATAAGGTGAGTGCGTTTTTGCAGCCTCACCTTGCCAGAGCGCCGGCCGCTATTCACTCCCCATGGAATCTTAGTGAAATCGCTGTCCCGAACTTACTGAAATCGCTGTCCGCGACTTTGCGAAACCCGCAGATTCCTGGCCCAAACACCAGATTTGGACGGCCAACCGCATTCTATCTTCGACCAAGGACGTCAGTCCGACAGGCTGCTAGAAACGGTCAATGCTACCGGAAATTGGCTGCAAACTGTCGTTCTGAACGAGTGGACGGTCTATCAGGCCGTCCTGGTTGCAGCGGGTTACCTGTTTTGCGGTTTCCTGGCAAAACGGATAGAGCCAGCATTGGAGACCCGCGCGCGCACCATCAAAGGAAACCCCGATCTGCTCCGCGTCATCATCGCCTTCATGAGGCGGCTGCGGTGGCTCTTCTTGATCGCATGGCTCGGGATCGCCGATGTGATCCTGTCGCGATTCGGATGGCCTTCGCACCGGTGGCTGGTGGGCATAGCGCTTACGCTCGTGGCGTCGTGGTTTGTGATCGCAGTGCTGACTTCGACGACCGTCAGTTTCAAGAGGCGCGTGCCCGAGATGTCCTGCGGCGGCACGTAGGCGCGCGAGGTGACGAAGCCCTTGAGCGAAAACCGGATGTTGATCTCCTGTCCGTCGATCAGGTGAAGCGAGGCTTCTCCGCTCGAGCCCTTCGACAAGGACGACAGCATTGCGGGCTCGAGCGGCAGCTCGGCCCAGCATCCCGCCTGATTGCAATTGCGATAGGCGAGTTTGGCGACGGACTTTTCCTCGGCGCTGATTAAGAGGCCAGCCTGAAGCGCGACGTTCAGCGGCACGAGCGTAGTCAAGGTCAACGAACGCGCAGGCTTCTTGCTACCTTTCGTCGTCGTTTCCGGAGCTGCCGCGATGGCAAGCGTCAGCACGTTAACACTTTTTCATTCGCGCATGACTTGCGCAACCTGAGCGATCTCGCAGGTGCGTGATTGTTGGCCGGACGGCGCGCAACGGAAGTATCAGTCATCGAACTTTTGAATGGCAACGGCCGTCACGGCCTCGCCAATAGTTGCTGCGGGAGCTGTTGAACCCCTGGCACATTCTTGGCTTAGCGAAGGGGAAACAATACCTTGTGCGAGAACAGCAGGCGACATTGAAACTGCGCAACACGCTGTCCAAGCAAGAACCTTCATTCGAATGAGAGGAAATCTTGCGGACGGAGAATAACGGCGCGGCATCGGTTAAGCACAACTTTAGCGAATCTTTGTCTACAAACCTCCTTCCACGCATTCATCTATTATGTCAACGTATGCTTGCATTAAATGGTGAATGATTGTTCATTTTGATACAATCCATTCTAGCAATACGCGGCCAATGCGACAGCTATCCAGCACCGAATGGCCCGCGTCGTGAGGCCTTCGGTCGGTCGCTCGTGTGCGATCCGCGGGGTGCGGTTATCGCCAGGGCCGGGCAAACCCCCACCGTGCTTCACGCGGAAATCAACGCACACCGTCTCACTGAGGTCAGGCGTCTCATCCCGATGTCGCAGCATTGCGTACCCCTTGAAGGCACCCGCTTCATGTCAAGGCGGATCGGGCCTGAGGCGGTTTTTGGCGGAAATGAAATGAGGGAGATGGTCAGCGAGTAACTAGGTCGATTGGCTCCGTTCCACCGAACATGACGCCTCCACAGAAGACGGCCGGGTGGGAAGATGTTGCCAAAATCTGCGACCGTCACTAAAGGATAGTCGTGGCTCAGAAGATTTTCAGGCCGTGAGTTGAGTAAAACTTTGCGGCAGAGCGAACGAACTGCCAGATATGCCAGGCGCCCTTCCTGCCCGCATTTCCACCACCGTGCACAATTCTGACCGAAGGAACGTATGCGATCCGGGTGATCGTGGAAGCACGTAGCGAGATGTCAAAGTCTTCGAAATACAGCATGTATCTCGGATCGAAGCCTTTCAGCGCATGAAAAACGCCCCCCCGGAAAAGCATGAAGCATCCGCTGACGATGGGGGGATCCCACATAGGCTGCTCGCCAATTTGGTCGCGCATCTCGTAACGATCCAGCCGCTCGCGAAAGAGCCGCCGGATAAACACGGGTGCAAATCCTCTAAGGAACAGATCGAACACAGCAGGATAGCGTTTGCAGAGATATTGACGGCTTCCGTCTGGCGAGAATGCGGCAGGGGTCAGCAGGCCGCAGGCCGGGTTGGACAACATGAACTGCATTGCTCGCTGTAGCGCATCGGAATCCATCTCGACATCGGGATTAAGTACGAGATGCAGCGAACTGTTCCATTTTAGGGCCAAATTGTTGGCTCTGCCAAAGCCGATGTTTCCGTGCCCGGAAATCACCGTCACCGGGAAATCCGGCATGCTCGATTGAACCCACGTCGTGACATCATCGACAGGCGAATTGTCCACTATCACTACATTCGCATCAATTACAGCAAGATCGAGGGCAATCTTAAGGCTTTTCAACGTCGCCTTCAGGACTTGCCATTGCGGTTTATAGGTGACGATGCAGATGGAAATGGACGCAAACTCGTGGAGTCGCTCCGCGGGTATTTGATCGGGCACCCTCACCTTATTTTTTTCCCATCCGACTAATAATGCCATGGAACAAACCAACGGTCATCATGCGCGCATGTTGAAGTCGAGGTGCAGTCATCGTGCTGAAGAACGCGAACTGGCATGCCACCCGCCACAGAAGCACAATCCTCCAGCGTTTTGTCAGCCAAGGCTGGCGGCATAACCAAATTGCATTACGCACGTGGTAGTAGTGGCGAAGTGGGCTATGAACGGGAACATGGCGCTTACCGAACGCGATCGATTCATCTCCTAACGCATGCTCCATGAGGGCCCCGCAAACTCCGTAGGAGCGGTATCCCTTGCTCTGAGCCCGCAGACCCCATTCAATGTCGACATAGTCAATGAACATTTCCTCAACCATATCGCCCACCACTTCGATCGTAGAAAGAGGGATGAGACATCCAGAGGCGATAAGAAAATCGACATCGATGATTGCTGTTGGGCGCTCGCATGCCTGCCGTTTTAGCCGAAGCCCCTCGAGTCTGACGAATGGGGCGGCATCCAGCTTGCGACTGTCAGTATATCGGGGGCCGACACAGGCCACCTTGGAGCCCTCCGCTTCTTTGATTGAGAGTGCAGTAAGAAGCGTCACGACCATGTCCGACGCGGGAACGCTGTCCTGGTCCAGTAGGAGCACATAGTCTGAGCCGTTGGCGCGAGCTTGCTCGATGCCAATATTTTGGGCCCGAGCGATCCCATAGTTGTCCGCAAGCCGTATGACCTCGGCAGGCATGGTATCGCCAAGCCCCACGTCATCTCGAGAGCCATTGTCGACGACCAACAGCTGATCCAATTGCGGCGCGACCGCCGTCGCCAAATGCCTTAATGCGTCCATATCGGGATTATAACTGACAATCACGCCGGTGATTTTTGGCGGGCAGGAAGATCTTTGCATACAACTTCGCGGGGTTATCGTCTCGTCCGGCGTCGGTAGCATATTGATCCCGGCGGTGAAACCAACTAGGTGCTTGAAAGTCGAATAATTGCAGCGAGAACCATCGTGCGCAATCTATGTTGGTGGGGGTTGGATCGAGATGAAGGGCATTATATTAGCTGGGGGCAGCGGCACGAGACTGTATCCCCTGACGATCGCGGTTTCAAAGCAGATCCTCCCGATATACGACAAGCCGATGATATATTATCCGCTGAGTGTTCTTATGCTCGCCGGCATTCGTGAAATCCTGGTGATTTCTACGCCGCATGATCTACCCCTCTTTCAGAAGCTTCTCGGGGACGGAACTGAGTTCGGCGTAAAGTTCAGCTACGCTGAACAGGCTCAGCCCAATGGGCTCGCCGAAGCGTTTATCATCGGACGGGATTTTATCGGTGACGATAGCGTCGCAATGATCCTCGGGGACAACATCTACTTCGGGAGCGGCCTACCGGATATCTGCAAGAGAGCTGCCAAACTCGACAAGGGCGGCGTGGTATTCGCATACCATGTGGACGATCCCAATCGATACGGTGTGGTCGAGTTCGACAAAACCGGCAAAGCGCTTTCGATAGAGGAAAAGCCAGACGAGCCCAAGTCCAACTGGGCCGTTACAGGCCTCTACTTCTATGACAATGACGTTGTGAATATTGCCTCCTCCATAAAGCCGTCGGCCCGCGGAGAGTTGGAGATAACCACTGTCAATAATATCTACCTTGAGCGCGGAGAGTTGAGTGTGCAGCAACTGGGACGCGGCTATGCGTGGCTTGACACTGGAACACATGACAGCCTGCATGATGCTTCGTCTTTCGTCCGCACGATCGAACACCGCCAAGGGATTAAGATCGCGTGTCCAGAGGAAATAGGGCTGGATAATGGCTGGATATCAGTCGACAAGGTGCTGGATCGTGCGTCCCGGATGGGCAAGACGGAATATGCAAGCTATCTGAAGCGCAGAGCGCAGGAACTAGGAAACGCGTAATGGAAGTCATACCGTTGGGCCTTGAGGGCGTTCTTGAATTACGCCCGAAAAAATTCGGAGATGCGCGTGGTTTCTTCTCGGAAACTTACAATGCCGAACGATTTGCGGCAGCCGGTATTTCCCTCACTTTCGTCCAAGACAACCACTCTTTTTCCGCCGCGAAGGGCGTCGTTCGTGGATTGCACTACCAAGTGGCGCCGCGAGCCCAAGATAAGCTCGTCCGGGTCACCAGAGGGTCGATTCTCGATGTTGCAGTCGACATCAGGAAGAGTTCGCCGACTTTCGGCAAATGGAATTCTTTGGTCATTTCGGCCGCTCAATGGAATCAGGTTCTAGTGCCGAAGGGCTTTGCCCACGGGTTCGTGACCTTGGAGGAGAATACAGAGGTCATTTACAAAGTGACTGACTATTATTCAGCAGAACACGATCGTTCCATTCGGTTCGACGATCCGGCTATCGGCATAGAGTGGCCGTTCCCCTCATCCTTCGTTCAGCTTTCTGACAAAGACAAGATGGCACCAACGTTGGCGGACTCAGACGTTTTTGCATAAGGGAGGCGCCTTCATGAATATCCTCGTTACCGGCGGTGCCGGCTTTATTGGCTCAGCAGTCTGCCGGCACTTGGTTAGCGATTCGGCCAATCGACTCGTTAATGTCGACAAACTCACCTACGCCGGCAACTTGCAATCTCTCCTACAAATCGAGAACCTCCCGAACTACCGTTTCGTACAGGCCGATATTGGCGATGAGGCTACGATCCTCGATATTCTGCGCAACGAGAGAATCGATGTTGTCATGCATCTTGCTGCCGAAAGCCACGTAGACCGCTCGATTGATGGACCGGCCGTCTTCATCGAAACGAATATCGTGGGGACCTACCAATTACTCAACGCCGCGCTCACCTACTGGCGTGAGATTCCTGATAAGCGGAAAGAGAATTTCCGATTCCATCACATTTCGACGGACGAGGTATTCGGAGACCTTCCATTCGACAGCGGCATATTTACTGAAGAGACGCCTTACAAGCCCTCCTCCCCCTATTCCGCGTCTAAAGCGGCGTCCGACCATCTGGTAAGGGCGTGGCATGAAACCTACGGGTTACCCATCGTCCTATCCAATTGTTCGAACAACTACGGTCCCTTCCATTTTCCAGAGAAGCTTATACCGCTCGTCATACTGAATGCGCTCGACGAGAAACCTCTGCCCGTCTATGGCGCTGGAGCAAACGTACGCGATTGGCTTTATGTTGAGGATCACGCTCGTGCGCTTGCAACCGTAGCAACGAGAGGCGTCGTCGGTGAAAGTTACAACATCGGTGGTCGCTCTGAGCGAACTAACCTGTCTGTCGTCCAGACGATCTGCGACATTCTGGATGGGAAGCGACCGAGGACGAACGGAATATCCTATCGCGACCTTGTCACCTTTGTCACCGATCGCCCGGGACATGATCGACGTTATGCCATAGATGCGTCCAAGATTGATCGTGAGCTAGGATGGGCTCCCATGGAATCGTTCGAGACCGGTTTGACAAAGACTGTTCAGTGGTACCTAGACAACTCCTGGTGGTGGAGGCCCATTCGTGAAGGCAAGTATGCAGGTGAGCGGTTAGGAGAACGGGATACCCAAGCGCGAAAGGATATTAGGTGAAGATCCTCGTCACCGGGCGCCAGGGACAGGTCGTTCAAAGCCTAGTCGAACGAAGCGCATCCCATCCTGGATCCAGCATTATCGCTGTTGGTCGACCGGATCTGGATCTCGAACATCCCGACGGTATTGATGAGTTAGTGCGTGCGATCCGGCCTGATCTGATTGTCTCTGCAGCGGCCTATACTGCGGTGGACCAAGCGGAAGACGAACCAGATAGAGCGCGTGCCGTCAACGCACTTGGTGCAGAAGCAGTGTCCGCCGCGGCGGCGACTATTGGTGTGCCGGTCATACATATGTCTACAGACTATGTGTTTTCCGGAGAGGCCGTGAGGCCTTATGTGGAATCGGACCCGACCGGTCCGCAAAGTGTGTACGGAGCGACAAAACTCGAGGGCGAGCGATTGGTGGCGGCGGCCAATCCCAAGCATCTAATATTTCGAACAGCTTGGGTCTACAGTCCGTTTGGCAAGAACTTCCTGAAGACGATGCTACGTTTAGCCGAGACACGAGATGAGATATCGGTTGTGGCTGACCAATGGGGCAACCCGACATCGGCATTGGACATCGCGGATGCGATATTGCACGTAGCGAACGCCCTTAACCAGACGCCCGATTTCAGCCAATATGGAATTTATCACCTTGCCGGTACGGGCCACACAAATTGGAGCGGCTTTGCTCGCCACATCACTGCCTGCGCGCGGAAGTACGGTGGCCCTAGTGCTCAGATAAAGGAAATTGTGAGCTCGGAATTTCCTACAAAGGCTCGCCGCCCGGCAAATTCCCGTCTGTCGACTGAACACTTCTCCCGCGTTTTCGGCTGGCGAGCGCCCCATTGGGAAGATTCAACTACAAGCACTGTCAACAGGCTCATATCTCTCGATGTTTGATGGTGTGTGCGAGCGGGCGAAGCTACCGCCCTCAGGCTTCCCGATTTGAACCGCATTATTAGGCACATAAAAGACGAATGTTGGCTGTTCACTTTGAAAGCGACTTCGATTGCGACTGCAGACGCAAGTGCTCAAATGGAAGAACTTTCTTCCACTTATTTTGTAAAATTACTCGGTATAAGAAGACCCCGCGAAGATGCAAGACACACGAGTTGCGACAATCAGCACCACAGCATCAAAGGGCCTCCCTGTCGTAGTTATCGCATTGTTTTTTTTCGTACTTATGAGTGGAATCTTCGTTCCGATCTATTCCGATGAGATAGTTACGAAATGGAACACAACAAGATTTTTCCTTGATGATCGACATCTCCTTTCATTTTTTCCACAGTGCTCGACAATGTCCGACCGCGTTGTCTCCTGGTTTTTTTATCCCGCCGCAACATTAGTTTCGGCGGCATATGCCGACCTTGGGCCACTCGGGATAAGAATAAGCGGAATTATTCTGTCTTCCGCCTGGTTTTCCCTGCTTTTACTTTGGTGCATTAAGCAAACAGGAGAAATCACATCCGCAATCCGCCGGTTTGCCGGCTTAGTCGCATTGTCGGCGTTGGGTGTAGTTCCCTACTTGTTTGCTCTGTCCCGCCCTGAGCAATTTATGACTTTGCCGATCTTGATACTTTGTATAACCGCACTCTGTTTCAAAGGAAAGAAATCCTTAGCGGTTCAGTGCGGTGGAGCGATTTTACTATCATTGGTAGTTTCGTGTTTTTTTTATGTACATCCAAAAAGCCTGTTTTTTCTTCCTTTTTTTCTTGTGGCCCTTTGGCTGACAACCGAAACTTATCATAAGGCAGTTCGCTTTGCGCTTCTTGCCTATGCGATCCTCTTATTTGCTCAGGTGCTTCATGAATCAGGAGCCATTGCCGCGTGTACTGATGCGCCAACAATCCAAAGCGTGTTGGCCGCCAATACGCTGCTACCCGCAACGCTTTTCTCTGGACCAGGTGAGTTTATTCATGCTGCGCTCAGCAATATTGTAAACTTCCCGGATCGGCTACTCTCGCATTTGACGTTCAACGCGGTCTTTCAGTCAGGTTGGCTCCCTCCCATCGACGGAAATAGAAGCTTCCTGTTCATCTTGAACCTAGGAATTAGATACACATTGTATGCCTTTGTTGTTGGTTCGCATCTTGCGAGTCTCGTGGCGTTTCTGACTGAAATAGCAAAGAGAAAACTCACCGCCCCTACTCTCCTCGCTGCGTTGCTGGCGTCCACCGACATCCTGAACGTAGCGTTCTTCAACATCCAGAACTTCTATGCCGGAACTCAGTTCGTTCCCATCTCGATGATTTTGACTGGCTTGCTAATGCATTCCCTGCCAGTCCAGAAACTTTACGGGAGCATGGCTGCCGGCTATTCCTCCACCTTGATATTTTCAATCTTGTCGATGGCAACGCTCTTGTCATTGGTCACGCCGTCAGTGATTGAAAACTCATCCTCCCAAAAGGCAAGCCTTCCCGGTCAGCCTCTTTCCATTCCTGTATTCGATACGCAATCACACCTACAGTCGATCAAGAGCCTGGCAACCTCATGCGGGCTTTCCTCAGCAACGTCTGAAAACCTGGTACTTGACCACATGACATACTTTGCCTTCCTCAAGCAGAAAAAGCCTATTCATGTGCTTTATGTTTCCGAGTTTGGGTACGGCGGCGATTTGACAAACGGCCGGCTGCTTCACTTGCTGAAGAAGATTGGAAGCCCCGGAATTATTTCGCGTTGCGAATGGATTCCTAGCGAATTTCGAAAGGCGGAAAAAAGCAACGATATGGGCTATTGCTGCGTCAATCTGAATCAGCTTTAGCACCCCACCGGTTTGCTGCCTGCCTAATCGCAAGATCCCAAGCGGGAGATTTTGGACTCGTTCTTTGATAGGAGGCTTTGACCAAAACCGTAGCCAACGGTTAAAAGCATCTTTGCCACGCTTCGTTTCGTTTTCAATCCGGCGCGTCAATGGACGTGACGATTGCCGCTTTAAAAATGCGGCAGTTTACCTGCCCGCACATTGTAGATAGTTTCGCTCTGGCCTCGATTTCATCCAATTCGCCCTAAGGCAACTAAACAGGCAAGTGCGTCCTACAATGAAAAAAGTCGCGATCCTTCAATCCAACTACATTCCCTGGAAGGGTTATTTCGATCTCATCGCCGCGGTGGATGAATTCATTCTGTACGACGACATGCAGTACACGCGGCGCGATTGGCGCAATCGAAATCAGATCAAGACACCGCAGGGTCCTGCGTGGCTCACCGTCCCCGTCAAGGTGAAAGGTAAGTATAACCAGACGATCAAGGAGACGGAAACTGATGGCGGGGAATGGGCCGCGGCGCATTGGAAATCGCTTGTCCTCAACTACAAGAAGGCTCCATGCTTTGGTGAAGTCGCTGCATTTCTGGAGCCGATCTACCTAGCCGGCCATCACCATTTTCTGTCTCCCCTCAATCGCGAACTGCTGGAAAGCATCTGCCGCTACCTCGGCATTGCCACGCGCATCACGAATTCCTGGGACTACAATCTGGTCGACGGCAAATCGGAGCGACTTGCAGATCTGTGTGCGCAGGCGGGAGGCACCGAATACATTTCGGGACCGGCCGCCAAGGACTATATCGACGAAAACGTCTTCCAGCAGCGCAACATAAAGCTGACGTGGTTTGACTATCACGGCTATCCAGAATACCCCCAACTTTGGGGAGAATTCGTGCATGCCGTCAGCATTCTTGACTTGTTGTTTAACTGTGGCAAAGACAGTGCGGCTTTCATGAAGTTTGTGAAAGCTCAACCACGGGACAACTGAAATGCAGGAAAAATCGTACGGCGTAGTCTCAAGATTCGCAGCCTCTAGCGACATTGACGTCCACGTGGAGGAGATCAGGAACCGCGGATATACCATCGTTGCCAACGTACTCTCTGCAGACGAATTATCTGATTGGCGAACGAGAATTGACCTCATCTATTCGAGGCAAGAAGACGAATTCGGTAGGGATCGCCTCGCTGCGATTAATGAATTGGATCTCTGCCGGGCGCCGCTCCTTTATGATCGCTCTTTCATTACTCTGGCCGCGCACCCGAGAATTGTCGAGATAGTTAAACTCATACTAGGCGAGTGGTTTATCCTGAACCTTCAGAATGCCATCATAAACAGGCCTGGTATCGAACATCACCAGAGCTCATGGCACAGGGACTTGCCGTACCAGAATTTCGTCATCTCAAGACCACTTTCGGTCAACGCACTGTTTGCGATCGATGATTTCTCTGCGCAGACGGGGGGAACCCAGTTTCTGCCATTCTCTCACAAGATCGAAAACCTACCGTCACCACAGTATGTTGCCAGCAATTATATTCGCGGTGAGGCTTCAGCAGGCTCCGTGATCTTGTTCGATTCGATGGTCTTCCATCGGGCTGGCGCAAACTCCTCTACAAATATCCGTCGCGCTATCAACCAGATGTACACCGTTCCAATTTTGAAACAGCAGTACGATTTCTCTCGCGCGCTAGCCGGTGAGCGCTCCGCTTTCTCCGAAAGCGAGTTACGCCTGCTCGGCTTCACGTCTGAGGTGCCGTTGAATGATCGTGAGTGGCGCACATCGCGTGCGGCCAGGCTCAGTATCACACAATGAAGCCTGTTAGCAATCAAGGCAGCAGTGGTGTGCGATTAAGCGTTGTAGTCCCAGTTTACGGATGTGAGGGCTGCATCGAAGAACTTTGCTCCCGGGTTCGCCTTGCCCTTATGGGAATGGGCGTATCCTTCGAAATTTTGCTAGTCGACGATCGCAGCCCTGATCAATCATGGTCGAGGATCGTCGCTGTGCATGAACACTTTCCGGAGGTGAAAGGAATTCGCCTGAGCCGGAATTTCGGACAACACATTGCTATCTCCGCGGGCCTCGCCGCGGCAAAGGGCGACTACGCCGTCGTCATGGATTGTGACCTGCAAGACCCACCCGAGCGGATTCCTGACCTCTACTCCAAAATACGGGAAGGGTTTGATCTTGTCCTCGCCAAGCGCGTCACCCGCAGCCATTCCGCCGGCCGTGTTTCGGCTCCAAGGCATATTTCTTTCTGATGAGTTGTTTGTCAAAGACAGCATTGGACAGTTCTTTCGGTTCGTTTTCCATTCTCTCGCGCAAGGTGATTAACGAATTCCTCAGGTTCAATGAAAGAGAGAGGCACTACCTTTTCGTTCTTCGCTGGCTTGGCTTCAACATCGGTACTATCGAATATGACCACAATGAACGTTTCGCCGGCAAAAGCTCCTATTCGTTATCGCGGCTGGTACGGCATGCGTTCGACGGAGTGTTTTTTCAGTCCACGGATTTGCTCAAGTGGATCGTAACAGCAGGGTTGGCATTCTCTTTCCTGGGTATAGTTTCATCACTATACTTTGTCTTTAGTTATTTTGCGCATGGCTCGTCTCCGGGATGGACGAGTCTTTTCGTTGCAATGTTGATTTGCACCGGAGCCATTCTCGTTTCTCTCGGCGTTCTCGGGCTTTATATTGGTAAGATATTCGATCAGGTGAAGGACCGCCCCCTTTATGCGCTAGATGTTGTGTTGGAGCATGTCGACAAATGAAGGCACTACCGCCAGGTACCATTCTGCAATTGATGTATCTGTCAGAACGCTTGGGCAGGCTTGACGCGGGACGCTTTGTTGAGATCGGAGCCGGAAACGGAGAAATCACGAACATTCTCCTCTCACTCGGATGGAGCGGATCGGTCTACGAATTTGATGCTCGAACCACAGAAAAGCTCAGAGAACGGTTCTCCGAGGAAGTCGCCTCGGATCGTTTGGTGTTGAACGTCTCCGACTACGTCCAGTCGGAGACGACCGATGTCGATCTCGTTATCTCCTCAATGGTAATGGAGCATCTGAGTGACAAGGACGAAGCGCTTTTCATGCAGAAGTCGCTGGCCAACTTGGAAAGGAAAGGCGGGATGTTGATTGGCATCGTTCCCGCGGGTCCGCGCTACTGGGGTGTTGAGGATGATATCGCTGGCCACTTTCGCCGCTATACGCCGGAGTGGATCGACGCGATTACGCGCTCGAACGGTTGGTCTCTGCTGCATATGAAGGGATTGACATTTCCGGTTTCGAATCTGCTGCTCCCTTTGTCGAACTATCTCGTCGCGAAACAGGAGGGAGCTAAAGTCAAGCTATCCAAGCTGGAGCAGACCAAAGAGTCGGGCAGGCGCAACGTGAAATTCAAAACAACCTTTCCCTCACTTTTCTCGCTGATCCTCAATCAGTTCACCATGTATCCGCTGCACATTCTGCAAAAGCTCCTGGGGCCGGCAAGCAGATCTTTGGTTCTCTATTTTGAGGCCAAGCCGGGGGACGCTGAGGCGCTAGTCAAGAAAGGAACGGGATTTGGCACACGCGAGCAAGCATGATGTTCTGAAAGCGGTAGCGGATTACTACTCCAGCAAACTTTCCGACCACGGGCAGTCCGCGCGCGGCGTTGACTGGAACGGCGAGGAAAGCCAGGCGCTGAGGTTCGAGCAGCTGAGTAAGGTTATTGACCGCTCGAATGCTTTCTCGGTCAACGACTTAGGATGCGGCTACGGCGGCTACTTCGACTACCTTCGCCGGAAGCACGACCAAGTTTACTACAACGGAATCGATCTCTCTGCCGACATGATTGCGGCGGCCGAGCAACGCTTTGCGGGCAACGACAGCGCGCGTTTTGTCGTCGCCGGAGAGCCTGAACTGGTGGCTGACTACGGCATTGCCAGCGGTATATTCAACGTGCGGCTAGAAAGCACAGACGATGTTTGGCAAGCGCATATCCTGCGAACGCTTGACGTGCTCGACAACACCAGCCATCACGGCTTTGCCTTCAACTGCCTGACGTCTTACTCTGATCCGGAAAAGAAGCGGGACTACCTGTACTACGCCAATCCGAGCGAATTGTTCGATCACTGTAGGCGCCACTACTCCCGCAATGTGGCGCTGTTGCATGATTACGGGCTTTATGAGTTCACGATACTGGTGAGGAAGTCATGAAGAAACGACTGGTCATATTTGGCGCTGGCGATATTGCCCAGATCGCACATTCGTATTTTTCCACCGATTCCGACTATGAGGTTGTTGCCTTTACCGTCGATGGTGCTTATTTGACCCAAGCGGAGTTCTGCGGCTTGCCGGTTGTTCCATTCGAGAGCGCGACCGAGGCTTATCCTCCTTCCGCTCATGCGATGTTTGTGGCCTTGAGCTATACAAAGCTGAATGCGTTGCGGCGTCAAAAATATGAAGCCGCCAAGGCGAGCGGATACGAGATCGCAAGCTATGTAAGCTCGCGTGCCAGCGTCCTCAATGGTGGGGACATTGGCGAAAACTGCTTCATTTTCGAAGACAATACGATTCAGCCTTTCGCCAAGATTGGTGACAACGTGACCCTGTGGAGCGGCAACCATATCGGCCATCACTCAACTATTGCCAGCCATACGTTTATAGCCTCGCATGTCGTTGTTTCGGGTGGGGTAGAGATTGGCGAACAGTGCTTCATCGGCGTCAACGCGACGCTTCGTGATCACATCAAGATTGGCGATCGCTGCGTCATTGGAGCTGGCGCCTTGATCCTCTCCGACGCTGAGCCGGAGGGCGTCTACATGGCGCAGGCGACGGAGCGTTCAAAAGTGCCAAGCACGAAGTTGCGAAGGATATGAGTCCTGTGAAGTGCTGGCATAAGCTCGGCCAACTCTACGTTCCTTCGGGCATCCATCCGAAACTGCGCTCCCACGCTGCGAATCCGCTGCCTGTACATCTGAAGGATGATGTATATCGGGTATTCTTTAGCGGGCGGGATGAACAGAATAGGTCATCTGTTGGCGCCGTCGATATCGACATCGAGAAGAGAGTTGTGGTTGCTGAACACGAGGCTCCGTTTATAGAAAACGGGCCGGCTGGCAGCTTTTACGAAGCAGGGATAAGCATCGGAAATTGCTACACCGTCGACGACCAGCGCTACATGCTCTTCATGGGATGGCAAAATCCCCCTGGGGGGCATTGGCGTGGCGATATCGGTCGGCTGCGCGTGACGCCATCACTCGCGCTGGAGCTCGATATGGACGGCCCGTTCATGGGAGCCGATGAAATCGATCGGGTTAGCCTCTCTTACCCGTGGGTCGAGCAGTGCGAGGACGTCAGCGGCTTCCTGATGTGGTATGGATCGACCGTCGACTGGGATGCAGGCAACGGCGAAATGCTGCACGTGATCAAGTCGGCTGTATCCAAAGACGGTCACATCTGGCAACGCAGTGGTATCGCCGTTCCGTATCAACTTGGGCATGCCCAAGCCTTCTCACGGCCAACTGTGATGCGCGAGGGCGGCACATATCATATGTGGTTTTCCTATCGCAGCGGGCTTGGCGAGCCCTATCGCATTGGCTACGCGACCTGCGACGACAGTAAGATCTGGGAGTTGAAGCTCCAGGAAGCCGGTATAGGCATATCATCTTCTGGCTGGGACAGCGATATGATCGAGTATCCCTTTGTCCTCGCTCACAACGGCCGCTGGTACATGTTGTACAATGGAAATGGCTTTGGAAAGACCGGATTTGGCCTCGCAATCTACGACTAGGAGCGGTCTGTTGAAGTCGGCGGCAACCTGGCAATCGCTGATCCAGCTTGTGCGCTATGGGACTTTCGGCATCCTGACCAATACTGCCGGTTATATGCTTTATCTCGGCGTCACCTATCTTGGCGTGGGCTCGAAGGTGGCCATGACGATGCTCTACTGCGTGGGCGTGTGCATCAGCTTTATCGGCAACAGAAACTGGGTCTTTTCAAGTGACCGCAGGATACTCGGTGCCAGTATGCGGTACGTAGCGGCCTATGCCGTTGGGTATATTGTCAATTATTCGGTCCTTGTCGTGTTTGTTGACCGTCTCGGATATCCTCACGCCTACGTGCAGGCCGTATCTATAGTGATTGTTGCGATCTTCCTTTTCGCGGCGTTCAAGCTTTTCGTCTTCCCGCGCGCTGATACGATGAATGGAAGTGTAGGATGATCCGTTGTCTTTCCTGCAAAACAGCGTTTCCTTCTGGTGGAAACTCGGAGACATGCCCCGCGTGTGGATGGACGCCTGCAAATATTGACGGCTTCACTGCTTATGCGCCTGAGTTTGCAAAAAGTGGAGGCGGATTCGAACCGGAATATTTCGATGATCTCGCCGCGCTCGAGGCAAATAATTTCTGGTTCCGTTCTCGTAACAGGCTGCTGCAATGGGCACTTGAGCGATTTCATCCGGACCTCAAGTCTTTTCTCGAGGTCGGCTGCGGCACCGGCTTTGTCCTGTCGGGAATACAGCGCCTCAAGCCGCATGTTCGAATTGCAGGTAGCGAGATATTCGCGGCGGGCCTGAAATTCGCGGCACAGCGATTGCCCTCAGTTTCCCTGATGCAGATGGATGCGCGGAACGTTCCGTTCGCGGAGGAGTTCGACGTCGTCGGTGCCTTTGACGTGATCGAACATATTCAGGAGGATGAACAGGTTCTATCTCAGTTGCATGCCGCGCTGAAAGAAAATGGTATTCTGATGATCACGGTGCCTCAACATCCCTGGCTGTGGAGCACGCTGGACGAATACTCCCACCATTTCAGGCGTTACACGGAAGCTGAGCTGCGGAGGAAGATCGAGGGCGCAGGCTTCGAGATCGTTAGAAACACGTCCTTTGTGACACTTCTCCTGCCGGCCATGGCGTTCTCGCGGCTGCTGAGGCGCGACAAGCCAGTTGAGGAAATCGACGTGCGCTCCGAATTGCAATTGTCGCCGTTGGTCAATGCGATCTTCAGCCTTCTACTGTCCTGCGAGATCGCGCTAATCAAGGCGGGCATCAGCTTCCCTGTAGGGGGGTCAAGGCTTGTCGTCGCGCGCAAACGCCGGGCGAGTTAGTCTTTGAGGCTAACCTCGCCCGCCAATGTCTCTCGCTCGCGATATACTGTCCCGTCAACAGACGATCGGCGCTCGGAAGCATCAACATATCGACGTGCAGGGGTGCGTCGCTTGGCGCTCTTTGGCTTTCGACGGTACGCCTCCGGCGGAGACCGTCTTGCGATCCGGCGAGTTAGCCGTGATTTTGCGCTCTTAAAAGTGGTCTAAAGAGCGCAGTGAGCATTCATGGCACAAGCAATTTTGCTGGCGGGGCCAGA
>Ga0123341_1001981_pt1 | contig 16291 bp, 16 predicted proteins | sample Turbeapinknodule_FD_89959 | JGI IMG/M metagenome (GOLD analysis project Ga0123341, IMG submission 89959) | Root nodule microbial communities of legume samples collected from Mexico - Turtle bean Mexico pink nodule | ecosystem: Host-associated > Plants > Roots > Nodule | place: Mexico: Nepantla...
ATATATATATATATATATATATATATATATATCCTTGTACCCTCCTTTTAATAATAAGAAACATTTTTCTTTGCTTCTTCACTTGCTGTGCGATACATCGGTGCAATAGGGTTTTCATAATCCCTCTTTTTCTTGCTTACCTTTCACCACGATCACTGTTGTTCATCATCTTTCTTTAGGAAGCCTTACTATGCCTTGATCTCATTCTAATATGGTATTAGAGCTCTTCAATTGAAGAGCTTTGTTGCGTTCTATGATATTTGTTCTTTTCTTCTACAGTTTCTTCTTGTTCATCTTTTTCATTCTTCTTGTTCTTCTTTTCAGTTATGGGAGAGGAACGATCCGACCAGACCTACCTCTCTCTACATCCAAACGAAAACCCAGCGATTTCCTTGGTATCGCCAATCCTAAATTCTACCAATTATCACTCTTGGAGTCGATCGATGATGACAACACTGAGCGTGAAAAACAAAATCGATTTTATCCTTGGGACGCATCCATGCCCTGCTGCAAATCACCCAAACTGGTCGGCATGGAAACGTTGTAACAACATGGTTGTTTCTTGGTTAGTACATTTTGTCTCGGTCCCTATTAGGCAAAACATTATTTGGATGGACTTAGCCATAGATATCTGGAACGATTTAAAAACTAGGTATTCACAAGGGGATCTTTTTAGAATTTCTGATTTACAAATGGATGTTGCCACCCTGTGTCAAGGGGATCAATCTGTAACTGAGTATTTTACCAAGCTTAGAGTTATCTGGGATGAAATCGAGAATTTTAGGCCTAATCCTGTTTGCCCTTGCAAGATAACTTGTTCTTGTTCTGTTATGACTATTATCAATCAAAGAAAACTTGAAGATAGGGTTATGCAATTTTTACGAGGGCTAAATGATCAATATCATAATATAAAGTCTCATGTTCTTCTTTGGAACCCATACCGCCTATCACCAAAATTTTCTCTCTTGTGGTGCAACAAGAACGCCAATTGATCAATAATTCGTTGATCGCCAATGTCAATAGTGTTAGTTCTAATCGTAATTCTAGCATCACTTCTGTTACTTGTAATTTCTGCGGTAAAGTGGGGCACACCGAGAATGTTTGTTATAAGAAGAATGGTTTTCCCAACAAAGAAAAAGGGACTTATAAAAGCAACAATAATAGAAAGATTTGTACTCATTGTAGAATGAGTGGTTATACGATTGAAAATTGTTACAAAAAGCATGGTTATCCCCCTGGATACAAATCTTTTAATGGTAAACCCACTCAAGTCCATAGTATTGTTGCTACTAACACTGTTTTTTTTTTCTGAGAAATGCCAACAAGAAAAGGATAATGGGAACGTTCAACTCACCCCAGTGCAGTATCAGATTCTTGTTGATCTCTTCAAACAAAGTCAAAACAATGTTGAAACTAGTAATGTGGGTCAAGCACAGGTGAACCAAATAGAATCTTTCTCGGCTGATTATAGTCACAAGGTGGTTGACCCGTCTTCAACTAGTAAACTTCTTTCTTGTAATAATTTACAATACCTAAAAAGTTGTTGGATCTTAGACTCAGGAGCCACTGATCACATTTGCATCTCCCTTGCTAATTTTGTCTCTTATAAATGCATTAAACCTGTTTTGATCAATCTACCCAATGGTAACAAAGTGTTTGCAAATTACTCTGGAACTGTTGTTTTGAACTGCAAACTTCACCTCAGTAATGTCCTATATGTTCCTCAATTTTCCTTCAATCTTATTTCTGTTTCAAAAATTTCTTCTAATCTCAATTGTAGATTAATTTTTTCCTCCAATGAATGTGTTATATAGGACATTGTAACCAGCGAGAGGATTGGTATAGCTAATGTCATCGCTGGATTATATGTTTTTGACTTTGCTACTTTCTATGATACTACTGCCAAAACTATTGTCTCTTCCATCAGCTGTCCTGATAAAAACTTTAATCTTTGGCATTATAGAATGGGGCATTTTTCTGATGAAAGATTAGGTGTTTTGAGTTCTCAATACCCTTATGTTTCATTTCATAAAACTGTTGTATGTGATACTTGCCACCGTGCAAAACAAAAGAAACTTCCTTTTACTTTAAGTGATACTCGGGCTACTCAAAATTTTGAATTGTTACATATGGACATTTGGGGTCCCTGCTCTATTTCCTCTATGCATGGTCATAAATACTTTTTAACCGTTGTAGATGATTTTTCTCGCTTTACATGGATTATCCCCATGAATAATAAATCTGAAACCAGAACTCATATTGTCAAATTTATTGCTTATGCTGAAAATCAATTTCAAAACAATATCAAAATAATAAGAACCGATAATGATGTTGAATTTGTCATGAAAGACTATTTCTCTTCAAAAGGCATTATGCATCACACTACTTGTGTTGAAACCCTAGAGCAAAATGGTATAGCTGAAAGAAAACATCAACACATTCTTAATGTGACTCGTGCTTTACTCTTTCAAGCAAACTTACCACCTTTGTTTTGGAATTTTGCTATCCTTCATGTCGTGTTTTTGATAAATTGTACTCCTACTCCTCTTTTAAATAATAAAACACCTTATGAAAAACTACATACAAAATTGTGTGATATCTTTGTCTTACGTGTCTTTGGCTGTTTGTGCTACTCTAGCACTATAATTGCTAACCGAAAAAAATTTGATGATCGCTCTATTGCTGGCATTTTTTTAGGTTTTCAACCTAACACTAAAGGTTTCCTTTTTCTAAATTTGAAATCTCTAGACATGTAGTATTTCATGAAAATATCTCTCCCTACAAAATAAATGATGTTCATAACGGTCCAAACATTTTATCTCTCCCTATTCCTTCTAACTATGACAATGTAAATGATCTTACTATTGAAAATTATACTGTTGGAACTGTAAACATTGATACTGTTGATGAGAACCATGTGGCTGACCATACCAACAACAAAATTGATATTGCTGATGAGAACCATGGCACTGACCATACCACCAATGAAATCACCGCTGGTGTATCTGAAGAGCATCTCACTGAGAACATTGATGATATTAAAGAAATAACAGCCACACCACCTAGAAGATCTATGCGACAAAGAAAAATTCCAGCTTATCTGGAAGACTTTCACACAGCTTCTGTAGCAACAAAAAACGTAAGTACAAAATATCCCATCTCTAAGTTCATTTCTTATCAATCTCTATCTCCAAAGTTTAAATTTTTTGTTCTTTCTATTTCATCTAACATGGAGCCAAAAACCTATGAGGAAGCCTCTAAACACTTACGTTGGAAGCATGTTATGCAAGAAGAACTGAATGCCTTAGAGGAAAACCATACTTGGACCATCGCCTCTCTTCCCCCTGGAAAGAAGGCCAATGGATGTCGATGGATATACAAAATCAAACAACATTCTGATGGCACTATCGAAAGATACAAAGCCCGCTTGGTTGCAAAAGGCTACACCCAACTTGAAGGGTTGGATTTCTTAAACACTTTTGCTCCAGTTGTAAAGCTAACCACTCTTCGGCTATTACTTGCACTAGTTGCTGCCCACCAATGGAATCTCAAACAGCTTGATGTCAATAATGCATTCTTGCATGGAGACCTTGATGAAGATGTATACATGAAACCTCCACCGGGAATTTCCTTGCCCACCACAACTAGTGTATGCAAACTGAACCGATCTCTATATGGCCTCAAGCAAGCAGGGAGACAATGGTATGCTAAACTGTCCACCTTTTTAATCTCACAAAATTATGTCATCTCTTATGCCGATCATTCACTTTTCCTAAAACACAATGGCACTAACACTACTGCTCTTCTTGTGTATGTGGATGACATGGTACTTACTGGCAATGATGCTGAGGAAATCTGTCACATTACCAAACTACTGGATGAACACTTTCGAATAAAGAATCTTGGGGACCTACAATACTTTTTAGGACTTGAAGTGGCCCGCAACAGTACAGGGATCCACCTAAGCCAAAGAAAATACACATTGGATCTCTTGCATGAAACCGGAATGCTTGACTGCGCACCTATGCCCACTCCCATAATTCATACCTCTCGGCTATCCATGAATGAAGGCACACCACTATCTGAAACGGAGTCCTCTGCTTACCGGCGACTCATTGGTCGTCTTCTATACCTCACCAACACCAGACCGGACATCACCTTCAACGTTAATAATCTAAGTCAATTCGTTACTGCACCTACAAAGGCTCACCAATAAGCAGCTTTTCGAATTCTGAGATACCTCAAATCTGCTCCTGGATCTAGTATTTTCTTCTACACCTCTAATACTGTCCAATTAAAGTCCTTTAGTGACTCTGACTTGGCAACCTGTCCCACCACAAGAAAATCCATAACTGGATTCTCGGTTTATCTGGGCAATTCACTTATTTCCTGGAAATCTAAGAAACAACAAACCATCTCTCGGAGTTCATCAGAAGCTAAATATAGAGCTCTTGCTACCACCACCTGTGAGATACAATGGCTAACATATCTCCTTCAGGACCTTCATGTCTCTTACGTCAAGCCTGCTACTCTATATTGTGACAACCGTTCAGCAATACAAATTGCATCTAATCTTGTTTTCCATGAGCGAACCAATCACATAGAAATTGACTGCCATATTGTTCGCGAAAAAGTCATTGCTAGTCTCCTCAAACTGCTACCCATATCATCCACCATGAAAGTAGCAGACATCTTCACCAAGCCCTTACCTCCAACCACATTCAAGTTCATTCATTCCAAGCTGAGAATGAAAAATATATACTCCTAGCTTTAGGGGGGCTGCTAACATGTTCTGTTTTCTATTCTGTTTTAGTTACTGTAACTGTTTCTTAGTTATAGTTTTTATTCTAGGCTCTTATTACTATAACCAAGCGGCAGCCCATTCCCTTTTGACACCGCTTTAAGTAATATATATATCCTTGTACCCTCCTTTTAATAAATGAGAAATAAGAAACATTTTTCTTTGCTTCTTCACTTGCTGTGCGATACATCGCTGCAATAGGGTTTTCATAATCCCTCTTTTTCTTGTTGTACCTTTCACCACGATCAATGTTCATCATCTTTCTTCAGGAAGCATTACTATGCCTTGATCTCATTCTAATACAACCCATGATCACTGCACGAATGCACGAACCGCAACCTACGACCACCGCACGAACACACAACCGCAACCGACAACCACTGTGCGACCTACTCCGCTCGATCGCCACCACCACCGCTCGTCGCGGGTGCCAGGGTGTTTCACGGTGCTGTGAAATGTGCTAGCCGCTCTTGCGCCGACTAGAGGAAACCTAGGTTTGAACTTCATTTTCTTCTTTCTATGACGACACGACAATGGAGAGCGTATAAGAAAATAATTGAGATTTAGGGTTTATTCTGTTAAGGCCCAAATTAGTTTTTTTTTTTTTGCCAAAAAAAACATAATGATATTGGAGAGGCGGATGAAAAATAGGTTCTGGAATTGGGGAATAGATTTTCGAAGGACTTTATATACGAATTAATCCGTATGTAACCATATTTGGTTTACATACGGAAAAATCCGTATGTAATGCTTATTCACATACAAAAATTAAATCCGTATGTAACACTTATTTTACATACGGATTCAAATCCGTATGTAGTAATCTGTATGTAAATCAACAATTTATACAAACTAAACATCAATTAACTAACCTCATACAAACCAAAGGATCAAGACACAAATCAGAATAAGAGAAAAAAGATAAAGATGTCTTGTCTTAACTATGACCCACGACCTAACCTTTAACTGAGCAAGACCAATTTCTGAAACATCAACCACGCCACCTTTGAATATACTTTGTTCCTATGCTTCCAAATTTCACTTACTATAGCAATCCAAAGTCCTTCCCAAACATCATTAACCGATTTAGAAGCTCTACCCAACTTAAATTGTAAGAAATGATAACATGAGTCATTGTGATCCACAAACACCACTCCTAGCCAAGCATAACACTGACTCCAGACGAGACAAGCTATTTACATTAAAAAAAAAAATGACGACTCGTCTCCTCTCCTCTTCCATCCCACACAAACTACACAACATATTTTTGATCACAACCCCACACATTTCCAAATTGACCCTAGTAGTAGCTATCTTATTTGACAACACCCACCAAACAGTGACTTGAACAGAGGGTAGAACTTTGCACCTCCACAACCTGTCGTACAAATAGTTATTTTCCCCCTCTAAATCAATGTAAAATATAAAATTTTACATGATCTTACACCTTTATATTTTGAATCAATGTCTGTAAAGTTGAGAAAAGTTGAGTGGTATATTGTAATTTTTTTCATAAAATATAACTTTGTATGGTCTCATCTTTAGGTTCCTGCCTCTGCACGCCATCCTGATCCCTTGTCTTTTTCAGCTTGGATGTGTTTCGTGGCAACATTGCAATCAACATTATTGACACTATTCATGGAACTAGATCCACATGCATGGAAGATTAATTTATCTACTTCAAATTGGTTGTTCTTTATATGCAGAAAGTGTGTTGATGATTAATTTTACATTAGAAAGAAAATTTATAGAATTAAATGCATATCAATGATCGACTAATTAAGTATTAAAATTTCATATTGCAAATGACATAATTAATGTATGTTGGGAGTTATGGGATTTGCAGTATTATTCTTTATCCAAGCATGGTTCATCTTACTCAAAGGTCCTCACTTCTGTGTAATGTTCAATCCTCTTTTGATGGGGATTGTGACAATATTGACTCCTTTATTACTGCATGAGGAAGTATACTTTAGAAGGTAATGTTGAATGACCAACACATAATTAATTAACTTGTTCCCAAAAAGTTATGGTCCATTTATTGTGAAAAAAATGTTTTTTTTGTTACATAAGTTTTTGATAATTACAAATTTGTTTGATATATGCAGGTGACTTCTTGTACAACGAGCAGAATCATGCAATAATGTGATCAGTTAGGGATATCACAAGTAGTTGTCAATGATATTTGACACTTTGACTACACAATAAACAACAATTTTATTAACTTACATCTACAAGTACATTTATAGATAAATAAAAATTAATAATTAGAATTATTTTCTTACCGAAGGTTCTGCAGTAGGTTTCAGAAGGTGTCTAGACCAAGCTACAAATGTTTAAAAGGTTCGTGTCACATTAATTACCTCAGCCGTCGACATAGGAATTGCAACATCACTAATGCGATCTTTCTCGACCATGAACTTGACCATATAAGGGGGGAGGAGCCACATTATGTAACATAGTGACTCGTTCAAAGACATTTCATAAGGCCATCAATCGATAAATAGAATTGTCATCCACATATGATTCGCATTGACTTATGGAGCCAATGTCATCCCCTCATGGATTATCAGTGGCACAACTTCTTTTTGTGCTAACTCTATTTGTGGGAGGCACAAAGGTCTTTTGCACAAGAGTTATGTTATGAAACAAATAAGGTCTCTAGGTGTTCCTTAAACTTTTCCCTCACCTTTTGAGTAACCTCCTCTGTTACCCCCCTTGCGTGCTCTAATGCATCAATTGCAAAATAGCTTCTTTGCTAGATGCCTTAAAGGAGTACTTATGTAAAGATGTTCGAAAGAGCTGTGGGATGTCTACCCTTGATCCTGCAACATGCACACAACCAAGGTGCTCAATCTAGGAAGTAAGTTATAAATAACTAGTAAATTGATCATTTAAACCAAACTAAAAAATTGTGATTTCTACTCAAATTATCAAATGAATTCATTCTATTTGTAGTTAAACTAAATTTTTAGAAATTGATCATCTAAAAGTCATTGTCTTTTTATTTTTTTTATCAACGGTCCATTCAAAAATCGTCTTTGTTTAATTTATTTCACCATTTTTAGCAATAGTTCGAATTAAAACCGTTGTATAAAATTTGGTTTATTCACCACTCTGCCACCACATCTTTCTTACGACAAATAGCCAAAAATCCGTCGTTATTAATATTCGTCGTTTGCTAATTTTGCACTAGTGTATGAGAAAACTAGTATAAAAATCACAGCATAAATCTTCTTTCCTATATCTTTTTTCATTTCATATTATCTTATTACACTAACTAAAAGAATGAGAGTTTTATGAACCAAGTGATGACGAGTCATTCTTGTGCAATGTTATATGTCCTCTGTACCCGAGTAATTGAAAATGTAAGATTTTGTCTCTCATGACATAATGATAATACCTCACATACCTTCCTCTTTGTACAACGATTTCTTCAACATGTTGATTAATCTAGGAAGTGAGGAAGAGCATACATGGAAAGTCTCCACTCCTAGCCTGGTGACAGTATGATGATCTTAAAGAGTATTTCTAGTTGGTTTTATTTAGAATCTTATTATTGAAATACACTTTGATGGAATTAGAGACCTTATTAAATAGTGAAGTTAGTAACTCCCTTGCATGTTGTACCATAGGACATTAACTTTAAGGATCAAAATCTCAAATGCATTTGTAAGACACGAAAGAAGAAAACAAAAATATAACGAATATTAAGTACCTGAGCTTGATGGTTGTTGATCTTGCTCATATACCTACCAATACCCATATTTCTTCACATACACCTTAACATATTGGTGTTCTCCCTTCTCGAATTTGCCCATGTCCATTATCAGTTTTGTAAATTCCACACTAATAACACCGTTATAAGGTGTGTACCAACTGCAATCATAATGTCGTTCACCAAACTCTTGATGAGACAAATAAAATAGCCACATATGTTCTGAATGATCAATGACTAGATCGCTTCTCAAATTGACTAGAGGAATTCTAACACTATGATCTATGGATCTATAACCAGTCATGTACCTTTCAATGTCCATGTGAAATATTGCATAACACATTACACCAATCCAATTATCGTCATGCATAACAGAAGAGGTATCAATCCTTATTGAATTGTCCATGCTCACAAATTGATTGTTGAACCACCTAGGCATTTCACTTCCTAAGGTAACACATGCAATATTTGGATGTAATTTGAGACTACACGTGTTTCTTGAGCACCTCGCCTCATAAGATTACACAGTTATGCGTTAGTAGTTATTTTCTGAAGAAATAAAAGAAAGGAAGAGGAAGGAAGGAGGATGCACACCTAAAAAAAATGTATCATCCACGAAAAGATCATGATACTACAGTGTTCCCTCTCAACTAATTTGTGGTAGTTGTAAAGGATTAGTCCTACCAGATCTTCATGGGTCAAATATGGTAGTGGAAGCTAGCAAGTTTCTAAGGGAAAGTTTGTTTGCGAAAGGAGAACAAGAAAGCGTTTGAATCGCTTGCAATGTTGTAAGTTTAAATGATACAGTCTGAAAAGGTTATTGAGGTTGGGAAGTGTGGTAAAATTGTTTCCCTCCAAATTTAGGTGTTCTAGGCAACTTAACTTTCCAATGGCATCAGGGATTTGAACTAAGTTACAAAAGCTTAGATCGAGTTCACGCAAACAAGTGAGAGAAGAAGGGAAAGTAGGAGAGGATAACAACAAATAGCTGACTGAGTCTCTTTGTGCTCTGGAATACAACATTTTTTTTATAAAAGAGGATGTTGATTGGGAAAGAATAGGAGCTTCAACTAAACAAAGTTTTGAACATCCAAAGACATCCAGATAATCAAGATAATTCAAGCCCAATATGGTATTGGGTAAGCTTACTAGGTTTTTGCAATTTCTCAAATTCAAAACATCAAGCTTTTTCAAAAGACCAATCAATGGATTGATTTTTGGGAGCTTTATACATCCTTTAAGTTCTATCTTTTCAAGATTTAGGACCTCTCTAACATCTGACATCTCAACTAAATCTTTGGAGTAAGAGAGATCCAAAAGCTTCAAATTATACAATGGCTACAGTGATTAACAAATAAAAGACAAAATTAATAATGAATTTTGGGCTTTCTTTATTTAGTTAAATGAAAAAAGAGACTAAAAGACGGTGTTTGTCATTTAATTGGTTTATTTTAAAAAAATAGAAAATTAATATACATTACCTTTGTGTCTTCCCATAGTCGTTTAGTACTGCTCCCAACAAGGTATAACTGAACTAGTTTTTCTGGCTGAAAACTTTGAGACAAACATTTAAAAGGATATTCTCTCCAATTAAGATATGCTAGTTCATTCGAAAGATGATTAAGATTGCCTGAAAATTCCACATCTTCAACTTAAGGTGTCTAATTTTCGATAGACTGTCTGCCCTCACTATCCCCACAAGCAAATTACATTCAATATATATGACTTCAAGATTTTCAGATGCCTACAACATTATGGAGAAAGAATAACATTGTTATACTTTTCAAAGGGTTTTCATATTCTAGAAAAAATGGCAATATAAGATTTATACTCAAATTTTTACCTCATTGTCTAACATAACTTTCTCGAAATCTTTGCAATCCCACGACCTACTCCACTTTAGAGGCTCTTTAGGTGATTTTTCTCTAATAATACTTTGTCCTAAACCTATCAACAACCTGTGTATATAAATATCCCCATGTTCACATGTTATGAGAGATTTCTCAATTAGAGATGGTATGCCATTTTCATAATCAAATCCATGGATGCTTAAAATTTCATTATAATATAAGTGATTATGAAGGAAACATGCAATATCAAGAAATATTTTTTTTTCTTCTTCTTCCAACTGATCAAAACTTATATGTAAAACATTCATAACATTTCTATCTTTATTATATCTTAGCCTACCCAATGCACTTCTCCATTATGAGACATTTCGACCAAACAAAGATGATCCAATTACTTCAATTTCCAAGGGATGACCTTGAACATGTGAAAGTACCTCATGTGCCAACTCTTCATAATTGTCCAATATATAATTAACTTAGAAAGCATTTCTACAAAACAAGTGTACAACGATTTCCCAACTCAACAACTGAACTTGATACACATCATCCACTCCATGTGTCTTTAATATATGTTCATCCCTTGAAATTATGATGATTCTGCTACCTTCACCTACACATCTACGTATATCTGAGTTTCCCTGTGAACAGCTTAAGTTGTTCACCTTGATCAACATTGTCAAGAATTATAAGTGTTCTTGCATTGTGCAGCTCAGTCCACACCAAATATGTTCCATCAATAGCATTACAAATTTCAAGATTTTGCTCGATAAATAGCTGCTGGAATTGGGAAATTAGTTGCTTTTGTTAAAACTTAAGCTATAATGTTAAAATGTTAAAATGCGTCTGGGTAAATATAAAACAGGGTAATGATAGGCATCGCAGATAAGTTCATAAACAGACTTTAGGTTTTCATCCTCCTTATTATGTAATTGTGTGTGGCTCCTTATTATGTGGTTGTGTGTGACTGGGGACTCTGTCATTAGGGAAACTATTGCCTAAAAAACACTCAAACAACCACAACACATCTATCCACCAAAATGTTCAGAGTACCACAATTTGTCACCACAATTTGTCACCACTTATCTCTTCCTCTCCCTCGCATATTTCTATTTTTGTGAATGTTTATGAACAAAGTAATACTGTAGTCTTAGAGCAATCCCCTTGGGAACATAGGCATTGACTTCTCACTGTATAAACATTTTAATGTAAGTTTTATAATTATGATTAATTTATATTCATATTTTACAATTGCTATCATATATCTAATTTGAACTTATTTTTATTGAACATGATCTGTTCCTATTTAAAAGACTTGTACTTCTTATTTTGATTATGCATATCGTTCTTGAATTTCTTTTATGTGGTGCAATTTAAAAATTTATACAATTATGCCCTCTAATAATATTATTGTTTTTAAATGTTAAACAAATTACCATTATTAACTGAGTTTAAAAAACTGTATTTTTCTAATTTATAAAGAGGTACATTTTTATTGGCTTAATATATATGACTAGGTTCTTTTAGCTTGATAAGATAATTTTGATCATTAGACTAAAATAGGACAATTAGATTCTCTAACCAATTGCGAATATATTTTTTAAAATTTTATTATTATTTGATTTTTTTTTATTTTAATTGATTTTAGTAGTATAGTAGATAACCAAATGGGAAAAAAATATTTGAGAACAGACGTCATTTTGCCTGTTTTAAGTTGCTTGCTTGATATCTGTGTTGTTTATTATAATTCTGCATCTAATTGTTCAATGCGGCGTCGCATTTTATTATACAAATAACTTTTTGCCTATGCAGAATAAATAATCAAACTGCAACTGGTTCAAGGAACACAGATCCATGAGCATCGTATTATTATTTAACCATCTTTTTCGAGAAATATTTTTCCCTCCATGAAACGCAGAAAAAATTTGCTTGCAATTTATGTCGCGATCAAATAAATAATCACAAACATTAAAGCAGAGGTATAGAAAACATCCCTAGCAAAAATCAGCACACTCGAGAGCAACAGTTTGGTAATATATATTTGATCCATGGTGATAGATAGCACTGCTGGGATAAACTAAGTGAGAATAGGACTATACAAAGTAAACCAAAGAAAAAGTTGTATTACAATGAAGGCAGTACCAAATTCATAGGATCTCCAGGGATGCACACACCCGTTGACTGAAAGGCTATTTACCATTGGGAGAAGTGAGTCTATTTTCGTCTACATCATGCTTCGATGTAGAATCCCCACCCATCAATTCCGAGAAGCCCTCCACCTTCACAGGAGGGGCTCTAACCATGCTAATGTTCCTATATACACAAACAATGAATTCTTAGTAAAGATAGATATAACATAAAAGCCACCCTAACAGCAGCATTCATTTATTTTAAATAACTTACGGCGACTGCATTGAAGGAATCTGCAAGGAACTCATCTGTCTAAACTGAGTGCCAGATTGAGGATGGAAATTTGACATTGCAGCAATCTGCTGCTGCTGCGACTGTTGCTGCCTAAACTGCATTTGGGGATGTCTAGAAGTGAAGACATTACCATCAATTGGTAAATCTTGGTTTTCAATCTTGACTTGAACCAGCGGTCTTTCCTTATCCATATCCATAGCAGGGCGAGTAGCTGCAGCACGCCTTCTCATTCTCTCAATTTGCTGTTGCTGATGAAAAGCCATATTTTGGGAATGAATCATCTGCTGCATCTGTGGATGCATTTGCCTCTGCATTTGAACCTGCACATTAACAATGCATTGGGTAATACTGCATTGCATGAATCATTAATCAATCTAGCAGATAACATATTGAAAAATTCTGAATGAGGAACAAAATCAATTAGGCAAATAGGATGCAAACCAGTCACAAGTTCATATAAATGACACAGGCAAAAAAAAAAAATCAATCAGCACAAATTCTCTTCCTTCACATTATACCATAATTGATGAAGGGCAGGGCAAATACATTTTTCTAACATGTTCCAAATCTCAAAAGTACTAAATGTCAAATCATCATCATCTCCATCTGCTCAGGAAGAAAAAAGTAATAACAATGTAAACAAAACAAGAGAATATGAACAAAATACATTAAATATAGCACCCAGTACTATAAATAGGATATGAGCAAAATATGCAGCAGCCACAGATTTAAATTAGCATGTGAACTGCAACCTTGTAATGTTCATATTCAAATAGCATTCAAAGTGAAGAAAAATAATTTTTGACGAATGATATAAATAATGGTCACTGGCGAAAGCAACATAAAATCACAGTTCAGCATGATGCATGGTGTAATTCTGTTTTGAGGAAGCACCAAATACATCTACAAAAGTGCAGGGTTCTCTAAGATCCAAAGTAAGGAAATTCGCTCTACGTCTCACTGCAAGTCCCCCTGATCATGTACATGCATCATACAAGTGGCTTACAGCATTAAATAATGGACAAAGAAGTATATGTAAATACTTGTTGAGGTAGCCGAAGGGAACTCTGCTGTTGTTGCTGCAGCTGGGGCTGCATTCCATGAACTTGTTGCTGACTGTGTTGTACATTATTCTTGGAGCCATCTTTAACCACATCCACTAATGGTGCAAAATTACTGTGAGCAAGAGCAGAAGATGTTAAAATGCGTCCAGGTAAATAAAAATCAGGGTATGATAGGCATTGCAAATAAGTCTATAAACAGACTCTAGGTCTTCATTCTCCTTATTATGTGGTTGTGTATGGCTGGGGACTCTGCCATCAGGTAAACTATTGCCTAAAAAACCCTCAAACAACCACAATGCATCTATCCACCAAAATGTTCACAGTGCCACAACCACTTATCTCTTCCTCTCCCTCGCAGATTTCTATTTTTGTGAATGTTTATGAACAAAGTAATACTATAGTCTTAGAGCAATCCCCTTGGGAACATATCAATGCAGAGTAAGATTAACACATTTATTCATGCAGCAAATATTCAGTAGTAAAACTAAACACAGGAAAAGTGTCTAAAACTCACCTAAAACCCACTGTTTTAAGCAACATCTTCAGAAGCTCAATGAGCGAGCACTGTTTCTTATAACTATCAGCAAGCACTTTCAAATTCGTTCCTATTTTACAAATCCGTTCGCTCAGTATTTCAGAGAAGTCCTCGACCGAACCTTCCATGGCACCTTCAAACCCCACACCCAACAAGATCCGCGCCACCGCCTTCTGAGACAATTTTGCTGCCTGCTGGGGGCCAACAACCTTCCCACTTCCCTCAGCTACAAATTTTCCACGGCTCACGCCTCCTCCATGCTCCACACTACCAGGCTCAGGCCTAATCCCGAGCCTCTCCATCATAACGGAACTTCTAGTCGCTGCAATAGGAGGCAAAGTATCAAGAACACTAAACACCTTCCCCTTCTGGTTACCACTATTTCCCACTCTATCACTCAACGGAAGCGCGCTATCAGGCACGCAGTTCAACGCGAACGCAATCTCGGGAAAAACAACGGAATCACCATCATCAACAACAGCTAAACCACCACCGTTCGGCTGCAGCGCGTGATCCGCAACCGAATTCACATCCTCCTTAAACGCCAGGCGCCGTTTCTTATGATTAGTAACGTACGTAAGATACGAAGCCATCTCCGCCGGCGAACGCGATTCGCCGGAAACTAAATTCTTACTAGCCTTGTACTTATCAATCACCTGACTGTACCACGTTTCCGGCAATTCAGATTCAATGTACCTGGATCCGGAAGCGGAGGCCGTTTTATTAGATTGATTCTGCGTGAAATTGAAGAAATGTGAATATGGAAAAGGAATTAAAAGAGAAGGGCGCGAAAGAGAAGAGATAGGGTTTTACGTACCTTGGAGTCGTGCGAGGGAGTGCCAAGGGTGAAGTAGATGTCGTCGGCGTGCAATTGGAGGTAGGTAGGGTTGAGGCGTTGGAGAGAGGAGTTAGGGTTCGGGGAGAGAGAAGCGGTGGCTTTGTCGAAGAGAAGCGCGCGGACCCTGAGTTGGAGAGGGGCGTGAGAGGAGGAGGTGATGAAGGAGTCCCAGGCGGAAGGGGAAGTGAGGAAGGGTGCGAAGCCGGCGTAGGTGGAGTCGCCGAGCCAGGTTCGCCACACACCGCAAATGTCGAGCTTCCGTGCCAGTTCGTAACCGCGGCCGTCCTCCCCCAGCAGAGCCATTGGCGGTGCCACCGCTCAACTCAGTTTGGAACACCTTCGTTTTGGTCAAACAAACGCTTTTCTCTTCTGGACTCACTCTCCTCTTCCTCACACTGGGCTGGCCCGTTTCACTTTGTGAAGGAAAAGATAACATAAATTATCATTGTTATTTTATGCATTTATTTCATCTCCTAAACAGTTCCTTTAGAAATTATTATTATTATTATTTATTAACAATGTGATATTATTTAGTTAGGAGATTTTCCTCTTTAACAACTGCTTTCAAATTTTTTTCTACTTTATCTTATATCAATTTTTTATTTTATTTCATTATCATTATCATAAACATTATCTCTATGATTTTCTATTTTTTTTAAAACATTTGATACATGTGGAGGAAGGATTAGGATTGACAGATATATGGAATTTTGGAATATTTTAATCATTTTCTATATTTTAAAATATTTACTAAATAACTAATTATTTTTATAATTAATTAAAAATTATTATTTTTAAATAATTTACTGTTGTCCTTTCTTAAAAATAGTTATTAAATTCAAATTTTAAATGATAAGTAGTTTCTCATACGTAAAATAAGAGAGTATATTAAATATAAAATAGTTGATTATATAAAAACGTTCTTACAACATGAGACTCAACTCAATTTCTTTTATAGTACTATTTATACTTTTATTTCTCTATCTAGGATCTTTTTGTTTTTATTTTCATATCTAACACCCTTTTGTTTTTATTTTCTTATCTAACACTATTTCAAAAGTAAA
>Ga0123341_1001983_pt1 | contig 16289 bp, 14 predicted proteins | sample Turbeapinknodule_FD_89959 | JGI IMG/M metagenome (GOLD analysis project Ga0123341, IMG submission 89959) | Root nodule microbial communities of legume samples collected from Mexico - Turtle bean Mexico pink nodule | ecosystem: Host-associated > Plants > Roots > Nodule | place: Mexico: Nepantla...
TATTAACTCCCTTAGATTATTAAAATAAAACATTTCTTTTTTTAGTACATTAAATTCAATTTTTTTAAAATAAAATAAAATTAAGATCACATTGCAATAATGGATGAGAAATAAGATTTTTTTTAGAATAAAATTTTATTTTTTATTTATGCAGGCCAGTGGACCAACCCGCCCCGTCTCGCTGTTGGCCCGCATGGGTTGCGAGTTATGTGGGACAAGCCTAAACAAGTCATCAGGCTAGATTAGTGAGTCTGTCCCATGTTTTTTTGTAGTGAGCTGCGAACCAGCCCACATAACCTGTCCCGCATTCTCATCCTACTTTGAGTGACTGATATTATTTACTATATTTCTTATTGATATCATATGGTTTATAGTTTAATTTGCCTTCAGTGCCAATTACTTTTATATGAAGTAAGATGATTTTGATAAATTAACACCTTTTTATTTTATAATTTTTGTTTCCTCTTTTTTGTTAGAGATGTTCTCTCTTTCTTTTGTCTATGAGTATGTTTGCAAAACTATCCAAACACTTAAATTAATATTAAAGCTACTTTAAATTCAAAAAATAAATAAATATGTAATAAAAAATAAATTACAAGTCACACTAATATATAGTTAGCGTTAATATAATGATTATATATAAAGAAACTCCAAACTAGATAATTAACATAATTAAAAGTTTATAATTGTTCTGACCTTAAGTTTATTGAGATGACATCATTAGGGTTACCATATCTGAGGTATTGTTGCTTTGAAGCTAGGAACTCCCTCACGGTTTTAGTCATTAAAAGGCGTCTTAGAGGGTTAAGGGAGAAAAGTGTATTTAAATTGTTTTTGACATCAACTCCTAAGCGATGTGTGACTATTGAACGTACCACAACAAACCCCCCAATCGATGGCTAAGCGAACAAGAGTTTGTCTTTGAAACCACTTTTCCATTCTCACCAGCGGCCATGTTAATGTTCTGACCCTAAGTCTGTTGAGATAACATTACTAGGGTTCATCATCGCATCCGAGGTATTGTTCGCTCTGGAGCTTAGAGTTTCATCATGATTTTGTCATTAAAAAACGCATCACAGGGTTAAGGGAGAAATATGTATTTAAATTGTCTTTGACCTCGTTTCCTAAGTGATGTGAGACAATTGAGCGTATTGAAACAAGCCCCCGAGTAATGTTCTAACCTCAAGTTTGTTGAGATAACATCAGTAGGGTCAATCATCACATTTGAGTTATTGTCCGCTTTGGAGCTCAAAGTTCCATCACAATTTTGTCCTTAAAAGGTGTTTCTGAGGGTCAAGAGAGAAAGATGTATTTACATTGTCCTTGACCTCGATTCCTAAGCGATGTAAGACAATTGAGCCCTCCTCAGAGGGCTAACATTCATTTTTTAAACCACTTTTCCATCCCCATAAAAGACACCCCAATGTTCCAAACTCAAGTTCGTTCATAAGAATGGTCAATCATCGCATTCGAGATGTTGTCTTTTTTCCTTAAAATACACATAAAAAAGTGTGTATATAAATTATCATTGATCTCGACTTCTAAATAATGTGAGAACCGGTAAAATAATGAATTATATTTTTTATTTGTAAAATATTTTTAATATATTAAGTATCGCATAATGTGTTATTATGTACTTAAAAAGGAATACTAAAAGCTGAAATATTGGATGAATAATATAAAACTTATTTTATTACTCAAGAAATATATAAATATGTTTACAATATCACATTTTTGTATTTTTTCATTGGTCATACATTTAAACCGGTTAAACTAACTTTCATCATTCAGAACACGAATAATAGGTGATTACAAACTTTATTGAAAAAGACTCTTCAGTGTGCGAATTTAAAAAAAATCAAAGAAAAGTTAAAAAATCACCGCTATTAAATTGTTTAAAACCTTTTTATATTTACATGACTATATTATATATTAACTAATACACATATAAAAATATATAATATTAATCAACCGTACATCGCACCCATTTAAAATATAGTTTTAAATTTTGTTTATTAATGCAAACTTTACTTTCTTAAATTACATACATTAAAACTATAAAATCATCTGATGTTAAAAAGAATGAAGTTGATACAAATTAAAAAAATTAAATGAAGAACTTACTTTAATAATTTTAAAAAAATTAAACGATGCAACTGAATTTTGTAAACAAGAGATTTATTTTTTTTGAAAAAATTAACCTTAGATATTTTACCAATATTTGAAAAGATTCCTGTGACCAAAATACTGAGAAATACTGAGAAATAATAAAAGAGAAAAGAATGGTGAAACTTAGTAGAGTTAACTGAGGAGCCCTATTTGTTCTCTTCCTTCTTCCTCACCAAAATCAAAATATTATGATCAGCATTTGTGAATGCATATATAACCTTTCACCTTCCTTTTTCAATTTTCTTTTCTCTAATCTTTAATCAACCTTTTCTGATTCCCTCACTTTTTACTTCAGACCCATTCTCTCACTCAAATTCGTCACTGGAGGAGGTTTCGATTATCTTTTCTCTCTCAGTTGAGTTATTCTTGAAGTTTCCTCTTTACCATTTTTCTCCCTTTTGTTTTTTCGGTGAAAAGAATGTTGTTTGTGTTTCGAAACGGTTTTGTGTCGCTTTCATGTTTTGATTGTTGGAGTGAGCTCTTAAGTTTCGGCTTGTAAGATTATCAACGTCTGCTGTGTGCGAATACTCTGTTGCATGTTCTTTTGGAGGTTTTAGTTAGGGTTTTATTGTGACCGCATGTGTAATGTACATGGTGTTTTTTCAAAATTTAACTCAGGTTTTCAGTGGGTTTCTATGTTCCTTCACTCATCTTATTGCACTTAAACTTGTGTTCGCTGTCCTTTTTCCTCCCCTCATTTTGCCTGAGGAGCACGCATTATGTTCATTCTTTCTCTCTCTTTGAATTTCAAGAATAGAGTTGAAAGATTACGGAGATGGGGAAGTTGAAAAGTTCACTTGACTCATTGATTCCTTAGGTATTTTATTGTAAGCACAGGAACCTAGAAATGTTCATATTCTAATGCATACTGTAGTCTTTCTTATTGGTATGGAAAGTTGTATTTCTATATCAGGATTGACAGTTTTCTTATCATTTAGTTTCCTTTCGTAATTGTTGTCTGGATTTTTACTAATGTACCTAATTCTTTTAATTATTGAAAAGCTGAATAGCTAATATTTCAGTGTTCTCCGAGCCTCTTCTTTCGAAGTCACTGCCAAAAGAATGTTTTGATCAAATAGCTTAATTTCTCATAAATTATGTTTGTATTTCCCTGTTCAGAAATCTTTGAAATTGGGAATCTGTGGGAAAAGTAATTGCTAGCTGATTATAAATGGCACCCAATAAAAGAGTGGTAGCGGCCTATCGTGCAATGGGAAGTCTTGGAATTGATGAATCGAAAGTGAAATCAGCGTTAAAGAAACTCCTGAAAGTGTTTGATAAAAACTGGGAACTTATCGAGGCAGAGAACTATAGAGTTCTAGCAGATGCTATATTTGAGGAGGACGATAATACGGTGTGTTTCTCATTTTATGTGTTGTCTCTTTACACATGTGCATGCATGTTCTGTTTCTTCTGCATGCTTACTTCCAGTGTTGGATCCAGGTGCCCAAACTGAAAAAGAAAATCCAGTCTGACGATGTACACAGCACTTGTCATTCTTTGCCTTCCTTTTCAAACAACCAGGAAGATGAGACAGAGAGTGAAGAGGCTCAAATGCATAATGAAAGAGCACAACCTTTAAAAAGGCTGCGATTAAGAGACCAAGAGAGTCAGCCTTTGCATCCTCTGACTAACAGTGCCACCAGCCCTCCTTCAAAAAGGCCTAAATTAGAAGATAATGCATTACACCAGGGTTCTTTTGGGAAGAAACCTCAAAACAAACCAGAGTCATCTGATGGGAACCCAAGGATTGAAGCACCGTCACTTCGACTACCAGATGACATTGTTGACAAGGGAAAGCAGCCTGCATCAACCCAAGTTTTGCAAAGAGGAAGAAAACTTACATCTGGAAGATCGTCCCCATCCACACCATCTAAAGAACCAACAGTTGAATCGGGGAAGTTTCTGTTGCCAAACAACATGATGCCTCGTACTCAGGCACTTATCATACCCAAGGATGAGCCTATTGATGAAGTGCCTGATTATGAAATGCCCATTGCAGTGATTCCTCCTGGTATTGGATGGATTATTCCCCTCATTGATGTTTTATTCTTTTGTGTATAGTGGCATGGCACATTTTTGGAACTGCTATGTTTGGATTATAGTTTGCAAAACGTGGCTTTACTCGTCTGACACAATTTTTTTTCCTCATTTCCATAGCCCAAAAACATTTTCAAACACAATCTAACCATGGTTTGCCAAACATGTTAGTTGTGGTTGAAACTGTGTCTGCACTCACCAAATCTCAAGGTTTGGGGTTTGCAAACTACAACCAAGCATGGTGCAGTATTAGTATTGTGTATTAGAGGAAAATTGTTTTCTTACTTAAGTACTGGAAAAATCTTTAATGCTACCATACCATCCATCACAAGAATATAGAAGACAATTTGCAAATTTGTTTTGGTGTTTGCATAATTGCAATTTGCATTACATTTGTTTTCAGTTCAACTGATAGAAGTCAGCCATTGGCCACTCTATATGCTCTAACTGGCATAAACAATATCAAGTATTTTCTGTTTGATGTGCTTCTAGATCCTATTTTTCTGTACACATACATAACCAGGGTTATTTCTGCCTCAAATATTTTTTTAATAATTATGTTGTCATTTCTTAATTATTATGTTGCCAATTAACATTCATTATGTAAGAGGTTGTTTAATTGTTTTTCTTCCTCTCAGAACCATCAAGCGTAAGGGACTCGTCATTGAAGAATGGTGTAGCTGGAAAGCATGTTAGCCATGTTACTGTTACATCATCAGAATGCAGAGATGGAGTCAGAGATGAAGATGCTAGTCCTACCTCAAATGAAGAAGCCACTTGTAATGTAGAGATAGCCTCATCAACTCTTGGAGAGGTAAAACTATCTTTGAGCTGCAGCTCAGCACTTTGGGGATCAAAATTTCACATGCCTAGACGAGATGAAATTATAGAAATGATGGAGGAGAAATGCCTGTTTTCATATAAAATCGCTGACCCAAATTTCTCTGTTATGAAACTGTTGAGGGATCTATGCGATTGCATGTTGGAATTCGGAAACAACTCTAATAATGATCCAGAAGAAAGTTCTATACTAAGATCTAATGTTGATGTGTCGAAGGAATCACAGGAACCTGGCACACTGGATGTGGTAAGAAACAAAGATTTGGATATGCTTTCTGATGTTTCAAATGGACCCATCAATGTTAGTCCTTCTGCTGCAGTGGCTTCTCCCCAAAGTTTCCTTCTTCTTGCTGACCTGAATGGTGTGAATGATGCTGTCTTGGATTCCAAGATGGACCAAACAACAAATGATTTTTCACAATGTAATGTCAGGAAGGAGCTGGAATGTCCTATCTCTCCCAATTCACATAGTTTAGTGATTGTTCCACAGGATCAGCTAACAGCTGATGATATAAGGTCTTTTTATGATATTAGTGACCTTACAAAAGGAGAAGAAAATGTTGAAATTCCTTGGGTGAATGAATATACTAATGATTTCCCACCATCTTTTAACTACATACCCCAAAACCTTGTGTTCCAAGATGCTTATGTTAACATTTCTCTATCACGTGTTGGCAGTGAGGACTGTTGTTCAACTTGTGCGGGAAATTGTGTCTTGTCCATACCCTGTGCTTGTGCAAATAAAACTGGTGGTGAATTTGCATATGGTTCTCGAGGCCTACTGAAGGAACAATTCTTGAACAGTTGCATTGCCATTAGTCGCAATCCTCAAAAACATTTCTTTTATTGCAAAAATTGTCCACTTGATAGAATTAAGAATGATGGTGGTTTAGAACCTTGTAAAGGACACTTAAAAAGGAAGTTTATTAAAGAATGCTGGAGCAAATGTGGCTGTGGGAAACATTGTGGAAATCGGGTTATCCAGCGAGGAATGACTTGCAAATTGCAGGTGAGTGTTTAAGTAATCCTTTCACTTGTAAACAAATGGTTTTTTCTTGCATGTCGATGGACAATTTATTTTCTTAATTTATATCTTTTTTGGGTGTTGTGAAACTGTTTTGTCTAATAAATCTATGGAGCATAGGTGTTTTTCACTTCAGAAGGTAAAGGATGGGGTCTTCGTACCTTAGAGGACCTGCCTAAAGGTGCATTTGTATGTGAGTTTGTTGGAGAAATTTTATCCATTAAAGAGTTGTACGAGAGGAACATGAAATGCACTGGAGAAGGGAAACATACATACCCAGTACTACTGGATGCAAATTGGGATTCAGGACATGTGAATAACAAAGAAGCTCTATGCTTGGATGCAGCTTCGTTTGGCAATATTGCTAGGTTCATCAATCACAGGTATTGAAACCCTACTGCTCTAACTTTGGTCACCATGTGTTAAGCAGATAAACTTTCCTCTTTATAACATGTCTATGAAAATGTCAGTTTTTTCTCAGTAAAATTTCTTATTACTATATTTCTATTGACATTACTTGATCGTGCTGTTTATTAATAATAAATAATTAATGCTGAGAAAAACTAAAGACAAATATTCATTTATATAGTTGTTCGATTTATTATTTGTATAGGCAAATATATTTACATTCATTTTTGAAATCTGATTCTTCATTAAAGGAATATGCAACCTAATCATAATAAGACAATTGTTGTTGGTGGTTGGCTTTCAACTTTGCATTCTCAGAAGCAAATAAAACCATTATCAGGAAAATGTTATCAAATATGGTTATTATTTACGGTTTATATAACAAGACAAATAACTAGAGTTTCATTTTGATGCATGTAGTTCACTTTGGGGTATATGTCATCAAATTTAACTATTTATGGTTTATATGAACAAGATAAGTAACGTGAATTTCACTTTAATACATGTAGGTCACATTGTTTGTAACGCATGCCCTTCTAATTATCCATGGGGAAAACATTTTTTCAAATAACTGTTATGAATAAGAAATATTTCTGTGTAGATAAAATGTGCAAATAGAAAAGCTCAAACATAATTAGGTTAGAGTGGTCAAATAATTTAATCCAAGTACTGAATATGAAGATAGTTTGATACTTGTCATTATGTTCTTTGTAGTTTCAACTTTCATTAAAGAGTGTCTAAGCACACATTTGACACATTATTTGGAAATTGAAAATTTAGAAAATTTAGAAAAATTATAGTAATCATATTTCATTTTTTCAGATGTTTTGATGCAAACTTGGTTGAGATCCCAGTTGAAGTTGAGGATCCTGGCCATTATTACTATCATGTGAGAAGTTATTAAATCTCTCAGTTCCATCTGTAGTTTTTAGTAGCTTTTTTTGTGGTATGGTGGACTACTGAATATCTTTCTTACCGATGTTTTTGTGTTAAAATGGCAGTTTGCTTTTTTCACTTCTAGAAAAATATCAGCACATGAGGAGCTAACATGGGTGAGTAAGTTTGTTAATGTAATATAAATATCTTCAATTCTTTGTGATACATATTAATTGCCCTTTTTTGACTAGGAAGCATGATAACAATGACTATCAAAGTCGAGATAGATAATTTTTTTATATATTCATGGTAGACATTTTTTGGTAGTTTTGTAGGTACTGGCTTAACCAATGCCATGCAATATAATGTTTGGTAAATGGTTATGTAAATATCTTTAACTTTGTTGGGCTTGTTAGTGTCTCAGTTCAAGCGAATTAGCATCAGCCATCAAGGTTTGGATAATTTGATTTATTCATTGCAGAAATTATTTGGTACTTGTTTATGGCTATTGAATTAATTGGGTAGTTGGCAGGCAGACCATTGAGAATGGTTATACTGATCTGTGTTTTCTCATTTTCTAGAGTTCACTATATGCAAAATCATTTAATTAATCTTGGAATCAATTTTTCTCTGTAAAAGCTAATGTGTTTCTGCAGGATTATGGCATTGACTTTGATGATCATGATCATCCTCTCAAGCTGTTCCAGTGCAGTTGTGGCAGTAAATTCTGCAGGCATATGAAGAGGTCAAACAGTAAGTGTATTCTGCAAATTTCTTTACACTTTCCAACACCAAAAATGTGTCTTTTATCTTTTATTTATGCTCCCTAATTTGTTGCAGTATTTTTTTTGTACAGTCTATTTCATGTTTCAGCGCCATAAGCCAGCCTATAATGATAATTATAAAATATGGAGCTCCTTTCTGTTTTGGTCTGGGGTTTTGTTGGATAGTTGCTATTCTTCTTTCAGTACATCTGTATCTGATCTTGGTCATTTAATATGGAACCATATTACTGTTACTACAACTACCACCACAACCATCCCTCCTTTTTACTCACCTTCCCTCAGTCACCCTATACACAAACCAAAAATCAACATTTTTTTATGGTACTAACCCCTTAGATTGGCTATTCCAGGCTGATCATTTTTTCCAATTTTATAATATTCTCAGGGACTTTGGTTTAAATTTGGTTGCTTTCTATATGAGGTGATTCCCTCTATTGGTTAAAGTGGATGTATCAAAATCACCAACTCAGTGACCGAGTCTCATTTGGTCGAGCCTTTAAACTTTGTTTTGGCCCTTCTACATATGTCAACCATCTGGCTGAGTTATTTAAACTTCGTCAAACGGCATAGTCATTGGCTACCCCAACTGTCCCAACACCTATTACCCCCACCACATCCTCCTCTTTCCACCCCATCGCAACTAATTGCATCCCTTCCTAATCCAATAAAAAAACTTACCTCAACCCAACTCCAAGAGCGTGGAGATGCTGGATTGTGCTACAACTATGATGACAATTTTCTCCAGGTCACAATTGCACAACCATTCATTTTCTCCTTTTGTTGAGTGAAGACACCTCATCATAATACCCTACAGAAACTTCCCCAAACACTTTCCCTAACTTAGAGACAAATGACCTTACTCACATTCACCTCTCTTTCCAAGCTCTACCAGGCACTCCTTCCGCCCATACTTTTAAATTTGAAGGCCACATTGCTCATCTTCTAGTTCCTATCTTATTAGACACAAACAATTTACATAACATATTGCAACCTTGTCTAGCCCTTCACCTCCAACTTTGCACCATTCCTATCACACCTTTCTTAGTCACAGTTGGAAATGGAGATCGAAACCAATGTTCTTTCCTTTGTCCTAATGTTTTGGTTTCTATACAAAAACATGATTTCTCCATTCTACCCCTCAACTTTCTTTCAAATATTTCCCCAATTACCCTCCACAACCATGCTTCCCCCACCTATATTTCCCACCTTTACACACCAATGTCGTAGTTTCTATGCATCTTCTTACGTTTCAACAAAACCTCTCTCCTACCCATCCTCAAAACCCTACCCACCAATTGGATATTTACACACAACTAAAAACATACCACAGTTTTTGCCCTTCCTCATGGATTACCACCTCACCGACCTCATAATCATCACATTCCCCTTCTTCCCTAAGCTATCCTAGTCAACATCGAACCCTACTGCTACCCACATGCTCATAACACAAACTATGACCTCCCTTATTTGGGAAATGGCAGAAGAAAGCATCATCCGCCCCAACAATAGTCCTTTCTCATCTCCTGTCATCTTAATAAAAAAATGGCACTTGGCATTTTTGTGTGGACTTCAGGGCACTAAACACAATCACAATAAAGGATCAATTTCCTATTCTCACAATTAATGAATTATTGGATGAATTAACGGTTGCCGAAGTGTTTAAGCTAGATCTCCGATCAGGGTACCACTAGATAAGAGTAGACCCCAGGGATTGCCACAAAACAACCTTTAGAATATTTGATAGGCATTATGAGTTTCTAGTTATGCCCTTCTTATTTACATTATGCACCCTCCACCTTTCAAGCAGTCATGAATGACCCTTTAAGACCACATGTACGCCACTTTGTCCTAGTTTTTTTTTTTTACATTCTCATCTGCAACTAGTCTATGCCGAACACATCCAGCACCTAACTCATTCTCCAATTGCTAGAGACTTGAGGTATCTAAATGTGTTTTTTCAACCACCAGGTTTCTTATTTGGTCCATCTTATTCAAGAAGGCACGACCACCCCAAACCCAGACAAAATACATGCCATTATGCTTTGGCCCAGGCCCACATCCCTCACCAGTCTACTTGCATTTTTGGGTATCATGGGATTCTACACAAAATTCATTCGCTGATTTACTAAAATTACCAAAGTTCATACCTTTTTACAATTAAAGAAAAATTTCTTTTGTAGCAACTTTATGCTGGGTTATATTGCTGCTGATTTCAAAACAACATTTTAAACAACAGTTTGATTCGAGCATTATGCAAAACTCGTTTCTGAGGGGCCATAACGATGAATTATTTTGGATGCATGTTAATGGTAGAAAACTATGTAGCGAGAATGGGGGGCTTTTTTGTGGCTACGCATTTTGTTTATTCAAATATTTGAGGTATTTGGTATGAGCTTTAGTTGCTATTGTAACTTGTAATGTCGGTAATGAATTCCTTTCTTTTTTGTATGTAGGATCTAACATATCTGCGTCAATTTCCGAATGACAAGTCCTTTCTCCGTAGAGCCAATTTTGATGTCTCACCGCCCTTCGACGAGTTGTGGTGCCTTTTTTTGGTTAGTGGATGGAGACCTTTTGTACAGATCTTTGAAAACTATTATGGGCATTCATGGCCTACGAAAGTAAAGGGTTGTCGTTCATTTTGGGACTTATTTTGATAAACTTATTACGAGGTGTTCAAACTTCGAAAAGACAAAAATCGCTGTTAGCGAAAACAAAAAGGTTAGGCAGTAGTGAAGGTGAATATGTAGTTTATAGCTGTAGCGCATAGAGGGCTTGTTAATATTAACGTAGTATGTGTTGGAATTCCGTGTTATGAAATATTTATTAGAATTATATGCCTTTTGTTTGAAGTTATTATTCTTACTATTTTGTTAAAAGCACTTTATTTATCTGATATCTTTACACTATCATTTTTATCTCTTTTTAGTATAGAAGGTCATACAAATGTACTGCACGCCTATTACGTTGTATCGGTGAGCAAAATATTGTTAGTGTACTTGAAAGACGGGTTGGTTTTTTTATCTAAATTAATTAACCGGGATTTTAATTTCAATTTAAATAATTATATGCAGTGTAATTTCTGTATATAGTTTTTGTAATGGTAGTGTTGCTAACAGTTGACGATCTTTGATAAGGTAAACTGTTTGGGCGTTTTAATTAAATTTATTAGTTGTTTTAATACTACTGGTTAATCTTTTTGACGACGTAATTGATATGCGATGTATATGGGATATTCTTGTTGTATTCTCCCGCAGTAGAAGATAGCAGAGGTTTTGACCGGGGACTTAGAGAATCATGGATGACACTGTAAGCTGAATGGATTTATATAGCATTAGAAACTAATTTGGAGCTGCATAGCAAGTGCAATATAACATTCTAGTAGAAGTGCTATACTGTTGCATTAATCGAAAGAAACATTTCTGTTGTTTAACTAATAGAAATGATGGGTGATTTTGGTTTTGCTCTGGGTGGTGGTGATTGGGGTTTCACTGATGTCTATTTTACAAATACCGGTGTTGCTGATGACAGTGATTCCCTTCCGTGAGGCCTGCAAAGGATTTGGTGCTCGGAAGTAGAAGGCATGACCGGTCTAATGCTCCCTGGGTTCAGAGGAAAAAGGACTTTGTAGTAACCATCCATAATTTCTGTAAAATTGCAAGTAGCTGCCACCTTCGGAATCTGTCAATGGTTATTCAGCACGAGATTACAATCAACATTACCCAACCGAAAGACAATCGAAAATCCTTAAAATGAACACGTTATTGCATGCATGTACCTGATAAATGTCACGCATGTAGGCATGTAGATTGGTATACTCACAGAGCTTCTTCTTGGTGCATTTAAACAAAACATTATACGCAAGATCAAACCGAATGAGAGTAGTAAACAGACATATATCCACAAGGGTCAATTGATCTCCACACAAGTAACGGGAATTAGCCAAGTGACCCTCCAACTCGTCCAGTGTACAAAACAACTCATTCACCGATCTATCATACGCTTCTTGGCTCTGCGCAAATCCACACCTGCAAATCCAAAAATTCTAGATTCAACACACCAGTAAAAATTGTGATCTCAACTCTCAATTCTGAAATCCCCACTCACCTATAAACCCCGTTATTCACATTGGGATATATGATTCGATACCATTCCTCAATCTGTTCCTTCAATTGAGGGGGCGAGAGATCCATTTCTGGGTTCCCTGCCACGCTATTCAACCCGGAATTTAACAACTGAATAATATCGTAGCTCTCGTTGCAGACAACGTCCTTCGAACCCTTATCCCACAACATCGGCACTGTCGATCTCCCATCATACCCACCTCTCCGAAGCCCATAAACTTCCTTCAATGTTTTGCACCCGTTCGCCTTATCCAAACTCGGCCCAATCGAACCCGAATCAGCCCCACCCACCCGTTTGAACTCCCACGACCCGTCCATCCCCGGCGACGCAACCGACACGGCCACGGCCTCTTCCAACCCCTTCAGCGCCCGCACTATGAGAGTCCGGTGGGCCCACGGGCACGCCAGGCCCACGTACAGGTGGAGGCTGCCCGGAGAAACAGGGCCCAGGAATCGGAATTTGGAAGCGGGCCTCGAATACCCGCCGGAGGAGTCGGAGGGAGCGAGCTGGGACATCATGAGCCCCCACGTGGAGTTCCAGGCGGTGCGCACGGTGGCCACGAGGATCCCCGGCGGAAGAGACTGGCCCCAAAGCAATTTTGTTACCGAATTGAGCAACGATGAAGATGTGAACTTTGAATTGGTGTTGTCGTTGTTAAGTGACATCCTTAGGCTTCCACGGATATCGTGGCGGGAAGGTCCGCGCGGAAGATTCACCAGGAGAAGGGAAGAAGCAGAACAACAACTAGTGCACGACGACATCGTTTTCGAACAAGGTCCTTACGAATGCAGATGTTTTTAATATTTTTTTTTTCATTTTTTTCTCAGAATAAATTCCAGCTCTTCAATGTGTTCTCGAAGTTGATTTTTATAAATGTTAAAATTTTGACATTTTAAAATTTAGTTTTACCACCCTCAACTTTTTTAAAGGGAATGATTTTTGTAGTTCATATTTTCACTAAAATGAGAACACACCTTTTAGTATTTTTTTTTTTGCTAAAATATGTTTCTTTCTAAAATGATATTTAAAAAAAAATAATGGGATTGTCGCATTTGATAATCTTGTTTTTTTTATTTAAAAAATCTTTATAGTTCCTATATTTTACAGATTTGCCTTTTTTTTCTTCTATAAGTTTATTTTAACTGTTTTAGTCTCCAAAATATTGTTTTGTACTTTTGCATACAGCAACAGCTGTTAAAATTGTTTTAAATATTGTTCTAATAATTTTAAAAAATATATCATTATTAAAATAAATTTTGAAATTTAGATTCTAAGATATTTTTTTTAAAATATTTAAGAAAACCACAATATAAAGGAGAAAAATAGAGTAAAAAACAACTGCGAAAAGAAAACCGTGTTCGGAGTGTTTTTTTGAGCCCAACATGACAAAGCCCAGCCCATTCAAAACCTAAAACCCTATTCGTGTCACACATATATATAGAGGGATACATAGGTTTGAGAAGCCATTGAGAGAGAGATGTCGAAGAGAGGGCGCGGAGGATCAGCGGGGAACAAGTTCCGCATGTCACTGGGTCTCCCAGTGGCGGCGACGGTGAACTGCGCTGACAACACGGGAGCGAAGAACCTGTACATCATCTCCGTGAAAGGGATCAAGGGTCGTTTGAATCGTCTTCCTTCGGCATGTGTTGGCGATATGGTCATGGCCACCGTGAAGAAGGGGAAGCCCGATCTCAGGAAGAAGGTGCTGCCAGCTGTCATCGTTCGCCAGCGCAAGCCTTGGCGCCGAAAGGACGGCGTTTTCATGTACTTTGAAGGTACATTTATTTCTACCACTCTCCCTATTGATCTTTATTTCCTCTGTTTTTTATAATTCTGTTTTGTTATGTGTTGCTTCTGCATTTATATTACGTTGAGTGCCCCTTTATTCGATTGGGCTTTCTCACTGCGAAGCATATAGTTGTGAAATTGCCAGTTTTAAACAACATGACGTGTTCTTTTTCTTTGCATCGTGTTACCTGTCTGCTGGTAAATCCCTTCATTTAACCCTAAATTTGTACTTTTTTTTATGATGGGTAGTTAGTTCCTAGATACAGTGAATATTTGGATGTACCTCTTGTTGTGGAGTTCCCATTGCAATGACTTATTGGTTTAGGGTTTATGGGAAAGTTATTTCTCATGTTTTTTTTTCTTACACTTTTTGCTTTAACTGGGTAATCTGTGCTTATTTATTCTTCATTTTATGTTTCTGCAGATAATGCTGGTGTTATTGTCAATCCTAAGGGGGAAATGAAAGGTATATTTTCTTCTTTTTCTGTTATGTTTGTATGATAACAAAATGCACTGCATGTTTAGGCTGTTATGAGCATGCTTCCACTTATATGATTAGGTTCAAAAGGAGATAAAGCCACATGTGATATTTGCCTTCATTTTTTTCTTTAGACCTTAGTTGTTGCTTGTACTTTTAGTAATTTTGTTTTCACTTTTGAAATTTTAGGTTCCGCTATCACTGGTCCAATAGGAAAGGAATGTGCTGATCTTTGGCCAAGGATTGCTAGTGCCGCAAATGCTATCGTTTAAGTTGGAATTCCTATTAAGTCAACTTTTTTTCCTCATTGTAGAACTTAAATTTGCCTCAGATTTTGTTTTAGCTTCAAATTGGATTCCAAGTGATACAGTGTTTTTTTATCCTTTCGTAACTTATCAGCAAGAAACCTTTTGAATAGACGAGATTAATTGGTAGTTGAGAATTTTGTTATTGTTTATTGACCCACTTTTAATGTGTTTTATCTGTTGCTTGCGTGACCTGTTGTTTGTGCTTCAATTTGTCATTGTTTTGATTTAGTCTTAGTTACAGAAAGAAAAATTATTGAAATTAATTCAAAATTTGGTACGATGGCAGACACACATTGAGAAATTTGTTGTGTCAATTTCTAATTTCACGTACAGTTCATGTTTGGGTATGAATTGTTAGTTCTTAATTGAATAATGTAGTTGTTTAGTATAGAAGAAGGGTGGAAGTGGTAGTTGAGGCTAATTGAGATAGGATAATATATGTGTGATTAGACAAATATTCTTATAATTTATGATATAGGAGTAAATAGGTTGCATAGATGGATTATGATTGGCGATGTGAAAGTTGTTTGTAGTAAAAATTTTGTTTATTAGTTTAGGTCTGTATGTGGTTTGATATAAAATTCATTAAAATATCCTAAACTGGAACTCGTCCTTATACTATACATATTTCTTTTTAGTATGTATAAATCTTTTTAAATGTCTTAAAGAGTTTTCACATTCAGCAATAGATAGCTTAAACCTATCTGAAGAATAAGTCCTCATTTACTTTAATGCTATTTAGATTTGTAAGGGTAGTGATTTTGTGGGAATTAGGTAGGTCAAATACCTATCTATATTTATATATTTTTGTATTATGTCCTCTATTTTAATTAATATTTTTGAAATATTTTATTTTATCTCTTGGTTCCTTAATTTAATTTTAATCGTAATAACTAACATGTTTTCTATTACGTAATAAGGTGTAATTAATAGAATTAAACTAATGTTCATCATTTAAAAATGTGTGATGTTGTCTGGTTTATCGGGTGAGACTTGAGTAGTGTTTAGAAATCTCAAACTTATTTTGGTCTGTTTTTTTTTAAAGTGGCATTCTCTAATATTCATTCATCAATATTAATATTGAAAGATGGCATTAATAATTTCATTTATTTTAAATTTAAACAAAATGAGAAATTTTTTAAAATCCCTTTTATCATTCAAAATATTATTTTAAAAGAAAGCAAGAAGGGATTTGATTATTTCATGTAAACTTGATGAAATATGAATTATTGCGTTCCAAGGGGAGGATTTGGGTAATCAATGGACGATTCGAAAGATGGCAGAAGCAGCAAATGAATGTGTATAATCAATGACTCTTAGTTATAATTTTCTCTTTCATCCTCTTTTCTTATTTTCCCTTACTCTTATGCATTCTATTATGACATTTAAATTCATCAGTATCTTTCAAATAGTTTTTAACCTTGCATATCTTAAATAAATTACTTTAA
>Ga0123341_1001984_pt1 | contig 16286 bp, 17 predicted proteins | sample Turbeapinknodule_FD_89959 | JGI IMG/M metagenome (GOLD analysis project Ga0123341, IMG submission 89959) | Root nodule microbial communities of legume samples collected from Mexico - Turtle bean Mexico pink nodule | ecosystem: Host-associated > Plants > Roots > Nodule | place: Mexico: Nepantla...
GACGCTCCTTTTGTAGCCGCCCCTCATCTTGTGCTAGACGCTCTCCTCTTGAGTCTAGACGCTCCCCACATGGCTCTAGACGGTCTAGTCTTGGATCTTGGCTTCCATGGTGTGGTGAGCTTGACCCTCCTCTATCAGCTAAGGTATTTGCCCATCCGTGGACATCTCACTCTAGAACTCCACCTTTACTATCCCCTTTTACCTTCTTCCCATTGAAGGTGCGGATGTTGTCCTAGGCATAGAATGGTTAAGCACACTTGGATCCATCCAAGCAGATTTCTCAATACCCAACATAGCTTTCACACACAACAATCAACAAATTATTCTACAAGCCTCCACCTTATCCACCCCATCAGCTACCACTTACCACTAATTTTGTCACTATCTATCCAATAATTTTATTGCTTCCATACACCTCCTATATGTGGTAAACCAGTCCCGCTCACACATAACCATAGACACGGACATCGATCACCCCTCATCTCTGTTAGACAATCTACCCTCACCCATTCAGTCCCTTCTTCAAGAATATCAAAGTATCTTTCAAAAACCTCACGGGTTACCTCCACAAAGGCCACATGACCACCATATTCCTTTGTTAACTAATACCTCACCCATCAAGGTCAAACCCTACTGCTACCCACACCACCACAGGGAAGTGATTACTGCACTCATTTCAGAAATGTTGCAAGCGGGTATTATTCAACCTAGTACAAGCCCTTTCTCTTATCCCGTGCTTCTAATAAAAAAAAGGATGGAACATGGCGATTCTGTGTTGACTACAAAGCCCTGGATGCAACAACCATTCGTGACCACTTTCCCATTCTCACCATTGATGAATTGCTAGATGAGTTAGGCTCAACTACCGTTTTTACTAAAATAGATTTACACTCAGGTTATCACCAAATACTTCTTGTTCCAGAAGACATTCACAAAACAACTTTCCACACTATTGATGGTCACTACGAATTCCTAGTCATGCCATTTGGTTTAACTAACACTCTTTATACTTTTCAGGCAACAATGAATGATCTTCTCAAACCATACCTCCGCCGGTTTGTCTTAGTTTTTTTTATGACATTTTAATTTGTAGCCCAAGCTTATAGGACCATATTGATCATCTAAAAATTATATTGGAAGTGCTACAAACTCAATTTTTTATTGCTAAGCTTTCCTTCGCAACCGCCGAAGTAAGTTACCTAGGTCACATAATTTCGACTCAGGGGGTCCAACCGGACCCACAAAAGATCAACGCCATACACAATTGGCCTCAGCCACGATCACTCATGGAATTACGAGGTTTCCTCGGCCTCACCGAATTCTACAGAAAATTCAAAAAGCACTACGTCACACTCGCCACTTCTCTTACAGACTTATTACAACACCACAAATTTACATGGACGGCGCTTATGCAACAAACATTTGAAAAATTGAAATTACATATGATAGAAATGCCTACCCTACACCTTCCAGACTTCAAGCTTCCTTTGTGGTACAAATTGATGCCTCTGCAATGGCCATAAGAGTTGTCCTTAGTCAGGCCATCCACTTGCCTTCTTCAACAAAAAGATGAACCCCAAGCTCCAAGCTTCCTCCATATATGTTCGTGAGATGTATGCCATCACAGAGTCAGTAAAAAAATGGTGTTAGTATCTCATAGGCCATCATTTTACAATAATCACATATCAGAAAAGCCTCAACACCCTTCTTTCCCAAACCATACAAACCCCAAAACAACAAAAATGGACAGCTAAATTACAAGGATATGATTTTCAAATAGTTTACCGACCTGGAAGAGAAAATGTCGTGGTTGATGCTCTTTCAAGACAGGGTCAGGACCCCACACTCATTTTGCTGGAAGTTTCATCCTCAATACTTCACTTGATTCAAGAACTCCAAAAAAATTTTGACACCACAGAAGGCAAGGAACTGATCGTCGCGTGCACAGTCAGCCAACAGAAACCAAGTCTCTTTCCAAAAGCCACAGGTTATTGTTTTTCCGCCACCAGATTTTTGTGCCAGCATTAAATGAATTTCGCCAACGCATCATGACTGAGTTTCGTGCTTCCCCTTACGATGACCATTCCAGTTTCAAACCGACCCTCAAGCGCATAGCCGCTTCCGTCTATTGGCCGAAATGGACCCGAGACGTCCATCGTTTCACCCAACAATGCTTCATAAGTCAAAAAATCAAATATATGCCAACAAAAACTCAAGGTTTACTTCAATCATTACCAATTCCAAAACAAGTATGGGAAGATATATCAATGGATTTTATTACTCACCTTCCATTTGGGTCATCTCCGACACATTAACACAATATGCCCACTTCATAGCTCTTCCCACACATTTCACGGCCCAACAGCTAACCAAGCGTTTTTCACTGGAAATATGTCGCCTCCATGACTACAAAAAACCATTGTTTTAGACTGTGACCTGTTGTTCGTCAGTACCTTCTGGCAACACCTATTCAAGGCACAAGAAACCAGGTTAAAATTCAGCTCGTCATACCATCCAAAAACTGACGGCCAAATGGAGGTGCTGAATCGAGGGTTAGAAGCCTACCTGAGGTGTTTTATGGGGAATCAACCGAACAAGTGGTATCAATACCTTCACTTGGCAAAGTTGTTGATGTGAGTTCATTTTAGATGTTTTCATTTATGGTGACACTTTTACTTAAGATTGAGATTTTAACAATTAATGGTGAGGACCTAAGGAAGATTCCCACTGGACATGAACTTAACCAAGTGGTTAAGTAAGTGTGAAGGTTCACTTCACAGAGGCAAAGATGAAAAAACAAGATATGATGAAAATGAGATGCAGTTACAGAATTGAAAATGGACACAAGGTAACATCAATAGTAGTTATGGCCTCGCAAATGATGCACCATACTCATGATTATGAGTGAAACCCAAGATCAACAAAGAAGAGAAACTAAGAGACAAACATATAAAATGGAATGGAGAAAATGGAAGGAAAATGGAATGAGAAAACTTATGATTGTGGGTGAGAAATGTCACGCCACTTGGAAGGTGATGTGCTCCAAGATGAGTGTGTTGGCCGCCACTTGAGAGCTTCCCAATCACTCAAGATAAGACCTCTTACCTAAGAGGATATAAGCCTCAGTAAGAGCTCACACAATTTTTGCAGAGTTTCTTTACTTCATTCAAACTCAACATGGAAAATACAATGGGTAGGCCTCCTATTTATAGGTGAAGGAGCCTTGGAAAACAAGCAAGAGGGGTAGGATGGGAAAAGGAAAAAATGGGCAACCTTAGGGTTTGACTAAGTCAAACCTGCACCCTAGGCTTGTCATTCTAGAAACTAGGTCAAATTGTCTTCCTAAAGGGTTAGGAACAAGCTAAAATTATAACTACACCTCTTATTATGCTAAAGGCACCTTATTCTAACATATCTTTGCTATTTGGACCCCTAAAGTGAGTTCAAATTATTTACAAACATATTTTTCTTTTTTAAGAAGACTAAAAGAAAGAACTTTTGATATTTGGGTTTATAGCTTTTTCTTCTTTTGTTGATTCTTTCTCGAGGCATTGTGGGGTATGGCTTTGTATCTTGAGACGACTAACCCTTTTGGGAAGTGCTTGTTGTGTCCTTAGTTATCTGTCGATTTGTATCAGTTGTGGCACAATACCACCTACAATTTGGCTATAGGAACCTCACCCTCCATGCACTGTACGATCGACAGCCACCTACCGCCATTGACTTATTACGCGTCCCACACGACGGCACAACCATTCCTGATTCGTTGTCAGAGCACACTGTCGTCATCCAGGAGCAACGGGAGCACTTTCGTCGCACACGCCAACAAATGTGTGACCAAGCAAATCGCCACCGCACCGATCATAGATTTTGACCCAAGCGATTGGGTGTGGGTTCGACTCCAACCCTACAAGCAACGCTCCTTGGGACGACGCACACACCATAAGCCAGTCAGAACTTTCTGGACGCACCACACCAAGAATCCACTATCAGCACGCCACGTGTCCCACTCAAAGTTGTTGTTGAACCCCATGACCTCGAGCCCCACGCGCACGTGCCCCTTCCACAACTCACTCACATACCTATTAACTATTTGTACACGCCTCCTGATACAGCCAGCAGCGATGCACCACGTGTAAAGGGACGCATAGGTGCCACTACTTTCCCAGACCTTGAGCCCAATGCCAATGAAGGCCCCCAACATCAAACCTAAATTCGCGTGCGACGCCTCCTATCCAGAACCCTAAGGCTCCAACGGCACACCCTGGTCGCCCCATTTCCAAGGCCCAAAATCAGCTTACCCGATCCAACAATCCAACACTCACGTTCGAGCCCAAAGCGTGTCTCAAGGCCCAATGTTCGTCCGCACCTCCATCTAAATACCCTAACACTCCACCCAACACTCAAGACACTGCTCAACTGGACCAAATCTAGCCCAACATCTCCCCACCGACCCAGCAGACCCCAAGGCTTTACTTTAAGGACAAAGTGTTTCCTGGGGCGGATAGTAATGTTAGAATTAGTCCTAACACAAGCACAAGGCCCAAAAAGCTACCCAATTAGATGAAAGATTTTATAATGGGTTAAGCCAATGCTTTCTTGTTCTGCAAATTTATTATTATGTTTTTTTTTTCAATTTCAATGTTGGTTTCTTTAAAAGTATTGTAAGGCCCATGGCCCTCTTAAGTCCTTAAAAGGGAATAAATAGTATGAATGAAGCAGAAAAGTTTTTTATGGTAACCCTAGTTTAGTATAGCAGTAGCAAAGGTCTAACACTCCCACTAAGTGGTCGACGAAGAAAACATATTTGACTGTGAGCATAAATTTGTACGAGACTATACGAGGAGACTTTTACTTTTATTGTTTCTCTCTCTAACCTTCAAAATGCAAAACACGAAAAATTGCAAAAGGATGACATCCTTAACACAAATATGACAACATATATCTTTATGAAGCTATAAAAGATTGTTTGATGATTAGATTATTTATTAGTAAGTTATGTTTAGACAATATAATGTTATGTGACTTGCTTAAATAATGTAGGACATGACTATATCTGAAGTTGACTAGTTTAGACAATTTGATAGTCTTGTTTAATTTAAATGTTTCAGATTCTGTTTTTCTATTTCCCTTCTTCTTTTTCTATATAGTTTTTGTTATGTAAATGATTTCCATAATTACTCAACATACCAATAATAAGTGTATCTACCCACCATAAGGTCGAGAATATCAAATAGCGCGTGACTCTGTATGCATCACTTAATCGAGTCTTCATTGTCTTTAATGATCATTATAAACATAACAGCCAATTCAATGAGTCTTTAATGATGAGTGACTATTTATGGATTAATAAATGGATATCATACCGCCAACCAAAAAGTCGTTTGTCACCTAAGAGTTCTAGAAATACATACTTTTCAGGAAGTACAATTTATCTTATCTCATATTCTTAATTCAGAGAGCAACTGAAAGCTAGTTTCTTAAGGAACACTCTGTCCTCATCAAGTTACACTCCCCGAGTACATTTTCGGTAAAGTTTTCTTGTTTTGCTTTTATGCTCTATTATTCTCTTTTTATCTTTTCCTTTTGTTTCTTTTGTTATGGCATCAGAGCAGGGTAACCTAGTAGTTTTATATATCTCATATAGAGAAAGAAGAAAAAAGGGAGAAAAGAAAATTATATATTTTATTAATCAAGAATTGTTGCACACTTACATTATTGAGCACTATATTTATATATCACATAAAAAGATAAAAGATAAAAAATAACAAAAACTGATAGAGCAATTATAACTTATTGTTATGACTGATAGAGCAATTAAAACTTATGGTTATGACTGATAGAGAAATTATAACTTATGGTTATGAATGATAGAGTAATTATAATTGATAGAGCAATTATAACTAATAAAACAGTTACAACTGAAAAAGTAGTTACAACTGAAAATCTAAAATATTATATGAGACCATATTTATCATCTAATAGCGTCCCACAAACTGAAGCATGTATATCTTTTATGTTCAGGTTGGATAAGTTGTCACGAAATAATCGAGGATCCAAAGGTTTGGTCAACATATCAGCCACTTAATTAGAGGAAGAAATTGTAATTAAATGAAAGACACCTTCTTGAAGTTTAGTTCGAACGAAATGACAATCAATTTCAATGTGTTTCGTCCTCTCATGAAACGTGGATACTTTGCTATGCATATAACAGATTTGTTGTCACAATAAACAACATAAGATTAATAAATATTAGTATGCAAATCATGGCACAAATATTGTAACCACTGGAGTTCACAAACAAGTGAAGCTAGTGCTTTATATTTTACCTCTGAAGAAGATCTGGACACTGTAGACTGCTTTTTGGACTTCCATGAAATTAAAGAGTTTCCCATAAACACAAAATAACCAGTGATAGACCTTCTAGAATCAATGCAAGTTCCCCAATCTAAATCAGAAAAAGATTTGATAACAATTTGATTATCATGGGAAAAGAATAGACCAAGACCAGGACATCCTTTCAAATATCGTAATACATGAAGAGTTGTTGTCATGTGAGGTTCTCGTGGATTTGAAATAAAATGACTAAGTTTATGAACTGCAAAACTGATATCAGACCTAGTGTGAGTAAGGTATAGCAAACGCCCAATCAATCTTCTATATTCATATGGATTCAAAAGTAATAAACATTCACTTTCAGAGAGAAGATAAGATGGTTCCATGGGAGAAGAGGCGGGTTTGCAAGCCAATAAACCACTATCAGAAAGAATATGTAAACAATATTTTCGTTGATTGAGAATAATACCAAAAGGTGAATGATTATCTCAAATCCCAAGATATAGCAAAGAATACCAAGGTCTTTAATACTAAATGAGTTAAGAAGATGAGTTTTAACACACTGGATTTCCTAAAGATTATTGTCAACCAACATAATGTCATTAACATATATCAACAAAGCGATGAAAGAATGATTGTTTGTGCAAATAAATAAAGAATGATCAATTATACTTTGAACATAACCAAGTTGTATTACAATCTGAGTTAGTTTTGAGTTCCATTGTCGACTCGTTTGCTTAGTCCATATAAATATTTTCTAAGTTTACAAACTTGCGTTGGATGAGAAAGAGTAAGGCCTGCGAAAGGAGTCATGTAAATTTCTTCATCAAGATCGTCATGAAGAAAAGCATTATTCACATCTAGTTGATGAATAATCCATCCCTTAGCACTTGCTAAAGACAAAATAAATCTAATAGTAGTAATTTTAACTACTGGAGAGAAAGTCTCAAAATACTCAATACCTTCGGTTTGAGTATATCCTTTGGCAACCAAACGAGCCTTGTACCTATCAATGGTGTCGTCTGGTTTATGATTGACTTTGAAAACCCATTTACACCCAATAGGACGCTTTCCAGGAGGCGAATCCATCAAAGACCATGTTTCATTAGACTCAAGAGCATCAAGTTCACGTTGCATAGTTTCTTTACAACAATCATGTTGTATCGCCTCTTTAAATGATTTAGGTTCTTGGATATAAGAAATATTATGACAAAAAGAAGAATATATAGGAGAACAATTATGATAAGAGAGATCATATCATAATTATGATAAGAGAGATGGGTTTTTGTTTTTGTTTTTGTGTAACCCTTAGAAGAACAAAATTATGATAAGAGATACTTTTGAAAAGGATATTTAGTACCTAAAGAATGATTGGTAACATCTTTTGAAGAAAAGAAAGTAGTGTGTTAGTCCTTCAAGTATCCAGGTGGTTGTTTGAGATGAGTAGAAACTTGAACAAGTGAAGGTTGTGGATCAGAATGTTGGTGTTGCAAGACATCAGTATCAATTAAATGTAATGGTGTAGAAGAATCAGTAGCGAGAAGACTGAATGGTACTACAAAGGAACAATATCACTAACAGATGTAGGCACAACAATATCATTATCAGAAATAGAAGGAAGCAAATGTTGAAACATATCATATGTGTCCAAATTGGTATCTATGTTGTCCTTATAAAAAGGAAAATGACTTTCATAAAAAATAACATCACGTGTCACAAATTTATTTTTTTTTATTCATATAAAAAAGAGTAAAACCTTTTACCCCATCTTTGAAACCGAGAAAAACACATTTTTTGGCTCTAGAACTAAGCTTTGTTCTTTGAACACTACTAATAGTATCGAAAGCCAAACAACCAAAATTTTTTATGAGATTAATCTAGTATGTCCTTATAAACCATTTGATATGGCGATTTATCATGTAAAAGAATAGTAGGAGTTCTATTAATTAAATGAACAGAGTGTTTGACAGCATATGACCAAAAACAAAGAGGTAAATGATAGTTGTCGTTTTGTTGTCAAATTAATATGATTCTAGCGTAGACTTGTCTAACACTAGATAAATGATAGTATAATTGTGGTCAAATAACCCCAAGTTGTCTCCCAACAAATCCAATAATAAAATCAGTAGATCAATGTTTAGAATTTATCTGCAAGCAATAAAAAGTTAGTAATAACAATAATAATAAAAAGGGGGTTAAGATAGTTATGCAAGAAATATAAAAGAGATTGAAACAACAAATAAAAAGCGGTTGATCCCTAAGTTCTTCCACCATTGAATTCTTCAAAGGTTCTCTAAAGATTAATCCTTTATCAATCCTCCAACAGAGTTAAACCAGATTGAACATGCATTGATCTGATTCAACTGAAACTCACCAGTAAAGCATGTGTCTACTGGTTTAATCAATACCCATTTTGTTCCATGCGTATACTCCTTGGGAATGCTTATCTCCTCTCTCTTGAATCATGCACCCAAGAAATTAATTAGAACAATGTGAATTAACTAAGAAACCAAAGTTTAAGATAAGGAAGACTCTCAATCATGCGTTTAAGTACAACCTCTCAAAAAAACTAGTTTTCCATGAGATTAGACTATTAAAACAACTACTATAGAAAATTAAAAATATAAACTTTTATTGACCAAAACCTCAAAGCCCAATGGGAAATTACAAAAGAATCAACCAAAAAGATTTAGCCTTCCATACAAAGGAAAAACAAAAGAATTACAAAGAAGAAAAGAAACTAAGAAAATTCTATGAAGCTCCCTTTCTCCTTGATGCTTGTGTCATTTTATAGGTTTTTCTGCTCCAAGGATCTTGGGAAAATATTGTAGTTTATATTTTGTTAATAGTTTCCAACTTTCCGACTTTCCAGAATTTTTGTATTTTGCAAAAGATTTGCTTCCAATTCTGTTTAAGATATTGTAGATTTTATTTTATCTTTCTTCTCCTCAGAATTTGTTTCCTGTTTTGGTTCAAGAAGCAACTTGGACTTTTGCACATTTGGTCAATTCACAAAGCTAGATGCTTCCTCCGGATAATTTACTCTAAAAACACGAAATTAACAATAATAATAGTTAAGACCCAAATAAACTCAATTATATGAATCTAAATTAAAACAATGGATTTATTTATTATTATAGTCCAATAATCCATGATTAAAGCTATTGAGTGAAAATAAATATATGCTCATCAGTAAGTGAGATTGAAAAAATAGTGCACGGACGACATTCAAAATATGTTGATGTTTGCATTCAACAATACTATTTTGTTGTGGAGTTTCCACACAACTAGTTTGATGAACAATCCCTTTTCTATTAAAGAAATCAGTCATAAGGAACTCAGAGTCATTATCACTTCTTAATACTTTCAAATGACAGTTAAACTGATTTTCAATCATATTGATGAAATTTTGTAAATTTGTGTGTTTCATCTTTAGTTTTCATTAGACCAATCCATGTATATCGGGTAAAATCATCTACAACAGTTAAAAAAAATACTTATACCCTTCAACAAAAACATGATTAAAAGGACCCGTATATCAACATGAAGCAAATCAAAAAATTGAGTTGATTTAGTAGAACTAGAAGGAAAAGGTAGTCGTTTTTGTTTAGAAAAATGACATGTATCACAAGGATGAACAAAACCTGTGGAAATATTTGAGTAATATGAAGACAAAATTTTCAACCTATCATAAGATAAATGTCCCATTCGAAAATGCCAAAGTTTAGCATTATCAATATCTACACAAGATTTATTGATGTTGGCAGTCTTATTTGGAAGGCACGGACTCTCACTGTCAAGTCTACTCATCCCAATTTTTGTTTGTGACACCTGATAGATACTAGAAGTCCTCAATTGATAAAGGTTGTGTGATCTCTCAATTGTACCAATCACTCCCCATGGTTGAGTCTAAATAATGAAAGAAATAGAAGGTTGAAAAATGATTAAACAATTGTGATTCGTGGTTAATTTAGAAACAAAAATCAAATTGACGTGAAATAAAGGTACATATAAAACACCAGTCAACGTGAGTAAGAGAGATATTTGAAGTGTACCAGACTGATTAACACTTAATTGATTTCTGTTAGGTAAAAAGACTAGGACAGGCAAAATATTATGAATGGAGGAGAAAAGATTTTTATAGTAGCATATATGATTTGTAGCCCCTTTGTCTAATACCTAGTGACTAGAAAACTTACTTGATTTGGCTGAATTGATTTGGAACGTACTGATATGATTCAAAGCAGGAGTCTGACAAGATGATTGTTAGATCAAAGCCATTAAATTGTTGTACTGTTCTTGAGAAATAAGGATGTTAGAATTTGGGAGATTAGCCTCGAAAGGAGTAACATCTTTTTTAGCATTAACAGATGCAGCCGTATTAGCATATTTTGTTGCTCCTTGCTTGAATTTGTAACCAAGTGGGAAACCATGTTTATTATAACAAGTATCCATTGTATGATTATTTCTTCCACAATACCTACAAAAATGGGAATTATTTCCCCTTTTGCCTCGTCCATTAAAATTGCGACCTCTGCCTCTACCATATCTTCCATTGATTCGTGGATCAACCACAATATTCATCAACACCTTGTCTGTATCATTGTTATCAGGATAATTGTTCTCAGTTAATAGGGAAGGAACGAGAACCATGGTCAGATTTTCATTGATGTTGAGATAGTATGGATTGGAGGGATTAGTAAGGTGATATAGGGTTTGGCTTGTCATGGTGAAAAAGTAATGAGCAAGATATAGAAACAAAAGAGATGCCCGGACTTCCTAAAAGCTCTGATACCATATTAGTTTTATATATCTCATATAGAGAAAGAAGAGAAAAGGGAGAAAAGAAAATTATATATTTTATTAATCAAGAGTTATTGCACACTTACATTATTGAGTACTATATTTTTATAGCACATAAAAATATAAAAGATAAAAAATATCATAACTTATGGTTGTAACCGATAGAGCAAATTGTAGTTGATAAAAGTAGTTACAACTAAAAATCTAAAATATTATATGAGATCATATTTATCATCTAATAGAATCTATTGAAACACAAAATATGATAAAGTATTTGGGATGAAGAAGTACTCCTTTAATGAGTGTTGCAATGGTTCTATTTGCAATATTTCTAAATATTAGTTTGGAGATTTATACACTTCTTTTGAAGTGTTCTGCTACTCATATATCTAATGAATAAAGTTTAGGAAATTTGCTCAGAGTCAATAAGGACTTGTGTTAGCATCTTAGTAAGAACCCTATTACCACTGTAGTTTCTTCTTTACTTGATTTGAATAATTACCAGTCTTGGAGTCATTTTGGGTTATTGCTTTGAGCACAAACAACAAGTTGATATTTATAGATAGTCTAATTGATCCACCTGCTACATTGGATCAATTTTTCCCTTTAAGTAAAAGATACAACAATACGATTACATCATGGTTCATAAATTAGTGTCGATAAGTATACAACAATCTATCATTTGAATGGATCCGGCTATAGAAATCCAGGATTGTCTCAAGTCATGATATAGACAAGGTGATATGTTACGCATGACGAATCTTTAACAACAAAAGATTCTTCCTTGAGAGAGGAAGATCAATCTGTTACAAAATTTCAGGTCTTAACTTGTTTGTCAATGCAACAATAAGTGTTCTTGAGGAATTCTTGATGTGATGGCAAAAAAAAAAATAATGTATTTATTTTAACCTCTAAAACTTGAAAACACAATAATGCCACAACTCCCCCAGAAGAAGTAGGTAGTATCTTTGATGCAGTTTGACATATATATTACTCTTTACTGTTTTTACTTTTTCCACCAAAGCACATGGAACTTCCAACTCCAAGAGATGTTTATATAACATGTTACCAACAAGCCCTAGTTAATTTTCTAAGATTCAATGAATTAGACATAAAAAGCTCAAATGAACAAGGAAAGAACTAATGGTAAAAATATTAGACACGATAAATAGGCAAACTTAGTGATTCTTGGATAGAAGAAGAATCCCTACCCACTTACTCACCCAACAGCTTCCTTAAATCTAGTTGAATTCAGTCTTATTTGACTCATTTTTCTAGCTATCTAGCACTACTCAATCTGCAAGAAAAAGACATGGCGAATCTCCAAGACTTAGTAGATATGCAAACAACGAGAGTCTCAGTTGGCTCTCCAACTGATTTATGTAATCAGTGGCTCTACAAAATGTCAACGTAAACTAATAAGTTCTGATACAACCTTAAGCGAGACAAAGAGACGGGCATTCCATTTGTTTCTAGATTCTAATATCAACTAAAGTATCCGTGTGTTATGCAGAGTCTCAGTTGTCTGCAACGGACTTCTATTTCATTCGTTTTTCATATTTTTATCAAGTACTCATATTCACAGTTAATCTTCTTAATTATCGTATAAGTAAAATAATTAGAAAATGCAGAAACATTTTTAAAAATTTGGATCTTCTCACATCTTCCTAGAATTAACAAGGTAGACAACACAAGAAATTGTGTTCAAAAGAAATAATAATAATAATAATAATATAATAATAATAATAATAATAATAATAATAATATAATAATAATAATAAAGTTAATATCACTGGACACATTATTTGACTAAGTTGCTTTTGGTTTAGAATTGCAGCACCGTTTGAAGCAGCTCAGTTGGAATTAGAATCCAAATTTCATCATGGACAGCAAATATCCTAAATTGGTATCTGAATTCATATTATAAAATCTTTTTTCCATTTAAAAACTGATAAAAATGAAAGGAGAAATATCAATATTTATCATTTAAATTTTAACTGCATGGGACTCACTCATCAAAGGGGAATCATTAAATCTTAGTTGTCACATTCACTACTGAGCGAGCATGACAATAAATGTGAGCATAAGTTATTTGTCATGCCTGGTTTAGATGCGCAGAGACTCGTAGAAATTTCACCTACAATACAACTTTTATAAATAGGCAGATATACAATCCTAATGCTCCTAACCTCACGGCCATTTGCTTGCATTTTATAACATCAGAATTCAGTTTAATCCCTCGTGGCCAGTTAGACGAGTATATTAAGTCCGTACTACTAGCAGGTACCCGTAAGATCTGCATTCTTGATTATCCAGGGATGCTCCATTATCTTCTGAAGAGAGAGCCTTCGTGAGGAGTCTTTCACCAGAAGCTACATCAATTCATAGATTGCTGTCAGAAAGACCACTAATTTGTTCACTGAAAGAATTTACTTTGGCCAAGATTGGGATGTTACTTACCCGGCTAATCAGACTTTTGGCATCTAAAGAAATAGAAGGTTTGGAAGGGAAGCTTAGGTCAACCTTCATTATCCTACACAAAGCTAAATACATTACATACACAATGAAAGAACAAGATCTACTTTAAATAAACATATAGCCCACGATTTTCTGTACCTTTTGAAGGTATCAGCTTGACTCTCAGCCTCAAACGGAGGGGCACCAAAGAGGAACTCATAACAAAGGATACCAAGAGTCCAGTTATCAACTGCATAGTCATGAGCTTTATTTTCAACCATTTCTGGTGCTAAATAATCCAATGTGCCACACATGGTATGTCTTTTGCTTTTAGACTGAACAGACCAACCAAAATCTCCAATTTTAAGACGACCCTGTAATAAAGTCGTTATTAGTTGAACATGCACGTGCCTTAAACCCCAAATATAATCAATTGACTCCAACTATCGACCGAATGGATTCATTGCATACTATATACTATATCGATAACAATAATATTTTCAGTCTCAAGTTTCTTTCATTTAATCTCTTTTCGATGAGGAGTGGGGAAAGGGCATTAGAGATTTGAATTTAATGTTAATGAGTATTGCAGCCAAAAACAGATTCGAGCACCTACACTAAAACTTCAGGCACGAGAATTCCAAAGATTACCATAAGTGAACATTGGTATGCAAACATACATCGTTGGTAGAGGAAGGATATTTTAGCATACCTCGTGATCCAGCAACAAATTTTCAGGCTTGATATCCCTATGAATAACATGCTTCTCGTGGCAATAAGCCAATGCCTTTGTGAGGCTCAAAATATACTAGAATTATCAAAATAAAAGACAAAGTTAAGAGTCAACATAATATGGAAATTTTACCTCAATAAAGGAGCAAAAAAAGATAACGACACAGTATTTTATTTAGCCTTGTCCGTGATAATATAGTGCTCATTTATTTATTTGATAATAAAAAAGGAATTCTATGACAATTTTTCAGTACTTCTGCAAAAATTATCATTTGCTCGAGAAAATCCCTAAAATATGTTTTTGTTCTTGCTTTAATTCATTAAAAAAAAATACACAAATATATTTAATTTTTATACATATCTTTTAATTTAAATCACATTGAAAAAATAAACAAATAATCACTAATTGTGAAACTTTTCACAAAGTTTACACAATCAACTTCTCTATAAATCAATATTCCACACAGCAGGCCACTACAACTAGTTCACCTGCTGCAGTTATCATAAACAACTCATAATTTGAATTTTAAAAAATTCACAAAGATTACTCCTGCTTTGCATTCTATTCAACCTCTTCAGAAACAAAAATCAAATTTCTAAACTTTAAAAAACTACAGCTGCTTTCTTCTCATACTCATCTTTTCTCAAGAATTAAAACCCAATAATTGAAGAAATGACAAGAACCAATGAAAAACAGTTATCTTCCTTCCAAGTAGGAAGATGAAAGCTTCCTCCAAATCAGGCCAGAGGAAAGTAGTAATAGAGTTAGGTTCTATTTGGATAAACTTCTCTACAAACACTCACAAGATAAGAGAATAAGATGGTAAAATGAATTGAATTTCTCTCCTATCATAAACTTAAGTTTCATATAAACTCCTAATTTCTTCAAAAACAAAAAGTACACAAATTAATTTTGGTAAGCTGGAAGGAAAATGAAACATCCCTCATGAATTATGAAGAAGATCTTCAAAACATTGCACACATTCGAGAAAATAGATTACCGTGGCAGCTTGCTTCTCTGTAAAATGACCCTTTTTCCTCATCTCTTTGTAAAGCTCACCCTTATGAGCATACTCGAGAATCAAGAAAACACGTTCAGTGTCATGAAACCAACCATAAAGACGCAGGATGTTAGGGTGCCGAAGACTGGTCTGTATCTCCATCTCTCTCCTCAGTTGGTGATTAATTCTGTACTTATCAATTTGTTCCTTAAATATAACCTTCAACGCCACAACAAATTTGCTCTGGAAACAAATTAAAATGAAATGAAATACAAAAAATTAACTCTATTGGCTACTCTGAGAACAAAATCTACACTTCTAAAGATGATTACTTATGTGAACATTCTAATATTTCAATTACTTGACTGAATCAAAAATTTATATATAAAAAATAGGAATAAAGCGAGAATTAGGAACCTTGACTTCTCTGGCAACATAAACTCTGCCAAATTTGCCCCTTCCCAGAGGTTTACCGATCTCGAAGTCTTGGAGGGACCAATTTCGCTTTGAGTTTTCTTCTTCCGCTGGGTTCTGGGAAGCCATTTTTGGAGGAAATGCAGAGTTCGGTGGAGTTTCTCTCGGAATTTCAATTTGTTAACGCGCGCGTTTGTGAATAGCTTTTGCGTTACATAGCAGGGAGACAAAACGACAGCGTTCAATTAAAGACCAAGGAAGATGGTTCAATGTCTACTCTTACCATTATTTCCTAAACGACACGCGATTTTTGGTGAGTGATTGGCTTCAAAATTGGACTAACAAACCCTAGGCAAATTGTTCCTACACCCAACCTTTTTGAATATGTATCTTACACACTTTTAAATTTTCGAAAATGCCTTTTATTTTGGAAATAATATATTTTGGAAAAACAGATCTGAAAAAAAAAATTATTATATTCTAAAAATAAAAATTTCAAATAGAATTCAAAATCAAAATTTTATTTCATAAAAACAATTCCGA
>Ga0123341_1001986_pt1 | contig 16277 bp, 9 predicted proteins | sample Turbeapinknodule_FD_89959 | JGI IMG/M metagenome (GOLD analysis project Ga0123341, IMG submission 89959) | Root nodule microbial communities of legume samples collected from Mexico - Turtle bean Mexico pink nodule | ecosystem: Host-associated > Plants > Roots > Nodule | place: Mexico: Nepantla...
ATTTAATAGTATTTTAGTGAAAACATTGTATTATTATAATTTAGTAATAATATATTAATTAAGTAATTAATCTTACAAGAATTGAATTCAATACATTCCCAATAATAATATATAATAATTAAATTCTTTAAAAAAATCATATTCTCTCACATATGAATGAGCTGTAGTGTACCAGAAAATGAGCTGTAATTTAGGAAGTGAAAGAACAAAAATAATTATACATTTGACAAAAATATGTATAAAGAAATAACATAATCATTTTTTTCTTTCATTCAGTCAATAACTAATCTTTTGACTAATATTCAACTCTAGTTTTCCTAAAAAGTCATTTAATAATTCATTTTAATTTCATTAGGATGGTTCAATTTTAAAATGATAAAGAAATATAACTTTTCATGAGTATTGATATATGGATAACTAATATTACTTTTTAATTATTTCATAACCACTTACTTAATTATTTATTAAAATATTATTTTGTTAAAATATTATTTATTACTATTATTATAATAAAAGTGAGTGTTGTATACGTTTCTCATTTCACAAACACAGTGTCCCACACAGGGCCAACATCAATGCAGGGAATGTAGGCAAAACAAAAAACAAAAAATTATAAAAAAATGCCAAAATATTTTATTTATTATTTATTTTTCATGTTTTTTAAATATGTATATTTGACAGACTTTTGTACATTAATTATGTCATTTTTCTATAAAGATTCAAATTACTATAATTCATTATATTGTGTGAGATTATCCCTTTTGTTAGACACAATTGATATCACATTTATTTATTTGTTTTAGTTTAAAAAAATAATGGGTTGATGAATATAATTCTTACATTTATTTAAAGATTCGTCTGAGGAATTTCATCTACAGAATCATGACTAATTTCAAATTTAATTCACCTAATAGTTTTGATAAATTTTAGCAATGATTCAGAGTTTACTCATTAAATATAAACCTGAAACAAATTGGGAAAAATTATTGATTAAATTATTCAACAGTTTTTATTCTACTTAGAACGTGATATATTCGTATTAATATGCTACAATTTAACTGTATATTTAAATTATTATAAATGTTTATACATATGTTTTGGACATTAATATTGATTTTGTAGAATAAATTCAATTGAAATGAATGCATTGGATTGTATTGAAAGCACATGCTTGTGACTTTATAGAATAATTTCAATTGAAATGAATGTGAATTGGATTGTATTGAAACCACATGCTCGTGACTTTATAGAATAAATTCAATTGAAATAAATGCATACTTATGTTACATCAGCACAATATTTTTGCAAATCTAAAAGACAGTTTTAGACATACTTAAGACATGTTGAAATTTTTTCCTTATTTTAATAGAATTTATGACTGGTGAATATTGATAATTGATCTACTGAATATATTCTCATTCCAAAAGTTTTGAAATTATCTTTTTTGAAAATGTAAGAAGCTTTAATTATTCACTATCTCTTTATGTGATAAGTCTTCATCCCATTCTCTATAAACAGGGAATTTGCGAGTGAGAGAAAAACAAGAAGAGCAATATAAAGTAAATGAGAGAATAGATATCCCCACACTGTGAGATTATAAATCATAATGAGATATTAGAGAAACATTGTATTCAATCATTGTTGGATGAGATTGAGTGTTATCCTCACGGAGTAAGATAAACAAATATTGTAATCCTACTTTCATAGCGAAAATATTCTCTAAACTATGTTCTGTGAGTTTTTATTTCTCTAAGTTGAGAAGATTTTCACACGTTACAAATTTTCGATGTCATTATTATAATTTGTTCTATGTTTCTTTTATCTGCTTATTATTTCCATTTTGTATCTATAAAAAAAAATGGAGAATTAGTTATGATTTTTCCAACAAAATACCATGTGATATTTAATATGATTGTTTGAGTATTATATGATATATGCATTGTCTTATATTTTTCGTGACAAAGAATTAAGAAATATGTTTTCATAAAAAAAACGTTGGTTATTGCATATGTAAAAAAACAGGTGGTAGAAAGAAGAAGCGTTGGGAAATGAACTAGCCCAAACCTTTTTAAATAAAATAAAAACTGGTGGGTCTATAAGTAAAACAAAGAAGTGGCAAGTAGTAGAAATGTTGGCACAGCCGAAAGGGCCTAGGCTTTTAAAAGAAAGATGGTGTATATATAAAACGTAGTTGGTAAATAGTGGAAATGCTGGGTGAACTGAATGGACCCACATTCCTTTTAAAAGACTGGGGTAAGGATATAAAATGTGGAAGTGTCGAATAGTGTAAATATTGGTCCAAGAGAATGGGCCTAGACTTTTCAGAAAACGATGGTGCATATAGTAAAGTGAGAGTGATGAATAGAATAATTGATAGGAGTGGAAATATTTAAGTAGATGCCCAAGGGTATTTCTTCATGCATCCCTATATTTTTTTTCCTGCACCCCTACATTCTATATAATACCAGAACTATCTTTGATAATTTTGGATAATTTCGAAATAAAGGTTCTGTAAGCAAAATGTATTTCTCGAATAGAATTTTCATAAGCAAAATGTTTTTTCAGAATAGAAAATCTAGAAGGCAAAAAATCATTTTGAAATATTGCATTTTTTAATTTCTGAAATGGTAAATAATTAGGACTTTTGCTTACTGCATCCTCATTGTTACTAAATAAACCCCCAAGTACTACTACTAATTATTATTATTATGATAATAATAATGATAATGATAATTTACAAAAGAAGTTATTTTCAAATATGATTTGTAAATTTAAACTATATTCACTTTTTTCAATTAATATACAAGTTGGCTAATTTTTTATTTAAGTTAGCCCATATTTGGTTGTACTAATTTACTGAAAAATGAAAAAGATAAATTTAAAGAGAAAAACAAGGAATCAAAGTTAATAAAAAAAGTACACGTTAAACTTATATAATCCAGTTTCTATAATGGATTATGTCTTCATTACATAATTAAATAAAGTATGCCGCTAATATTTTTATTAAAAAATTAAAATATGATATTAAATAAAAAAATTATATATTTCACCTTCTACTCCCTTTATACCAGTTTTTATTTTTTTTTAATCTAAAAAAATTATTTTTCTTTTTTTCACTCATTTTCTATTTTGCAGTTCCACACAAAACATTACAAGTTATTGGAGGAGCAAACATTGTGTGTTTTAGTTTTTTACATACATTAAGACATTTTTTCTCTATTGCTTCTTATTTCTTTAAATATAGATAATTTTCGGTGCTACTTTATATCATGATTATCCAAATAATTTAGACAACTTGGCAACAAAAAATTATGTCTGTAGTTTAGTCGGTAATCATTTTTAAAATGTCCTAGTTAATTGTGGAACTAATGATGTTTAACCGTTATTATTTTCATATTTAATGAACTATTATTATTTATTTATTAAAAAGTAAAAAAGTTAGTATTTTTTATATATAATGGTTCCTTCCGAGCGTGTAAACCTATAAATAATTTCCAATTGCTACCAATTTGAATTATGAATGCTTAGTTTTAACTAGACCTACAAACTCTTGTTTCATTTGACTTATGTAGCAATTGTGTTCTAACATATATAGAACATAGAAACACACAGTTATATATTATATAATTATGAATTATATAATTTGACAATAAAGATTTATGTGTACAAGTATATTTTAATTTTTTAATAGTAAAAAGATGTTTTCATGGTTGATTCAAAATAATTTGTTCCTTATTTACAATCATAACATTTGATACAATAATTTTGAGTTTTTAAAAAATTGATGTATTTCTCATTTTTAAAATTGTGTTAAAATCATACTAAAGTTGTAAGAAATCCAACAAATATTTTTTTAATTAGACACTTCACTGACACGTATCCTACAAGTATCGGCATCCAATATGTATGTCCGACACGACACACTATTTTAGAGACGTGTCCGAACAACATAATAACTAATTCAATATCTCATGCATCATCCTCTTCTTCAACTACGTCTTCAAAATAACTACATTATCTTACACCTCTCAAGAGATTTACTAGCATGATCCATGCAATATTGATAAACATGTCATCATGTGCAATAACTGAAGAATGAACTGATAATGAATTTAAAAAGGTAAAAAAATATACGTTTGATGTTAGGATTCTAATTTAATACATACCTTGAACAACTTTTATTTACAGATATAAATAAAAATGTCATAAAAGTCGAAGAAATGTGCAATTGATGATATTGTGAAAAAGCTTAAATTGTGAGAAATCTATGATAAAAGCAATGGGATAATGTGAAGATGAGTGACTGTACATGAGAATATAGAAATAAATGGGAAATGGGGCTTGTGATGGATTGATCCTACCTATGACCATGTTATGGATATCATCCATATTCAAACAACTTGTTAGTGATGTCCTCGTCTCAGAACTGACAGAAGTCGTCCAGATTTTTCCTTGTGCCGCTCCTCTCCATCTCCAATCTGCTCCACATACAAACAAAATCTCTGCTATAAACCACAAACACTATCAAATTTAATATGCTCTTTTCTTTAAACTTAATCTCATAAAACCTATTTTCATGAACTCAATTTCAAACCATCAGTCTTCACAATTCGTTTAAAGTAAATCCAAAGAGATCATAAGTAAACGAATCAGGAATGACCACAATTGTTACATAACAGTGTCTCTCGCCATTAACAACTCTCCACTAATCATGCCATCTCAGCTTTAGGATCTTCTTCCTTTTATGCACAAATACCCTCCATTTCTTAGTGTCTCTCGCCCCTCATGGATCAATGCCTCTTTCGGCCCATAAACTTCTTGGCCTCCAACAACAATTGAAATGGATTTCCAACAACTTTACTATGATTCTGTTTACTCAAAACAAAGTGAGACGTGTTAATTTTAATATTCTATTTTAAACTGACTTTTCTAAAAGTTTATTTTAAAAAAATATATTAGTATGTCTTTAAAGGCATTATTTACCACAAACTCTCTTAAAAACTCCCTTCAATGTCTTTATTACCCTCTCTCTTCTCCCTCTGACAGGACTAAAATCCACACTATCTACTTTTCTAAAAATTGCTTCCCATTAACTTCTGTAATGTCCAAATCTCTAAGGTCCAAACTAACAAGAATTAATTTTTTATTAGACATTTAATAGTGTTTGAAATGTGTTAGAGTGGTGTCAACGTCAGAAACTGTTTGACACTGCTACAGTTCAAACAAGAGAAGTGTTTGCGCTTCATAAGCAATCAGTTCTGCTAGCACAACTCCCCGCCGTAATCCTCCGTTTCTTCATCTGACTCTCTCCTTCATAAGCTCCTCACAAAAACTTTTCCTCCACTACAATTTGCCTCCAACCTCTTCCTCTGTTTCTTCCAGCATCCACTTTTTGCACTTGCACAACTCCAGTCAGTGTTTCTAGCAGATATATGAGAGGAACAAGAATCAACCCACTCGCTCTTGGGTCTCTCTATTATCTCACTCGAGGTCCGACCACTAAGTCCTTTGTCCTCCTCAATTCCAATCCTTCACTCTCCTGTTAGCACCACCATTCCCTCCACGAATCGCCACCATTACCACCCTTCTGATCATGGTGATCTTATCAAATCACCAATCAGACAATGAAGAGGGAAACAATTTTCGGACCCAAAACATGGAGAAACGATGTTTCCATGTTACTAGCATTAGTGTTTACTATAATTAATGTTGTATAGTTAACATAGGAAATAAAATGACTGTTGGGTTGAAGAATGAGGGACAACCTCAGCACCAATTTCTTTTTAGGAACCAAAATCAAAATGATCGAACCCGCCCTTATCATATGAAATATGAAATACAATGCACCTTAAGACTAAAACAAAATGACACATTAACATAAAGAAATCTTGATATACCTCCTTTGCTAGCTGCTGCAAGATCTCGATAATTTCAGAGAAATCAGGTCTCAATGTTGGATCCTGCTGCCAGGATCTCTCAAGAAGTTCAACAAACTTTGGATGAGTGTTCTTGGGGATGGTGGGTCGCAAACCCTGAAATCCATTTACAGAAGTAACAAAGAATCACTACCTATTGAACACACATTTCCTTTTAATCATGTAAACCGCTATATCTTAAATTTCCAGAAGCGACAAGACAATACATTATAATTGGTGGCGTATCCTAACACACAAGTTTAAGAGAAAAAATATTACCTTTTGAACCACTCCTATAGCTGCCTGTAGGGGGGTTAAATATTCGTATGGAAGCTGGAAAAAAAACCAATAACTTACTAGAGGAAAACAAATACAGTAAGAATCTTAAGGTGTTGCAAATAAGAAATACCTTTCCAGTGAGCAACTCCCATAAAACAATTCCAAAACTAAATACATCAGCCTTGTGATCGTACGGCTTGTGTTCTATAACCTTCAATACAAAGAAATCATGATAAGAAAATATAACAATAGTTATATCCCCCATCTATTTTAGCCACCAGAAAATATTTAAAGAAGGAAAACTACTAAACAGCAAATTTTAGTGGACCTAGTACTAACATTAAGGGCTTGAGATTCATGAAACCTTCAAATTTGTTATAAATTTCCATAACAACAGGCTAACAAAAAATTCATCAAGATAAACACTAACATTAATTAGGTAGGAAAAACCAGTTAAAAAAGTGCAAACACATGACAATATAACTGATAAACAAACCATGGGTGTTAAAAGGCTCAAACAATATCAATGAAACTATTTGAACAACTTGATGACAGTAACATGAGAAGATCAAATACCTCCGGAGCCATCCATCTATATGTTCCGGTTTCTGCTGTCATAACCCCAGATTGAGATTTAACTCTAGCAACCCCAAAATCAGCAACCTTTACAATCTGTAATGGAACAAATGCACTACTTTCAGTTCTGTATGCCCAGTTTATAATATTCACGGTATTCATCCATACGTGTGGTATATTGTGTGTGTGGGGGAGGGGGGATGCAGAGTAGAAGAAGCACTGTATATATACTTCTAAAAAAATGCAAGAAAGGAAACATCATATCATACATAATTTTCGTCCATCAAAAGGTTGGCAGCCTTCAAGTCTCTATGGATTATGTTATGTTGGTGCAAGTAATTCATCCCTTTAGAAATATCAATTGCGACTTTAAGTAGGGTAGGAAATTTAAAAAAGCCCTTCTGCTTATGTAGGTAGTCATACACACTTCCACCAGACATAAATTCTGAAAATTGAAAACGAAACAACCATTACGAGATTGACAATTGCTACATTTTTAAGGCCATGTCTACTCTGTTACAATATAACAAAAGTAATTAATTCAATATCACCTGTTACTATGCACAAACGTGGGGGCTTGGTACATGCTCCAATGAATTGTACAACATTCTTGTGTCGAACCTTTCTGCAAGTTCCATTAGCGAGTTAAATATGGTATATGCATAATATTTTTTTAAACGATAATACTATAACTAATTTTCTTTTTTCTATTCTTATCCTGTACCAAAAGACCAAAAAAAAAAAATCGTCAATAATCCAACTAAATTAAAACTTTGGCATATGACAACTAGTATCAAGTTTGATAGGAATGTAAGTGTTAAAGTACATCTGTAAACTGTTTGTGGGTAACATGTGCATTACCATAACACAGTGAGGAGATACTTAAAGTCAATCTAATATTCATTTAAGTCAATTCCCCCTTGCTTACATTAACTATGGCTATTTTTTTACAGAATGTTATGAGCAGAAAATTTAAAACTCCTAAAAAATTTAGGTTCAGATTGACATAAAGAAATCAAGATCAGAGGCAGAAATTACACAAGGAAGTTGACACTAAATTTGAAGTAATTAGGTCTTCTGAGTTGATAAATCGGTGACAACTGCTATGAAGGTCAACTTCACATCTAAAGATGAGGGATGTTGAATTACAATCAACAATGGGAAGAAGCACAGAACATTGCTCCAAATATCATTATGTGGAGGAAAATAGAATTGTTATAATTACAGATCTTTATAAAATAAGGAGTGAATTTTTATAATTAGAAATATCAAGATTATATATGTATTATTAGAAACATTATTATTTATTCTAATATCATAACTTTATTATTATTAAATGATATCAAATCTACTCTATTTATTGTATTGATTTAATTTTCTCAGTATAAATAAAATCCCTATATTGTCAGAAGAATACACGATTTTACCTCAATGCGCTTTATTTCTTATAGTTTAACAAGAATTACAGCATGTACAAATTTTTAATTGTCACTCCCTCATAGTACTAGTCAATATAACACAGTAGTGTAGTGGACCAGCACTGGACCGCTACGGGAGTCAAATAGCAGAACAGTTTTTAATATCATCCATTGGGTCCCAATAACTGCTTTAGGAAGAACAACCATGATATAGCTTACAAAAAGCCACTTTTACCCTTTGAACACCATTGTTTGGGTAGAATATCCTACACAAAAATACCTCTGTTTTGACCTCTATTCCTTCTCACTACACAAGTATTTTTTTTTTCATGTGTTCTATTGTTTCTTCTACCGTCAGACTTCCCAATTTCCATTCTGTAAATTTATATCTAACTTGTTATGTTCCTTTTCTATTAATTCACCATCAAATTTCATTTTTTAATATCATTACCCATTGATCCTAGACTGAAGACGAATGTGTTGCTTGTGTACTTATTATTTATCATGAATTTCTTTAATTTTGGGTATTATTTCGTTTTGAGTATTTTATGTGTAGTGTATATACTATTTAGTTTTATTGTGTAACATTTAAAATAGAGGTCATCCCAATTCCCACTATGGTGTTTCAGAGCAAGCCGGTACACAACCTCTACCTGAGATTGATAACTAAACACTCCCCACAAAAATTGAAAGTTTTAGTAGCAAATTCACCTTGGTCCTACTTTAAAGTTGTACCATCTTAATGAGCAGACTTTTGACATGGTCAACAATTAAATAATTTTCGAAATCAAGCCCTGAAATCCAGTCTCAGGTAGATATACTTCAGATGCTTACAACACAAATTTAATAAAACAAACCTCATGATATAGACTTCTTGCGCAAACTCTTTCTGCAATTCTGAATTTACATGCTCAGGCTTGAGAACTTTTATGGCTACTTCCTGGCTACAGTACACACCTTTAAACCTGATTTAATTAAAAATAACCAGTTAATTAAAAAGTGATTTGAAATATGCAATCAGTGCGAACATCTGACAGGAAGTAATAAAAGAAATGTATATTTCTCAGCAGATATGGACTCACAGTTCACCATATGACCCAGATGCAATTTGAGTTCCATATTTCAAATGTTTAGGATCTATTTCCCAAACATCTGTCCCATCATTCGGTATTGTCAAATGATCCAGTTCGCTTTTCATCTTTGCTTGATCAGGCTCATCAACAGAAGATACAGATTGCGGACTGGAACTCACCTGTCTCTGAAAGCATTGTTCAAATTAGACTGCACTTAATGAACATCAGTCAAACTGACTCTAACCAACATTTAGAAACATAGTATAGGGTCCAATTTACCTCAATCTTCTTCAAGACTTCTCTTTCCAAAGCTGCTTTAAGATTTTCTGTTTCCTGTTTAAATACCAAATAGTCAAGCAGTGCTGGATAAGCTGAACCTCTAACAATAATAAACATTAAAAAAGAGAATGGAAGTGATGGAAAAAGGTAACATAACAAGGTATTTCAGAATGCATGAGAAGTGAAAAATAAAGCCTTCCAGAGGAAAGAATCAGTTGGCCTATGTGGTTGATGAACTGGTGCTTGTGAAATCAAATACAGTTGCTATAACATGGTTCATATGAATTAGAACTATGCTTTTAAAAATAGATATGGTGTGGTATTCAATGACATCAAACTTTGAAATAAACTTCTCTTTTTTCTTAACATTATGTATCCGTCAAAAACAAACTTATAGCAAATGATTATCAGCATACCTCATAGGGCCATCCTTCAACAACAAACACGTCTAATGAGTAACCATCAGTTGTGGAAAAGGCGTGTGCTTCTTGGATGTTCAGTCCAATCTCAGCAAGCAAAGCAGTTAACTGCACAAGGAGTTAGACATTTCAGTTACCATGTAGGATTTAAAGTTAGTCCAATTTGAGATTATCTAAGTGGGGTGGTTAATTGTTTCTAAGCTATCTTAAATGCCTGCTTGATCCAAGTTACATGCTAAACAATGCTAATTTATTCTGCTACCTGTTTAAGAATAAGGTAGTACTAATATATGACATTTTGATTATAAATATAACAAATCTATTACTATAAATTGGGTATATAGTTACTACAAATTAGGGATTCAATTTGTTCTTACATATTTATGATTCTGTTGTATGTACACTAACAAGTGACCCTTTTTCATGTCAGACCCATAGTCTCGCAATCCTCTCCAACCCTTTTCTGCCTCTATTCCTTAGGGTCCCTAATGGATCCTCTTTGGACTCTGGTGCTATAGTAACATTTACCATTATCCTGCTGATTCAATGTGAAAAACTAATTGGGACAACCAACTATAGTTCCTAGATTGTGCTGTATAGTTGTGGTTTCAAGTGCAAATACCTAACCAAACAAGCCAAGGTTATTATTCCCAACAAGTTGGAAGCAAATTGTTGCCTCTTTGTGAAGCATTTTTTGGTTTTTTATTGCACCCAAACTCCATTTGCAAAACCAAGACTCTATAACCCACTATGATCTTTGGATAAAAGCCAATAATGTTAATTAAGACAATGTTCATCATCACTGTAAACTTCAAATTTTCCTATTCATGAAAACAACTAATATCCATTAATAGCAAACTTTCCCCACTTATCATTGCCATTGGTCAGTTGTATTGTAATCATGTACCCTTTGTTTCTCTATCCTACTTTCGAAGTCCTTGGTAACTTGATTTTCATACCTTTTATCATATGATTGGAGTCTTTGCCTTTGGTTACATTGGATTCTCAACTAAAAGTTCAAGGCATTGGACAAGCACATTCTCTTCCTAACCTTCCATTAGACTCTGAACTTCATATTTCAGGAGCCCTTTAAATTTAAAACCCATTTGCAAAGTTCACTTGCACCCTTGAGTACTTTGTTCTATTAGTTAGTTAACAACTTTATCTAGAATCGATGTGCTAGATACACGATTAGAGTAAGACACGATTCTCAAGGTATATATACTATCACTATCAATTATTTTTGTCGTTATTGCTTCAAAGACTCTTGTACATAAGAACTACCTAGTCCTAATAATTTTCCTCCTATGTTCCTAGTCTCTTTAAAACTTAATCTTTTCAATGAGTCCTGTAAGTTAGAAAAAACATACCTGCCATACTACTAGTCATTGAGTCAATAAAAGGAACTATTCACCTTTTGTGTTGGTTTACTCTATTATGGGGTCCTAGTGTCAATTCAACTTTAGGCTATTGCTATTTTGTCACTTTGGTGATTTTTCTAGTAATTCTTTGTGGAAAATATTTTTTTTCTAAATTTCATGATTTCTCAACTAAAATTAAGAAACAATTTAGTTCTTGCGTTAAAATTGTGTGCATTCATGATGCTTGTGAACACTTGTCTTCCCATATTTAGTTTTTTACCTCATAAGGTATCATTTAACAAATATATTGTGCTCCCACACCATACTAGAATGATCCTTGCCATAGAAAGAACTAACACTCAGTTGAAACTACTTGTACACAACTTCACTATCATGTTCCTTTTCACTTCTAAGGTGAAGCACTTCTCACAATATGTTATCTAATCAATTGTATGCCCTCTTTTGTCCTCAACCATTAAGTTCCCTATTGCATATCTTGTACCCATAATATGCTTTCAACCTAGTTCCTCAAGGTCTTTTGTTGCATATGTTTTTTTAATGATCTCATTTTAGGTAAAGATAAGTTCCCCTTCATGTCTCGAATGTATTTTTCTGGATACATGTGCCACCCCAAAAGGGTTATGGTTATTCTTGGAGTCAACTTCAATGAAATCAACATTTTGAGACTTCACCCTTTTTGTCCTTCATTATTCTTCATGCAACCTTGGTTGTACACACTCTACACAATTTCATTTAAGATGTGAACTAAACAAGTTGACTAATGTCACTAAGGACCTAAGCGGATGCACGCTTAAACGGATGGGCCAACTCGCGTACCCAACATTACCTCCACCTAAATTTCCCATTTCCACGTTGTTATAGATAAAAGGCTTGAGTTGAGACAACTCAAAAACTGCCAAGGAATAGACTTTGCCCAATCCTCTTCTACTATTGCCGTTTACCCAATGAAACTATATACTACATACTTTGACTAAATACTTGATTGTCATCCTAACAATACTCCTATGAATTCGATCGCATGCTTCTTTTAGGTTATGGGGAACCATTGAAAAATCCAAGATATCGGTGTCTTGTGAGCAAACTCAACTCTTACTATCACCAGACCTAACATCACATTTGTAGTTACAGTGGTAAGACCAATTTTAGTTTCCCTGTGATAGTCATTAGGATTTGTTATAAGTATGTTTTAATACATTGAAATTCACCAGGATGGGACTGTGCTAAGTGAGGAAAAGGACAATACCAAAAAAATTTGTTACTTTGACACTAACTAGGTCGAATTATCAACAAATAAGAGATCCACTTCTAATATTATGTTCTTATTGGAGGAAATATGATATCACGGAAAAGTAAGCTGCAAAACATAGTGGCTAGATCCAATGTCAAGCTAAATATTATGTTATGGCAACAAATACATGCAAGATTACACGGTTGAAGCAACTTCTCCGACAACTAATATTTGAGGATATCGAATATACGACACGCATCTATGGCAACAATGTTGCCCTTCACATTGCACCAAATTTCGTCTTTCATGAAGAGACTAAACACAACAAATAGATTGTCACTTTGTAAGAGAGAATATGCTTTTAGGGGAAATAAAAAAATAACTTTGTCGACTCTAATGACCATTGGTTAACATGTTAAATCCCTCAAAAGTTGTTGTTTCGATGACATTGGTAATAAGCTAGATTCATATGACATATATGCTCCAACTTGAGAGGGATTGTTAGATAAGAAAATGTAATATTGGTTAAAGTATTAGAATATTTATTAGTAGAAATCAAAGTTGTAGTTACTACAATTAGGGATTTAATTTATTCTTATGCATTTATGAATGATTGATTCTTACACTCTAATTCGTGATTCTATTGTTCCGTAATACAACATCAAATATATTCTCTATACATATTTTGACTAGAAAGATATCAAATACCTGGCTAAGAAGCTTTGGCTTGTCATCTGTTGAGATGGTGATTTCATGCATGGGACTGCATCATTTTTAGAGACAAAAATGTTTAACATTTCAAAGTAAACATCAAAATTAAATAATTTGACTAGAAACTGCATAAACCATTTGATTGTTATAAAAGCTCCACACATCATACAAGTTGAGATAGGCATATAGCAAAGTTCTTAAATTTGTCCTTTACATGATTGACTAAAAAAATACAAATAATATTATCATCACACCTCAACCTCAAGAAAGCCAAAGAATCATGACAAGATTAAAAAGCATATATATGAAAGCTACAAGTATCACAGACCATCTTCATATCCACCGCTGTATACATAGAAAAGCATATGCAATTTACACTCTACGTCATCATTAAAAAAAAAAATCCATGTCTAGTTCTAAATTATTCAGCGTAGCTTGCAACAGAAGTTTCACCGTGAATATTGAACATTGGCATGTACAGATTGTTCCTCCTCTATGTCTTCAGATCTATTTACTTCAAGAGCCAATGCTTCAAGATTAGGAGAAGAACCAAAAGCAGGAGGTGGATGTATACTAAAACGTTGAAAAGAAGAAAAATTAGAATTGAAGAACTCCTGGCATCAACCCTGGTTAACTAGAATAATTAGTATTGCTTATGGAGACCCATTTCCTGAGCTTTGTTGTGATAATGGCATCCAATAATTTACTAGAAATTTATGAAATCAATGTAACAAATGAGAAAATAGTACCTCTGTCTGCTTGAGTACTTTGAAGAACTTTGGCCAGATTCTGTCCCTGGATCATCCAATTCAAGAGCGTCAGCTGAGTTTCCATCAGATATGGGATGAACCTGCACGAAGATTCCAATACCAAAATGATATTACCAACATGGACTGAGGTAAAGGATATGAATCACAACACACACAAAATGAAAATTAAAACTAAAAACAACTTGAATCCAACAGGAAAGCACATAATCTTTACAAAATCATAGGCATGAAAATATATTTTGATTACAAGGGACTAATCAACCAAACAAATTAAGGTTGATTTGCTGACAAAATATTCCTCAACATTCTAATGATACAGTAACCTAATAGACTTTTACAATACTGATCGTGCTAGTATGCAGAGAGTGGCTCAAATGAAACATCCACAATGCTATATGAAGACAAACAAGTTGAAATTCACAAAGTATTTTATTTCTTCGAAGAATAACCTAATAAGAAAAATCAAGCAATGCAGAGTTTAGAGTCCTCGACCATCATAGATCATACAACTGTAAACTGTGCCATGATCCATACGCATAAAATGGAAACAGATGCTATTTCAGGTTCGAAACAGCATTTCACAATTAAATTTGCTACCGTTTGAAACCGTCATTTTTTTTTTCTTCAACTTTCCCCTTCTCAAGAGTACGCACAATCAAGCTAGCTTCAGACCGCATATTAAGCAGAAACGCAAATTAACATTTCTTAATCTTAGATACATTTAAATTATTCCCGGATGATGCGGTGGGGATCCTGAAAGAACTATGGAGAGAGTAAACCATAATCCTAAAAAATCATAAAAAGTTGGTTTGATGCTAGTTCGGCAAGAGACTGAATTGTGTTAGGTATGTTGCATTGGTGACAGTGCATGTATTTGTTTGCAGTTGCATGTGACCAAAATGGCACCCTCCTGACTCCAGACAGATAGAAGACTATTTTAATGGGTCGGAAGGATTTCACAAAATAAAAATATTGTTCACATGCAGGGAGTCCAACAAAACCTATAGACTCCATCCAGAGGCATTTAGTAATGTATTAGTATATAAATATAACATGCAAGCCTAATTGCAACATGTACATTTCATATAGTTATCCTCTGCCACGAACGAAAAGATCCACTCGGAAATGACAATTAATAAGTCAACAAAGCACAGCCAACAACAATGCTGCACCACGTGAAAGCACTAAAAAGCAAAAACTGAAAGAAAACGAGCTAACAGCATGAAGAATACACCAGTGTCGCCCATAATGAGTAAAGATCAGGTCACCTGAACTAATCGAACTTCAATTGAAGGCCTGTTAGCAGGATCATGCGCCAACTGCAATAATCTCTTGTGCATAAGAACATCAGCCGCCCTTTCCACATTCACATCCAGCGCGTACCTGCATTACAGAACAACCTCAAATCACTCTCCGACACCCAAAATCGCAGACCTAATCCAATACACGACACCAAACAAAACACAATCACAACAAGCATTCACTAAAATCGAGTATCTCCCGCACGCACGGATTCAGGAGAAGTAGGAAAGGCTAATTCCACTACGCAAGTTCACGCTTCAGACAAAACGAATCCACCGCCAAAACCTCACGTAAACAGACTCAAATAAGATAAAATTCGAAGAAAACGACGAAGAAAACGAGATTCGTACACAAAGCTGAAACGAAACACGTATGGAAATGGCAGGAGAATAATTAACGTAGTTTGAAGCGAGTATTTGGAGAAGAGAGGAGAGAAAGGAGAATGCAAGGAGAGGACCGTGTAGGAAGGCGATTGAAGTGAGCCCAAAGCTGATCGTTGAAGCCAGGCTGCATAGCTTCTTGGTGGCCGGAATCTTTCAAGCGGCGAATAATCTCATTGTAGACTTCGACCTTGTGGCGCTGCTGGCGAGTTTGCGCCGGCGAGGAGGAGGAGGAGGTGGTGTGGTGCTGCACTCCGCTGCCGCAGCTGTCGTTGCCCTCCGTCACAATCATGGCCATGGAACGACGTCGATGCGATTGGGCGTTTCACATGAAACAACGCACCCACAGTGGTGCTTTTATTGTGAGGGATAGACCTCACCTGGGTTTGTTATAATCCACTACACACGTATGCGGAATATGGATTATGGATTATGCAAATTAGAACGGATACCAAGAATTTCAAAATAATTAAAACCATTAATAAACCTTTTATTATTTTCTTACCAATAAATATTATCTGAATCTATATATTATATAATTAATA
>Ga0123341_1001989_pt1 | contig 16273 bp, 10 predicted proteins | sample Turbeapinknodule_FD_89959 | JGI IMG/M metagenome (GOLD analysis project Ga0123341, IMG submission 89959) | Root nodule microbial communities of legume samples collected from Mexico - Turtle bean Mexico pink nodule | ecosystem: Host-associated > Plants > Roots > Nodule | place: Mexico: Nepantla...
AATTATAATCAGTTATTGATTAAAAACGATCAAAATACACTGAAGTTTATTAAAACTGCAAAGTACAAAATAAGTATGATTAGTGGGAGATAATTATGCAAGCAAATTGACGTGAAAGCAATTATAATCTCAATGTGAAAAGTAATAATCCGACAATTCTGTCTGAAGAATTTAGTTTACCTCTAAACTTTTGCCATTAATCATGAAATAAGTTCCTTTACCTCACTGAACTTTTCTATCATACATCATGACAAAAAGTGTTAAATTCTTATTTATTTATTTTGTTGGTGATTGAATTTTCTTGTAATTTCTACTAAATAAATTTGGCTTACATTTTAACTTTTAATTGCTTGTATGGTTGTGGTTGTAATGCAATATCTCGTTAAATTTGAGGTATGACATCTTATGTTCTTTTTTACAAGAATTATTAAAGTGAGATGTGTTTTGCAAAGTTTGAAAATCTCAAGGTCTCAAATGCCTGACATGACATTATTTCACGGATTAATTTGGAGATATTACTATGGCTATGGTATATTTACATTAATTGCAATCTGCAAAACTGATTATATGTTGTTGCCACATCTACTTCTGTTATTTATTTTTAGGCTTCTGTGAAAATTTATTAATGTGCTGCACTTTTAAATGAACATATATAAAAGAAAATGAAGGGAATATGAAGTGGAAGTATGCAACATGGTGTATTACCATGTGATTAAATTCCAAATATGACACTCTTCTTTCCTAATATGAATGTTACACTTTTGTTATAATAACTTTACAAGTGTTATTTTGCACTCGAGTATAATATTTAGAAGTATTTCATCTGACTCTTAAACTCTGAAAAATGCAGATTCTGGAAATGGAAAGCAAAATTACTACATCGATAATAATCTTTATGGAAAGCGGGATTCAAGAAGCTTGTGATTATTCTTGTAACATATACGTTGAGGATGAGCAATAAATAATTGTACTCGACAATAAAATATACTATTAGATAGTTTAATCTTATCTTTCGTTAGATTCAAATTGATTTTCTTATAACTATTTGTAATTGTTTGACACTGAACTTGTTAAAAGTGTTCACTACAATTGCTGTATGTGTTTTTTATTATACTTTTGTAAATATTTGACAAAATCAATTATTTAAATTTTATTCTTAAAATTGTTATATGTGATATATATATTTTTTATAATTCTGAAAAATCTGATAGGATAATTTGACCCCCTTTTAAATACACCTACACATATGCTTTGAGAATTGTTGGAAATTTGTATTAGTCGTATTAGTGGTTTCCATTAAGTGATCTTTTCAAGTTTTCATTAAGTAATCAAGTTTTACTAAGGCAAAAAAAATCAAATTAATTTAACCTTCTCCGCCAACAAACCACGGAACACTACTAGACTCAGTTAAATGTAATCGTGTCGGCTTTTTATTACTTTTAAACATGTTAGTTTTCTATTTTCAAAATCAATAAGGAAAATAAAATGAAAAACTTTTTATCAGAGTACACTCGATTCTTACTTTTACATAATAGATTTTCTTAAAGGTGTTTGAGTGTTTTACTTCGAAAAATCAATTTATTTTTAATATATTGAAACATTTTACAAGAGATCGGTAACCCCTCCAACCCAATGACTTTTTCTACACAAAATCCCACGACATCCATCCATAAAAAAAAGTTGGCTGAGTATGTTCGAGCCCACTCCTCAAAATCTCATTCAATAAAAAATTAGTTAGAAAAAAATGCTATGAAACAGGCATCAAGCATGTGAGGACTAGGTTGTTCACTAACACGACTAATCTTATGCTACCGGGATAGAGTTGTATATGCATTACGAGAAAAATGAACACAGCCAGCACCCAGTAGACACGATATTCCGTCTTAGTTGATGTGTAAAACTAACCTTTGAAATGTCCAACTTTACATCGTGTATATGTACAAGGGTTGTGAGGTAGACATTAAAGGAGCCCTTCTTTATCTGATGTCACCCATTTAGACAACAAAATATATATAAAAAAAAGGACTATGTAGAAAACTATACGAATAAAATGAGACAATGATTGAATGAAGTATAGACAACTACAGGGAACTGAGGTAATCTTTTATTATTGACAAAATGGGATTCCCAAAAGGATATTCTTCCAATGTCTGAAACATGATTCCATCCATCCGGGCTTGAACTCCATCAGAAAATGTCATGCCCTGTAGCAGTTCCTTCACCATTCTGTCAGCTCCAACGAGGGAACTCCCTACACCTAACAAGAGCTCGGGTAGAGAAGGGCTGGATCTGGAGATCTCCACAAGTGTAACCTGAGGTAGCTCAAGCATAACATAATCACCATGCTTTGCATCTATACATTTATACAACAAAAATAAAGGTTTCAAACCAACCTGACTGTCTTGAGGTATATTGGCCTTGACTTTTGCTATGGCAATAGCACGAGAAAGCCCGCCAATAGCATCAACTAAACCATGCGATGCTGCATCATTACCAGTCCAAACCCTTCCCTGTGCAACCTCCTCCATCTTTTCTACCTAGTGACAGTATACTAGCTGTGAGCCTGTGACAAAGATCTACAAGAAGGATGAACAAAAGCATGGGAATTAGCTTAAATAAAACCTACTGTCATTGATCTGGACAAAGCAGCCTTGTCCCGAAATTGTTTATAAGCATGCCTGGCTGATTTGGCAAATAACTCTGCTTCATCTGGTCTGTACCAAAACAAGAAAATCGAAAGTTTTCACTGTTTGTTTCAGAAGTCAAACACGTACTTTACGTGAGATACAATAGAAAAATAAGAACCCTGCAAAGTTCATCGATAAAAATACTTAACTGCTAGAGGAAACATTTAAATCATAAATGGAGGTAGAAACCTGGCGTCCTAAGGTTGTGTCGTACAGTTGGTTTCATAGCTTGGAAAGAGAGGGAGAGACTAAGGGGATCAAAGGAAATTAAAGATTGTTCGGAAGGAAAGAAGCATGAAGAAGAGTAAAAAATAATGGTGGGGCACGCGTTGGATTCCAGGCAAAACAGTGAAGAAAGCCCAAACTAGCATTCGCAGCAACATATTAATTATGTTCCTCAAAATGCATAAAATGTATTGGTTGCCTCCATAATCAATTAGGGACACTCACGGGTTTAGATTTTTTTTTTCAGGCTTTTTTATGTAAAAATAGTGAATAATAAATAAAATTATTAATAATAAACTATAAAATTATAAAAAAAATAATTTTCAATGTTGTTTTTATTTCTCTTCAACCGATACAACTTCCTTTTTCACATATTTCTCGCATACTACACTGTCTAATATTCTTTGCTTATCCACTATAATCTTTACACAAGGAAATAGAGAAATAATATTACCTGAAAGGACGTTGTTCAGCAGCAAGGAGCTCAGCATATCTTCCCCTTGATATAACTTCTTTGTTAAAGCCAATCTTCTCATACAGTTTCCCCAGGTTAAATTTTCCTACAAAAAGATGTCATATGTATATATCTTCAGTTAAATAATATATTCTGTGAAATAAATTTGTTAATAACTTTGTATTTTTTAGCTTCAGTTAAGTAATTATATCTTCCTGCTATTATTTCACCTACTGAAACAGTAAAACACTCTGTTTACCTGTGACCACTCCAATTGAACCAGTTAAGGTAAGGCTTTCTGCAACAATAGCATCAGCTCCCATTGCCATGTAGTACCCTCCGCTTGCTGCCACATCAGACATTGAAGCAATGACTGGTTTTTTGGCAGCCAAAAGCCGGATTTCTCTCCACATCCTGCAGATGATGACACCAGATATGATCACCTAAACATGCAAATCAAAAAAATACTAAGTATAACAACATCATCCATGACAACAATTGAAGATGTATTGCAAATTGATGTAGACCACTACATAAAGGACATGACTAACTCCTCTCCAAATCTAAAATTATTGTTTTTGAAAATGAAAATTATTTAATCAAGATTTTAAAATATCGATACCTACAGTAGCTGAAATTGGAAAGTTCCATATAGGGTTTCTGAAAACCAATTCTGGTGGACCATTTAAGCTACTGCTCTGCTAGTATACTGTTACACAGGTTGGATGCTACCACTGCCTATTTGTATGGATAGAAATGAGAGAGTTGCTGTTGGTGCTGAACTTTTCCTAGGCATTAAAAATCTAGCAATTGCCAGGCATTCTTAGTCATTAAGTACTTTTAATAATGTGTTATATTGTTTAATTTTTCTTATAAAAGGCCATAACTTTGCATGTGTATCAATTTTGCTTATAGGTGTCGTCACTTTTAAAAATTGAAGTTAAGAATGAAAAATTGGGACCGAAGTTTATTATGATCCAAAACTGTATGTATATATATATGCTACTATTATCATCTCAAAAGAAAAAACTACAATTAAGAATAGATCAACATTATACAGGTACTCTAAATGAATGATGCCATGGTGCAGACCAGACCTAGATCCATCCAACCAATAATTTCAAACCAATGTAAAGAAAACCAACAATTTTTTTTATTAAATACTTAAAATAGCAGTTTTGACATATGATTGAAAGAGGGGAAATTTTACCAGAACTTACAAATCAGAAGCAAGAGCATCACCTCCAGGACTGTCAATTCTAATGATAGCAGCCTTAAATTTTTTTGACTCTGGGGAAAATAACACATGTGAGTGAATTAAAATAATACACTGTCAAAGGTTACATTTTTATAAAACAGCATGTTGATGGGGATTAACTATGATAAAAACATGATTATGATTATGTTTACATTCCTAAATATGGATAGATAAGTCGAGTTGTTGTTGTTGCATATGCTTTTTACTATATAAACAGAAGTAGCCCCTATACTTTACATCCTGAACACAAACAAAGGGTTCAGATAGCAGTTACTTATTTCCCCTGGCTGAAGGATCTCTTGTCTGCGGAAATTCATGCTCCATTTCATACGAGAATTAGGTAAAAAATATGATGAGTTTTAGGGGTGTTTAGTTTCGGAGAAATAGAAAAAATCGAAACAAATATGAAAATAATTTTTTTCTGGCACAATCAATTGTTTCGCATGATGTGAGCTGACAATTGATTATGAGAAAAGATAATAAATTGTTTCGAGTGGGTAATGCAGTACTTTTGAAATCTCGCATATTGAGTGAGGAAATAAAAACATGTGGGACCCACACCCAATCCACACAATCAAAGAGCAAGATTCTTCATCTCCCCTCCATCTCTCCTCTTCCCCCTCTACTCCCTCCATTTCGACCCTACAGAATGGACGGACCATTAGAGATCCTAATAAAGATATATTTTCGGTTCTTGCTACCTGGGTTCCATATCTATTTGATCTTTTACATTGTCAACTTATAGAAAGGGTTTTAAATAGCACGCAATACTAGTATACCAGTGCGGAGCGGCCCTGCCGAATACAGGGGCTGCTGTAGTGGAACAGTTTAGTGTAGCAGTCATAGCAAACCAAATGGCGGGCTGAATAGTGGCACTATGTTTTGATTCCAAAACATACCTTTGAACATAGGCATTAGGGCCTGCCTGGAGGACTATTTTTGGGATTTTAATTCCCAATATTGAAATCTATTGATAAATTTAGGAGATGATAACTGATAATTCGAATCTAGGAAACTTGTATTTGACTTTTTGGATTTACTTACATGTTTTGTTTGACACACCTATGAATTTTTTTTTTGTTATTTATGAATGTTACAATTTTTTATAACTTTTGAAAATTTATATTTATATTATATAATCTATAAAAAAAATTCAAAATAGCAATCCCGCTGTATGCTTTCTCGCTGTGACACTTTTGGAGCTGGCCACTCTGCACCGCTATCTGGCATTTAAAACATTGCTTATACAACAATATTGGGAGGAAAGCCATACCTCTTTTTCGGAAGCATAAGTAATCTATTCATCTCCTTCTCATTTACCGTAGGGACATCATTGAATAATATTACTACTTAAACAAAGATATCTATGAAGCATTAACAGCAGCTTCCATAATCAATATAAAAAATCCAGATAATATTCCATTGAATAAGTGCAATTTTAATCAGCGTCCTGCATTAATATTTAAAAGGTGAACTATAACTTGTAAGGTCAAGTTTACCTCTGACAGTTCGAATCTTTTCAATAAACTTCTCCGCAGTGATGCCTGAGCTAGAGACACTTAATTGACTCTCTACACGACTAATGCTCCCTGATGCTCGGATAATGGCTATAAGTTCTCTACCACCTGATATTCCAACAGTCCATTTCCTAACTCGAGAGTATTTCCTGTATTAAATTGATGCAAGAAACATCATCATACAATCAATATAAATTATTTGGTATATTTTGCTAATCATATGGAACATCTGTTAGAAACAAAGTAAAAAAGAATGCAAAATTGTAAGCCACATGAAATCTGTAATTTACACTCACGTGTTGGAAAGATTAATTAAGGGAAAATATTCACTTATTAAATGTTATGCTTTTAAAAGCTTTCTCAAGAAAATAATAAAATGAATATCCTCCAAATAAGTTATTCCCAAAATGCAAATGCCACAGAAATATCTAACACCAAAGACAAGTTTTGGAAAGATCAAGGGTCAGTTTGTTACAAAATTTTCAGGAAAAAAAGTGACTCTGATGTAATATAAATTGATATATTTTTTAAAAGTATATAATAATTTTTTAATTTTAGAAACTCTCTTTAGAAGCTAAAATAATAAAATGACATATTCCCAAAATAAATTATTAAAACAAAAGCATAAGCCACAGAAAGAACCAAGACCAAACAAGTGGGGGTTGAATAAAAAAAGATATTTAAAATGAAAATTTTCAGTATATTATACAATTACTAAAATTTCCTCAACTTCTATAAAAACGAATTGAAGATTTGTGTTTCCAAAGTTAATATTAAAGGCCTTTTTGGATAAGCAATACCATTAAGCACATGTGAGCTTAATGAAATTTATTCACAATTTCATTGTGAAGCTTACTAAAATAAGCTAAAAAGAGCTTATTTCAATACACTTCTTTTGTATAGCTCATAACCAAAGGCTCAAAAGAGCTTATGGAAAGGTCAAAAGTTACTTTTACAATCTCAAAAACCCTCCAGAGAATCTCTTCCAAATGCCCCCTAAAATAAATCAATATACTTTTACGTTGTATTATACCAAACTCAATATTTTAAAGTTAGATACATGAATTGGATGTGCTAGTACTCTCAACAGGAAAGTGTTACTTTTGAATATTATGTTATACTAACATGAATCAAATTCTGTAACAAAATTCCAAAATAGAAGTAACCAGTAAACTAAGGATAACATTAAAGAATTGCAGATAGAGGATTTGAAAGATGGTAACAATGAATATCACCAGCACCATGCCAAACAAATTTTACCGAACAAGAAAGTCAAATACTTAGGCACCTACTTCTCGTCAATTAGTAACTTAATGCCTGGTAACATCCCTTTCTTTTCACAGGAAATTTGATTTGAATTTACATGATCGTAGAAAGTATAAAACTCCATGATCTTTAACAATAGTCTAAACTTCTAATGTTGAAAGTAACTTGATGATTGGGAATGAAACTTGTTAAGAAGCAGAAGGTGTATTTTGAGACTATGGAATGAGAATTTATTAGTTACAGATTTCTAAAGCTAACTTTTAGGCAGTTCAAATAAATAGCATAAACTATGGTGCATTCTCAAAATCATATAGAAATTGTTACCTGTAGTCCACCATAGGCAGATCTTTATCAAGTTTCACTCCAAGTCTCTCCTTCAACATGGTGATAATCTGCAAAATATTTAATGTTTCTTATCCTTCTAATGCTCTTTGCTTGAGATGTATTCACATCCTTCAAAGCACTCATTAACCAATGTTAATTATCAATATATTTGAATACAAACAACTGTGAAGACAAAAATCAACAAACTTTAAATGGAGAAACAATAAAACCAACAATTTTTTAGCTAGCAGGACAAAAACTGTTTATATTTAGGATTTTTCCATAAAAAAAACAACCACTAATCATTAGCTGAGATTCCATCTTACTCAATATTATTATTATTGTTATTAGCTCAAGATGACAAACTACCTGTACAAATAATCATTCTAATAACCTAATGGTTGGTCAAAACAGTGACCTAGGTGAATTCTATAAAAGCAATGTTATAAGATCCAATCCATATGTCTGCGACTATGAGAAGGGCTTTAACTAATCACCATACCTAGCCAGGGTTAGCATCATGATTATGCCTATGGCAGTAGCAATCAAAGATCAACTTGGTTGTTCGTATAATAACACTGGGGATTAACTATTACCTCGTCATCATAGATTACATTTGATATGAGTCCCTCTTCTTTCAGCTTGTCAACTTGATAAACACCTTCATTTATGAGTTTCTCAATATCTTCTCTACTTTTTCCTGTATTAAACTTGCAGAAGCCCACAAGTTAATATGCTGGCTCAAGAATCAACTAAAACATCAAATTCAAATGTACCTTTGGAAGAAGAGACTTTATCCAGCCAATTTGTATAGATATTATCAAGCAATGCAGTCAGCATCTCACAATTTTCCTCAGACATGGTTCTTCGAGCTAGTTGATCACCTGCACTTTTATATTTTCCAATTCTTTCCACTTGCGGTTCAATTCCTATGTTATCCAAAATACCTGAAAGAAATTAATAAAATGATGTCAAACACACAAGTTTTAGGGTTATTTATAGGCATCATATGATTAAAAATTGAAAATGATTTATCAATATTCAATAATTTCCTGACATGTATTTGTGGCATGTGCAGAACAGCACACAGATAATTTTTCGAGAGCCAAAAAAAGATTAGAGACACTGAGAATTAGAATAATGCCTGAGAAATTAACATAGCATTACTTAATGTAATAGAAAGGAATATTAGTACCAGACTTTTAGGATGCATAAAAATTCTGTACAAACTTCAAAGAAAAGGAAACCTATTAAGTCCCTTTCTAGGATCTATGTACATAATACATGCAAAATTGCCTTTCTAAGGAAATTGCTAATAGGAGACCTTTTGTTTGATTTTTTTCCCAAGTTTCACCCGCTTTCTATGCCCCTGTTTCTCCTCACCAAAAGTAAGTATCCAATTGGCCCTCCAAACATATATCTGATTTGTTCTCCTTTTATCAGCCACAAATTAAATACCCTCAGTTTTTTTCTTCAAAGGACCATTCAGACATCATTGTAAGGACCAAATTGGTGGCAAACATACTACAAAAGGATTAAGCTAGTGACATCAATGACAATTGAAGGAGAAATATGATGTACTGATAAATGAAGAATCAATATTGTACGCACACATGTATGAGATGCTGTTCGAAAAGAAACCAAAATTAAGGGCACTCACTATGTGAATTGTAAGGAAAATAAATTAGAAAAATCATCTTACCTCTAAGGAATGAGGCTTGAACAGTCAATCCAAACAAAGAAAAGTAAGCACTGGGTGGAGAGTATATCTCGTCACATGCACATGCAAGGTAATACTCTTTTTCTTGACATAAAGGCACATAAGCCAGAATAAATTTTCCTACAAGTATAATCAAAAATCAAAGAATGTTATTCTCAAGCAGGAAAAAAAAAAAGCTTCAGTTACATCATAACCTCAGAAAATCATGAAGAAGAAAAGGTACATTAATATATCATTACTACATTGATCCTACAAGAGAGGATACATTGAATTCAGCAAGAGAAGCCTGATACTTAAGGCCATCACATCAAAGATGGAAATCTAATTAACAATTCTCTTGACTTGATTATTCTGTGGAAGGGTTTAAGAGACTAATTTGAAAAGCACTAAAACTTCATGGTACATGTATTGGTAGTGAAGGTTTAAAATGTTCAAGAAACAACTGTAGCTTGGCATTTTGAATGGGTGTAGCCATGGAAGCCATATGCAATTATATTATATATGTAACTAGGTATGTGAGTTTACTGAACTATCTTCTAAATCTTCACTGGTTCATTTGACTCTAATATAAGTTTCTATAAACAGCATACAATATGAAAAACTGTTTGGATATTCTATGTTTCCACATTCCTCTTTATTCCATATGAAAGATGCAGTACAAGTCCAGAGCCTTTACCTGATTTTTTGAAATCCAATATATGCCTTCGAATTTCTTCTACTTTACCCCACCCGCAATTTAAACTATCAATATGAAGATAGATCCCAGAAACACGAGGATCATATGCTGCTTTCAAAAAGTTCTCACAAATTTGAGGCAAAGAAAGTCCCGGAGAGAACCTACTCTTCACTTGATCAGATATCTGAATATGTGAAACAATAAAACGTTTGTGTGATTCTTTTTTGCATAACTAAGCATTACTTTATTTTATATCTAATTTATAGATATATTAAAATAGAAATAATAGATATTATTTTCCTCCTTCTACTTTATTTAATATTGTGTTCCCAATAAAATTAGAGTTTTATCAATAATTTATGTAATACTAATAATAAAGGTTCATATCAAAGAAACATAGGTTAGCAGGGTGAAAAAGTTTACTCTGATGAACACCAAAAGTATGTAGGAATTGCTTGTAACTTTTATCATTTATAAAAATATATGAAAAGTAGCTTCTATAACTCAAAAATGCTGGCAATTCCTTTATGATGCCCCAAAATTTAGGAAAATAAGCAATGGACACTCTAACATTAGATGACACGTATAAGTATAATAGATGATATGTTGTGATAGAAAGAGAAAGAAACTGATGATGTGCTTGATACATAGGACACACTGTAAACATATGTTATTCATATAACAACTTATATAGGTTTGCATAAGAAATCTTTTGTGTCTTTCTGCTTCCCCTAATTTAATATATCTCATGAGCTTCTCTCTATCCTTCTCTTGGTTATAAATTCTTTGTGCAACTTGTTATACAAATAACAGTCCTCATTTCTATAAATCATCACTCTGAAGTTTACTACAACTCAAAATGATTGCACTGAATTTAATTCCCAACTTTGCGAGTTGCAATATATTTATTTTTCAATAAAAAAGGAATTAGAGTACTAATACTAGGAACACACTCTCTAACCTATTATTTTGAACAGCCTCTTTAAATAGTCGAAATTTATTGAAAATCACCATATTCTGTAGGTTACACAGTTTGCTTAAGGAACCTTTCTCTCTTAATATTACACTTAGTTACGGAATATTGTATCAGAAAAAATGTTCTAGAGTGTGTTACTAGCCCTCATGATTTACGTTAACGGGTTATTGGGATAAATGACTAATTCAGTTAAATGTGTAAAGCTCTATCAATTCAGTCCAGAAAAAACAAAATATTTATTCTAGTGCCTCAGTGTGTAAAATGTCTTTCAATAGTTTTGTAAGACTATTTTATTATTAAAATATAATTTTAAAGACAAACATAACATACTATTTTGTCATTAAGTCTTATAACTACAGAAATAAGAAACTAATCCTTATCATTTCGAATATTGCTATAGTTATAGAAATGAAGAGTCAATCCTATATAATCAAGAATTCCTAAACTATATAAGTGTTATTAAGAACATTTTAATTTATTTTTGTTATTAGAGGATATCAAATCTCCTCTATCAGCTGTACGGATTTTTTTTCCTCAATATAAATAAAGCACCCGTGCTAGCTATCTCAAAAACATGCAGTTTCAACTTAATGTTTCTCTTTTTAATGTTTCTCTTTTCCTTAGAGTATAACGCAATATCTAGAGCCTTTTTCAAGAGTGTGTTGCCCAGTAGACCCACTATCTTTGGAGGATTATTTTTATGAACTTTTCTCCCAAGTTCGCTTCAACTATTCAGGTGCCCTCTGCTCAATTTTTTTTTAATTTTTTTTTAACTTCAGCCTTCCAAAAGAAAATGTCTTCCAACACCATATCCACCTCCAAAACAAATTCTCCCATCTTTTCTAACCATATTGTTAATATTGAGAAGATGGACGTCTCTAACTATTCTGCATGAGCTTCTGAAATTGGGTTATGGTTAAGTGGGTTGGGCTACAGATCGCATCTCACTACCATTGTTGAATCCATTTCTATAGAACATAGTGAATAATGGATAAGGAGTGATGCTCAAGTCTACCGTGTCATTAAATCCAATATTAACACCTCACTCAAACCTATTTTTTGTCCCATGAGATGTATGCATCAGTTGGGAGTGAGGCTCGAGCCCTTTATACCAATGAAACACAACGTCCATACAACGTGTGCAAAATCTGTTAACACTTCTTGCGCAACAACATTTTAAGGGTCTTATGTCTGCTTATCATAAACGGCTTCATGTTGTCTTACATGATTTTAATGAGCTCCTTCCACCATCTGCATATGTGTAGAAGGAACTTGAGGCAGTGATTTTTTGATGACCTTGAGCCTGTATGGCTGTCACAAGAGTATATTGCTACCAGTGATAAGATTTTGGAATCACCATTAAATCCTACTATTACTTCCACATTATCTGCACTCCTATGTATTCCTCATAAAATAAACACGAAGACACATACTTCATTACAGGTGACTGTCTTTGCTTCACAGAGTAATAATTTTGGACACTCTGGGACAGGTAGTTCTAAAATCAGCCAAAGTGCAAACATTGTCACCACATTGGACGAGCAATTGATAACTGTTGGAAGTTGAACAAGAAACTCCCTCATCCACACAATATTGCTCAGGCATCCACTGTTGAGTCACATATTGCTCCTAAATTGTCAGTTGATTCATCTCCAGCAACATTTGAAGACTTTATCAAATGGTGTGCAACTTGCCAATCCACTAACAACATTGCTTCGATGGCATACACCAATAGTTGATCTACTTATCTCTCTCAATCTCCTTTTTTTGTCCTTAGGTTATTGATTCTGATGCAACTAATCACATATTTAGTAATTGTTCTTTCTTCTCCAAAAACACAAGCTTACAACATAGGTACTACCCAACCCCTCCCATCCCTTATTGTTGACTCTCTTCTTTATGTTTCTAATTGCCCTTTTAATTTAATGTATGTTACTTGATTGACCCAATCCTATGATGTTATCCTCACCTTCACTAAAAATAATATTACCTTGCAGGATTGGATATCTGGTAGACAATTGGCATCAGATGTCAGTCACATGCCTTTACTATTTCTTCCATCACCATCAATATGTTCATTAATGATCTCTCAAATGATGTTCATGCACAAGTAGCTTGTTAACAAAATTGTAGAAAATGGTGTCAAGTTTAAAACATTTGTTTACTTAAATTGTGAGTCATGTCATGTCATGTCAAATAGAAAAACATTCTCATCATTCTTTTCGTGATAGTCTTAATAAACAAGTTGTCTCATTTTTTCTTTTGTTCACTCTGATATTTGAGGCCCTTCTTCTGTTACATTTTTTGGTTTTAAATATTTTGTTATATTGATGATTATTTAAGATGTATATTGGATGGTTAATGAAGAATGATCCTAATTGTTTTCTATATTTCAAACTTTTTTTTAATGAAATCAAAACACAATCTAGTATATCCATACGTGCTCTTCACAATGACAATGCTTGTGAGTATCTGTCGAACTAGTTTCAGAAATTCATGGCATTCAATGATATCCTTTGTCAAACTCGGTGTCTTCATACTCCTCAACAAAATGGAGTGATTGAATGCAAAAACAAACATCTTATGAAACTACTCATATACTTCTTCACAGTCATTTTCCTCACCATTCTTGGGGGATGCTCTACCCATGTTATCTCATTAATCAAATGTCATCTATTTTTAATGATCAAGTACCACTTTGTGCTTTTCCTCATTCTCCTTTATTGAGTCTTCCTCCACGTGTTTTTTATACCACATGTTTTGTACTTAACCTCACACCTGGTCAAGTTAAACTTTCTCCTTAGTCATTCAAATGCGTCTTCAAGGGATATCATTGCTCTCAAAATGAGTATCGATGTTTATCTCGTGATCTTCATATGTATTTTGTGTCTATTGACATCTCTTTCTTTGAGTTTGTTCCATATTATACAAATGTTCATTTTAATGACAACATATGTAGTCACTTTCCCACCAATGTTAATCTTCCTTCATCAGCACCAAATGACTCTACCATAACTCAGGACGTTTCTACTGCACTACTTTAGATATATTAACGTTGTTCATGACCTATTGATATTTCAATACGAGATCCATCTTGGACAGATAATGATATACTGGAGGTCATGCCTAATTCTTCTTCGACACCATCTCTTGTATAGGATCTGATCTCATCTGAAAATGATTGGCATATTGTTATTCGAAATGGTACACACGTTCTATCTGTAACCCTTCTCCCCACTATACAAACCTCAGTTATCATGGGCTTTTCCCTATACAATATCTTTTTTTTTCCTCATTATCTTCTATTCCTATTCCTAAGTCTCCATGTGAAGCTTTATCTCACCAGAGTGACAACAAGGATGATTGATGAGACGTGTGCCCTTCAAAGTAGTGATACTTAGGATTTGGTTCCTTTACCAACTGCAAAATCAATCGTTGGGTGTCGTGTATGCTCTTAAAATAGGACCTAATGATGGTAAAGTTCGACTAGTTGAGAAAGGATACACACAAATATATGGCCAAGATTCTACTGACACTCTCTCTTGTTGCAAAAATGACATCTATTCAACTTCTCTTCCATTGCAGCCCACTGAACTTTCTTTCAGCTTGACATAAAAATGCATTTCTACATGGTGACCTTGATGAAGAAGTCTACATGGAGAAGCCTCCTGTCTTTGTTGGTCATCTAATATGCTATGTGGCCTACGCAAGTCCTTATATGGCCTCAAACAATCACCATGTGCATGGTTTGGGTATTGTCATCTAGCAATTTGGAATGATACGAAGTGATGCTTATCATTCTCTATTTTATCATCATTCTCCTCAAAGATATTGTTTTGGGTCTATGACAGTTCTAATACAGTTCCCACACAATTCTAAAAATGACAAATTCAATGATTTTCTACTATAATTATAGAAATAAGGAACAAATTTTATACATAATCAACAATATTTAGATTATATATGTATTAATGGAAATGTTTTTATTTAATCTCCTATCATATTCTTATATAATGTGAATTTTTTTTATTAATTTATCTTTAAATGAATTTCAACTAAATGTCTTTTTCTACATCCTATCATATAATTCATAATGATATAATATATACATTCACATTTTACAGATTAGTCCAAGTATGCATGTCCATGTGAGTATCCGTCCTACATAGAATGTGACAACTAGGTAACACTACACATTGTCTCAACTCCTTCTTTCCAGGAATAAATTAACAGCATAAGTACCAAATTGGTCATTTATCTATGGTTATTCTCTTCCTACGAGAAAGAGGACAAGAACAGAGACGGTAACCTGGCCACGAAGCTTCATTGTGAGAACGCTGCCCTTGCGCACACGCTCCCAAGGGAACGCAACCAGCATCTTAAGCTTAACGAGGAAGCTGCTCCATCCGGTAACCGGTTTGAAATCGAACTCGCCACTTGGATAATCCTCGTCCGTAATCCCAACACTCTGATCTAGAACGCCCTCTTCTGTTGGCACTTCTTTCAATTCTTCGTTGGTTATGGCGTCGGAAGAGGAATCCAAAGCGCGAAGGGAAGGGTATGTCGTGCGCGCGTGGGAGTGGAAGGGGAATCGGCATTGAAATTGAAGGGTGGAAGCGGAAGAAAGAGTGTGATAGCGGTGAGGGGAGGGAGTGAGGGGAAGAGAGGGTAGAAGAAGCAGCTTGGACATTTGTGCAGTGATGGTGTGAAGTGAGGATGATGAATGGTAGTTAGTTGGAAGGGAAATGAAGGAACTCAAGGAACCACATTCTTCCACGTACTTATGCCTAAAACCTCTTCCCTTCTTTATCTCATCCGCTATGCTTTCTAATAAATGTGGTCATGCATTATAGCACCTGGAAAAAAAAAACCGCGATTCGATCCAGGAAAAAAGTTGAAAAATGGTCAAAATTCAGATTCGTTATTACCATTTGTGCAAATTTTTTTATTATACATTTTGTAAAGTGGTGCAAACCTGGCACCACACGATTTAAGCTGTGAGGGTGATAAAAGTGAAGTTGTAAATCAGTTTAATAAAAAGTGTTCAGTTATTACATTATTTTTACACAATATTAAAATTGTGGAATAAAAGCACGACTTCACTTTTAACTATTCTTAAAATAGAAATTATGTGTTTTTATACGACTTTTATATTTATATTAAAGTTATG
>Ga0123341_1001990_pt1 | contig 16271 bp, 16 predicted proteins | sample Turbeapinknodule_FD_89959 | JGI IMG/M metagenome (GOLD analysis project Ga0123341, IMG submission 89959) | Root nodule microbial communities of legume samples collected from Mexico - Turtle bean Mexico pink nodule | ecosystem: Host-associated > Plants > Roots > Nodule | place: Mexico: Nepantla...
ACATTAAATAATTATTCAATAATTCATTTTTTCCAAGTAGTATCCAATCCTTATTTTTCACACTACACATAGACCAGATAAAATATGTTATCAGGAGCCAATTGATTTTTTCCCAAGTTTTTCAAGCAACCTTTTTTTACAATATTTATTTGTATTTGAGTTTTAACATTTTTAAATTTAAATATTTTTTAATTAATGAATTTTGATTTTATTCACTAGTTTCCATCTCTTAAAAAAAATATTTTTTGTTATACTATTATATTACACGATATTCAGTACCTACTGTATGTTTAGTGAAAAGTTAAACTATCATCTAAGCAATATCTGCTGTTGTGTATGATAACGTGGTAATATATGATATTTAAAAAAAAGTTAAAAAAAATATTATTAATTTTGAAATGAAAGAAATAGAAATTTAATATTTTGAAAAAAAAAATAACTTCCATGTTTTTTGTAGAGAACAAAAATAATAATTTAAAATTTTAAAGAATTAAAAAATATAGAAAAACTTAAATATTTTAATTCATAAACTAAAAATATATTTAAAGCATATTTGTATCATGAAATTGGTTCCTTTCCGTTCGGCGGCACCCTACAGTGTGCTGTAGTTTTGCGGTGACCTCTTCTCTTCCGCATTGAACTTCTGTGCAGGTGACTGATATACCCTTTTCATGTTTCAGGAATTTGGTAGTGCAAATTTATTATCTTTTGTTGATATAGTGTTGCCGAATGAAGTTGAGGTGATTGAACCTTATGTATGTGCACAAAGCTTGATGCTTAGTCATAGATTAGAATCAGATAGTGTTTGTTATAGTTATATGTGGCTCATTAACCTATCATACAATACAAGTTTGTTTGTAGGATTAGTCAGGTGTTTTATGTTGCTTGCATAATCAAAGGGGCATTTTGCAGCTTAGTACGACAGAGTACTAATAATTGCCTTCTTTACATTTGAAACTGAAACCCTACACTCTCAGGATTCTCATCATCAACTTTGACATTTCAGTGCTTATTGTTAGTTGTCATTGTTACAATTTGTTCTCATATGAATCAGGGTTACTTTCTTTTCTTTTCCTAATTAGATATCTACTGCTGCAGATATTAAGCTGATTACTTGGGTCAAAGTTTGATTTCTGGCTTCTCTCTGTCATGGCAACTAGTAAGTGCTACTATATTTAGATTTTCCCAGTTCAGAAATACTTATTAGTCTGCATTTTCTAAGGAATTTGGTATGTGATCTTCTTTTGGGGCGAACTTTTTTTTTCTCCTTTAAATAAGATACTCTGTTATTACGTGCTTCCTGCAGGACTTCAGTTTGAGAATAATTGTGAAGTTGGAGTCTTCTCAAAACTTACCAATGCCTATTGTTTAGTTGCTATTGGAGGTTCTGAAAACTTCTACAGGTTATCATTCTTTTTGTACTAGTGAAAATACGGCTCCTTGGTTTCAATTGGATGGAAATTGCCATAACATTTTCTGTATGAATAAATTAATGCTTTGTTTGATAGTGCATTTGAGACTGAGTTAGCAGATATTATCCCTGTGATCAAGACCTCCATTGGTGGCACCCGTATTGTTGGTCGTCTTTGTGTTGGTAAAGTTTTTTCCCTTAGTTTCTTAAATCTTAGTTCTTATAACTCCTTGCCTTGGATTACAAACCAGTTTGGGTTAACTTTTCAATAAACACTTTAGGAAAAGCAAAAAGAGGTAAAATGAATCAAACTTCTCCCGTAAGTTAAAAATAATATGTGCACTTCAGTTCTGTGAAATTAGACGAGAAAACTTCTAATAAAGTTAAGGTGGATAAATTGTTTTTAACTTCAGGAAATTTTTTTGATTCATTTATCTTCTTATGTTCTCCTACTATAAGTATTTCTTGAGAAATTGAATCTCTATAATTGATTTTTAGTGATGGATCTGAACTCTCTCTTTATCCATTACATTTAGACGTATCACCTAGTTAGCTTACCTTCTTTTTGGTTTCCAGGAAACAAGAATGGCCTTCTCTTGCCCCATACCACCACAGACCAAGGTGATTCCTTTTATTTTGCTTTTTTGTTTTTATTCATAGTAGCACACTCTCTGATATTATTATTGATCACAAAGTACACCGTGGATTTCAAATTGTGTTGTCAAACTAATCTAACCTAAATTTTCTGTCATCACTAAAGTTTAAACATTTGTGTACAAGATGTATATGCCTTTTTAGTTGGAGAAGGAAAAGGCAATTTAATACAAGCTTCTGTCTGTGAGTTCTTAGCAGTTCATCTGCGGTCTACCGTACTATGTACCTGGATGTTTTGTAATGGGAACAAGAATGAAAACAAGTTAATGCTGTAGTCTTTGATTTTGGTATGTCATGGCCTCATGGATGCTTGGTTTTCAAAGTTCATTTGTTAAATGACCAAACTTTCAAGTTTTGTAGAAGAAGTGCTATATATGTCATCTTATTTCTCCTTTGCCTCCTGTCCACTACAGTATGAAAACAAATTTTAAGTGGTGGAAAATTAGAAGGTATTCATTCATGATTCGTGCAAAGGAACTCTTAGAATGTTTCTCGGAATTTGAATAATGATGTTGAGTGCTGTTAGCACTTGTCAGATTATTAAAAAATGATTGTTGTGACGATATCATTTTTGTGGCTTCCACATAAAAATATTAGTTTAGTCACCGAATTTGAACAGGGTACCCTACTTAGATTCTGAAAACTTTTGCTTGGCTGCCTGCAAGCATTTGGGAATTGAGATCTTTTTGGACTCCCTAGGTTTTATCCCTTACAACCTTATTTTTTCATTCATCTGCTGGGGTTTAATCAGTTTATGTGTATCTTCTAGTGTGAAAATGATCTTTGTATTACTTTCCTCCCTTATGGCATATCCATTGTTTCATCTATATTGGCGACATAGAACTCAGCATTAATTGTGATGTAGTACTGACTTGTGGACTTATGCTACTTGATCTTTTTACCGTCGCTATTGATGAAGAGCTTCAACATTTGAGAAACAGTCTACCTGATCAAGTTGTTGTTCAGCGTATAGAAGAAAGATTATCTGCATTGGGAAATTGTATAGCATGTAATGACCATGTGGCTCTCACCCATACTGATCTTGACAAGGTATTGTCTTATTATAGATTAGTAGCCTTTTCTTTCATATGCTAAACTTTTATACTAATTTGATTTGGAGACAGTCATATCTGCATGTTAAATATGGGTGCTGATAAAGACATGGCCAGACTGCTTGTCATTCTTAATTTATCACTTAAATTTTTTAATTTGATTTTTGATAATGTAACAAAGTGTATAGAAAGAAAAAGTAAGTGTCAAATTTCATCTTAAAACCAATTACTCTTAAGCAAAGTTGTGTAACAGATTTATTAACCAATACTCCCTCAGTACAAATGCCTGCCACAATGGGCAAACCTATCAGAATAAACAATTTACTAAGATGAGGTGTGATTTGTGATACCATGTTACATTTCATTTCAAAATTAATTTACACTAAGGTAGTTGCTCAATGGATATCTTAGCCAACAGTAAGGATGTATGCACCCTTGAGAATTAAAGGTTTCATGTAAACTTAAGCCACTTTAAATCAATTCTGGACGCACCCTTGCATTCTAACTTCTCAAACTTCCTCACTTTACCATAGCTAAATCCTAATTTTTTAGGTTGTAACCACAACTTATGAAAACTATAAATAGTTTTTAAAAAACATAGACAATTTTCATTGAAAAGTTTACTTGCATGTGGTAAGACTAGGTAATTTGACCACTCTGATCCATGTGATCTAAAAAGTCATTTATATATGAACGAGGATTTAGGTTCAGGGTTGTGTATTCTCTACATTATCTAAGTGCTTTTAGCCTCCTATCAGAAGTTGAAGATAATGTAGGTAGGGTAACTGATACTTTTCACTTAAAACCTTTGTGTAAGTGCCCTTTTTCTTGCCCTGCTCTATTATTATTCACTGTGAAATTTATGTTTAGGAAACTGAGGAGATGGTCGCAGATGTTCTTGGAGTAGAAGTTTTCAGGCAGACTATTGCGGGTAATATTCTTGTTGGCAGTTACTGTGCATTCTCCAACAGGGGTGGTTTGGTAAGTACAAGGCATCTCTTGAATATCCTGGTTTAAAAACATGTGTACTATATTGTGACCGAACACTTTGTGCAGGTCCACCCTCATACTTCCATTGAAGACTTGGATGAACTTTCTACCCTTCTTCAGGTTCCTTTAGTTGCTGGGACTGTCAATCGTGGTAGTGAAGTGATAGCTGCTGGTATGACAGTAAATGATTGGACAGCATTTTGTGGTTCAGACACCACAGCAACCGAGCTCTCTGTGATTGAGAGTGTTTTTAAGCTGAGAGAAGCTCAACCTAGTGCCATTGTCGATGAGATGAGGAAATCACTCGTTGATACTTACGTCTAAATTTTCGTCGCTCGTTGATACTTGTGCCAACATATTTCAGTTCTGTCTCAGTTTTTTCCTGGTAAACAATTTTGATTTCTAAAATATGAAAACATTTCAATCAGAATTTTGGTTTCCATTAATTCTATGTCGTCTTTTAATTCAATTTTGTGGTTGTGGTCCATAAATCAAATGCAATATATGGCTGATTTTACGTTACATGGAATCCTTTGGCTTCATAAATAATTTCTATTCAGTAAAGAGATTGATATAACTCTCATAAACTATGTCGATATCCTCGAACTTTTTTTACTTGTTTATCTTTAACAGTGTAATATTATGCAAATAACTGTTAATTTTATTTTTTATATTGTCTAGACTAATATACGAGGTAGAGTTGTCAAAATGAATTTAGTTGGATGAACTGATCTAAAAAACTTGTAAAATGATCAGGTAGTCAAAAAAATTTGACTTAAGTTGAATAATGTTTGTTCTAATTGGTTTAGTAAAAAAATGTGCTTTAAGCTGAAAAATATTATTTTCGAATGGTTTAGCTTGCAATTTAAATGAATTTAGGTCAGATCAACCTATGATCTTATGTAATAAAAATGTTTAAAAAAATATTTTATTAAAATATATACATATATTGTAATTTATATATCAAATTATTATATTTAACATTAAAATTAATTTCATTAATATGACTTAAATTTTTAGAATATATTTTATTTTAAATTTTTATTATTATCTTTTAGGTGAGGCAAAATGATTTGATAGAATCGGATGGAGTAATATTCTCTTTATAAGACGAGATTAATACAAATTTATTAGATAATTTATCTGGTTCTCTGTCTTTTATGATTTATATATATGTGATAATTTTTGAGAAAATAAAAACTTATTTTTAAAAAAATTGGGGTTTGCATAAAATCTCAAAGTGACAGATGAACGGTCAAACTGTTACATGATTACCTAGACCCAAAACAAGAGGAAAGATTATTAGATTTGAAAAGTCACCAAGTACCCAGCACATCTTCAAATCTTAGTGTCAAAGAAAATGATGTGTGTTCTCAATCAGGAAGAATTTGCTCACTGTCAGCATTTGCCTCGGTCTCAACCTTAAGCTTTGAAGGAGCCTTGCCGGCTCCAGGGGCCTGCCTCTTAATACTACCACCACTCACTACATCATCAATCCGCAGGAGCATGCAAGCAGCTTCAATAGCAGTCTTAAATGTTTGTGCTTTCACATTGTATGCATCCCAGATCTAAAATCACATTAGAACAAAATTTCTTCAGAATTCACCTAACAATCCATGGTTATCAATCAAGTGATCAAAGAAACAAGATAGAGAGAATATAAATTTTCTTGTCTTCTGAGAATAACTGAATCGTGTTCAATTCTAAAATAATGACTAACTTTGGTGGGCAAAATGGTAACTGGTGGATTTGGCAATCTTTTGCATGATTCACATATAAAAAATAAATAAAAACACCTTGCATTCTTTCATGTCAGTGATGTCCCCAGTATTTCCATTTATGCCAATCCATGCGTTTTCTCCATTTGCATGCTGTATTCCAAAAACACCAATGTCAAACATAATCAGAGAAAGAATCATCTACACAGCTGTAACAACAAAAATTCCTACTTTTCCTTGTAGTGCAGTCATGGTGCGGATGACATTTACTCCACAATTTTGTGCCAAAGTACGGGGGATCGCCTCAAAAGCAATGGCAGCAGCTTCATAAGGCCACTGTTAGTCGACAAAAACATCAAAATGAGAATAACCTTAGGCAACTGCCATGAGACAAAAAATAGTATTAGTAGACAGTGAACAGACAATTACTATCACACTCACCTTCTCAATACCTTGAACAGATGAACTCTTCTGCTTCAACGTGGCTGATACAGTCAATTCTGTAGCACCACCTCCAGGAACAAGTTTTGGATTTTTTATTATGTTCCTTGCTACGGACATGGCATCCTGTCATGGGAAAAACTTTAGAAAGCAATGATCAAACCCCCAAGCTCTAAGTAGAAATCAATTGTTTGTTTACCTGGAGGTTTCTTTCAACTTCATTTAGGAGATCCTTGCTAGCACCCCTCAGTAGTACAGTGCAAGCCTTGGGGTCTTTGCATTCAACAATAAATGCAAAAAATTCATCTCCAATTTTCTTAACTTCAAATAATCCGGCACCAGTACCAACATCAGACTCCCGTAATTCATATGGTCTGTTCACAATAACAGCACCACATGCTTTTGCAATTCTATTATTATCAGATTTTCTCAGCCTTCTGATCGCACTAACTCCATGCTTACTCAGAAAATGCAATGCCAAATCACTAAGGCCCTTCTCTGTTATCACCAAATCTGGTTTAAACTTCAATATCTGCATGCAGAGCTCCTCAATGTATTCTTCTTCCATCCTCAACAAGAGACTCCAGTCTTCTTCTTTGAGCAGTTCAGCATTTGTTTGATTTTCACCCTTTTTATACTCAAGGGAACAATCAAGAAGAATGACACGTGGATTAACAATCTTTCTTTTCATTTTGCCAGGGACAACCACATCTTTGTTTATCATAACTCCTTTAAGAACTCTTGAATCCTCCAGCTGCCCACCAGGGACCTTCTCAATCTTTATATAATTTTTAATATCTACTGTGGTAGTAGCATCAATAGCTAAATCCTGAAAGTTAAACAAAGTGGAATATGTAAAATATAAACGGGTAAAAAGGTGTTAACCTGTTGCAAAAAAACTACAATAATCATTTACACTTAGTCAAAAAATTATAATCCTATTCACTAAAAGAAAATGATAAAACGAAGAGAAGGGGAGTAGAAATAATGCAATATTTTGATACTCCATTTTATGTTACATTTGTGTTATAAAGTAGTTTAGGTGTAACTCAAAATCGATATTTGCACCTATTTAATATAATTTGGTATGTAGGATTTGTTACACACTTCCTTACGCAATATACTTATGCGTAGAACTAAATATTTATCAGTCATCACAATCAATAGCACACTAAACTTGACAAATCTTGATAAGATATCCTTTGATATCATAGTACAAAGTGGTTAGCTTATGCTATATCCATTCAAATGGCCACTCACGGTGATATCCACGTCTAATAGTGCTAATTGTGAGGAGGTATATTGAAAAAACCAAATCTTAGAATAACTAAAGATAGTGTCAAAATACAATATAAAAGTGGAGACAGTCCTCATTCATTTACAAACTAATTTTGTAGGGTAGAATTAAGTCTAAACCACTTTCCATCTTAAATTCAGTAAAAGGTCACTAATTATGTTATGCGCATACCAAGCACACTGTGTTGGAATTGAGGATGTATTGGAAAAAAATCCAAGTCCCACATCAACTTAAGATAGTGTCAAAATATAAATAAAAGATAATCGTTACTTTACAAATTAATTTTGTAGTGTTGAATTAAACTTAAAACACTTTGTAGGAATTTAACTATACAAATTTTATACAAGAAAATACAGTAGACTACTAGAGCTAAATGCATAGACAAGGCACCTCAATTATTCAATATGTCCGCCACATAAATATATGTAGATAACTCAACCTTGTCTACTTGCCAAAATCTTAACATGTACAAATTGTATTCATAAAATTACGAAATGAATGCAAGTTTGTGTAAAAAAATTCATTTCATATTTAAGAAACTATGTGATTGACAACTTGCAAAATTGATACATTTTCCTTTCAAAAGTAACAGTAAAAGGATTATGCCTATTTATTTTGGGTAAGGCGGTGTATATCCATCTTTCCCATGCACTAAATTTTCACAAGTCGGAATAAAGATAAAATAACAGGAAATAAATTTGAAATTTAAATTTAAAAATTTTGCCCACGGAGTACAAGATACTCACAGCAATTAAATCCCCAAATTGACTAGTGACTTTGGTACCTATGCAGCTTTTGACTATCCCCAGCATAGTACCTCCTGCAGTTTTATCAAAAAATAAACTAAATATCAGTAGTTATGCATATTTATTTAGTGGATAATGAACATTACGGGATAGATGTTTATACAATATGAGTAAAATAAATATATAAAAGTAAAATTGAAAACAATCAAAACAATTTTTCAATACAATATGAGGTCACGTCAAATCAAAGATATAATAGATGAAGTATGCCTTAACTATTTCAAATTCTAAAAGGTTTCCTTGTAAACAACATTTGAAATCACATTGCATACTTGTCTTTTCTCGTATGTTATTTGTATCTTCAAACCGGCACGTGAAGTAACTCGTGAAAAAGCAACATATACTGTTTATAATAGTCTTTCTTAATTTGTTTACCTGATTAGTTTCAAATTTAAAAGAAAAAGAAAAAGAAAAGACCTAAAACCAAATTAGTACAGAGTAATCTCAATTTAAAAGCAAAATAAAAAACAAAAATAAAACATCATCTATATGGAGAAAGTATTAGTTTCAATCTTGTAAGCAGAAAATTTTTCAGATTTAACAGGTTGTTCTACCTGAATTCTCATATCTAAAACAAATCACTATGAATTGTTTCCAATCTTAATTTATACAAATAGGAAAAGAATTTAATGTCAATTTAGGAATCCAATGTTCTTAAAAAGGCAAGTAAATTTAATTCATATTTTCATTGTCTAGTTATAATAAATGCTATATATTAACTTTTCAATGTGATAGTTTCCATTTTTCTGTACCGTGGAATGTTTGTTATCATGAAAACTAATTACCCTATAATGCTAATATTAATTAGCTTAAAAATTTGTTGTTGTTAAATTTTATGTTTACTAATTTATTTATTTAATGTATATTTACAGAAGTAACCTTAATTTTGGCAGAAAATTGTTTACTCTGGACTTCCTTCCTCTTCTTACATATTAAGATATTATGATGAATCTTCTATACAATATTGGGCTGCTTCTTCCTGCACCTCCATACCTTCTTGTGCCACCCCCATAAATTTTTCTTATTCCACAAATACCCTTTTCAATATTCCGGATTACATAATCTGGAAGTCTTTTTTTAGATTCAAAATTAGCTTCTGGATTATGTAATCCGGAAGTCTTTTTTGATTAGCTTCCGGATTACATAATCCGGAAGTCTATTCTATACATAAGATTAGCTTCTGGATTATGTAATCCGGAAGTCTTTTTTTCATATGTGTTATTAGCTTCCGGATTACATAATCCGGAAGTCTTTTCTAAATATGAAATTGACTTCCGAATTATGTAATCCGGAATTTATCCGGATTACATAATTCATAGGCTTATTATTTCAAATCCAAGGGAGTGAAAAAAAAGAATAAAATGGTATTTTCATATTTATTATGGGGGTGGCACAAGAAGGTATGGAGGTGTAGGAAGAAAGAGTCACAATATTGATGTCTCTCTAGATGAAAATGAAATAACCCAAAAAAGTTAAAAGCAAATCTATCAAACATGAAGTCCAGAAGCTCAATCTAGCAACACCCCTCTGGTAGGTAAAAGGGTTGTACCGATGTATATATATGCCTTTAAGCCACAACAACTAAGCCATTCCGTCAAGCGAGTATCATCCTAATATAATAAAGGCACCAACTAACCAAATGAAATAAAAACAATATCAATTTGCTAATAGTGCAATTTTTTTGTATATCCATGGTCTTTCTAATAGTTGTTGTTATCATTATTACTATTATTATTATTATTACTATTATCATTATAACTATTATTATCATTATTACTATTATTATTATTATTATCATTATAACCCGATTTGATTACACTATTGGCAAGGTCCTTAAAATTATCAAGTCCCAACTTTAAACAACCACCTATTAAGACACTCATTCTACAAACGAAACTAGTATATATTATTGAAAAGGCTCAGCTCAATGTAAATTTCTGGAAATCATTATGAATAAGAAAGGATGTTACCCTCTTCCACTCCTAAAAAAGGGGAAAAGGTACTAACAAAACTTACGATCCTTGGCATCAATGGGCATTGCAATTTTATCCAGGACAGCAATGGCATCCTCCAAAGCTTTATTATAAGCTGCAGAAAACATTACTATGTAAGTCATCATATACATTATGATATCCTTTTAGAAAAGAACCACTGGTTAATACTTATCGAATGATTACCTCGACAAATAACTGTAGGATGACAACTCTTATCTATGAGTGCTTCAGCAACATGAAGCATCTCACCAGCTGCAAGTGGGAAGACAACATATAGCCCAGTAAATCAAATAAAGATCTGCCCCTTCATAAACACATAACAAAATCTATAATTCATCAACCCGAGCCGTAACTCTACTAAACTGTGAAAAATACAGCAAACAAATCTGTGGAACATTCGCCCTTAAGTTTCAATTGCATAATCAATTATCAATCATTAAGAGATTTCCAACATAGGATGACAAGAAGTATACAAGTGCTCCAAACATACCAAGAATGATGACAGATGTTGTTCCATCTCCAACTTCTTCATCTTGGGTGCGACTCAGTTCAATCATAGACTGCATCCATTCAAATAAGAGAACAACATTAGAAATAACACATCAAAACAGAAACTAAACCTTAAAAGGTCAACACAAAGATAGCAAACTAGATTTTCACAAAATGGTCAAGACTGATTTATAACAATATTTCTGCAAGGCAAGCAAATATTAAAAGAAGTGGAGAAAGAGTGATAAACCATGCCTTTGCAGCAGGATGAGCAAGATCTATCTCACGCAAGATAGCATTTCCATCACTTGTCACCACAATACCTATTAATTACAAGGAAATTTGGTGTCAGGAAAATAGATTGAAACATAATCCTTGCAAATTAGACATTGTGATAAACACTAAATGAAACTTTTAAATCAAAATCTATACTTAACAATGCGCCTGCACAATCCACAGACAATGTTTACTGAAGAAATTACTTTTTCAGGTTACAATAGCCTCCACTGGCCACACCAAAAAAGTAGACTTTAAGGCTTTGTAGACATGACATAATTCAGGAAATATTTTTCTCTTCACAATTAAAGATTAAAGAAGGGTATGGTTCACAAGAATCATCAATAAATGATAAAATTATGTAAGATATATACACTAACCTCCCCCAGCATCAATTAGCATTTTCATCATGGACCTGGGTCCAAGGGTTGTACGAATTATATCAGCAACAGCCTGATATACATCAATCATATTAGAAGCACTAGAGAATGGACAAGAAGATGAACTACATGACTGAAAGGATACAATATACTGATATGTTTTCAGTTTTTCCATAAACACATCTATTGAAATATTTATTTTTGTTCAATATTTGCCTGGAACATCTATGGTTACATAGCCCTTCCAATAAAGGAGAAAACAGAAACATACTATAACTACTTTGGAATTATGCATACAAAACATTAAGAGTTCATCCCAAATATAAGGGCAAAGTTAAGAACCATAAATTTTGAAACAGAACCCTGGAAAAATAAACTAACAAAAGAAAATGGAGTACTAAACACATTTCCAACATATGTTCAGAACAATTAGGAAGTCACCCTCTCAAAATTTATATGATGATAATAGTCACTTTTCCTAAATGTGAGATAAGCTTGCATTATGACTTTTTTCCTCAAGAGGTTAGTCATCTTTCTTCGTGAGCTTCTAAATTCTATTCTCCAACAATGATGGTTAAATTAAAGAGACATAAAAATTCAATTAAAAGGAAAGACAAAATATGCCACTTCACAAACTCTAAACACACTTCAGAGTATGACCAACTCAACTTTTTGAGAAAGATGAAATTGAAACTTAAACAACAACTTCCCCTTAAGGACAAAAAGTAGAAATCAAATCACTGAAGAAAGCCTTGCTGTTATGTCTCAAGTTTGAAAGAGAATAAATGATTTCTTATTATTTCTTATTACATACATCCTACACAGATGAGTTGAGTATTTTCGGAAATAAACAGCAGTTACTCTAATATACAGAAATCCTCAGATGGTGGGACTGTTATGCTAGAAATAAAACAAGATAGAGCAAAATATATAGAATAAAAACCAATAAATACAGAATTAAAACTAACAAGAATAAAATCTGAAACTTCCTAAAATATCTCAACACTCCCGCGCAAGCTGGTGAATAAGTATTCTTCATTCCCAACTTGAATCCTCGTAACATTTGGCCTTAATGACCTATAGTGATCCAATTCCATCCACAAAGCTTTAAGCGGATTAGCATACTCAGTGACAGTTTTGGTACCTTGCTTCGCAGCCATGGTTTTTACCTTTACATCACATATCTGAGCAACATCTTTTGCCTTAGAATAGGTTTGCTCGATTGCAATCCATATTGTTCTTGCAGAATTAAGGAACATACATGTGTCACAAATTTCAGAAACCATGAAATTCCATAACCACACAATTATCGGAGTCTTCTTCATCCCGGGACTTGAAAGTAGGATAACCATCGCCTCATCAGTTAAATGGCTAGTCTTTTCTTTCCCCTTCAAGATGGTCTTAATGAGTTGAGACCACTTGAGATAATTTTTTTCCATTCAACCGACAGGCTGAATGAACATTATGAAATTCTCTCGTTGTGGAGCTTCTCTCCATTTTCGATTCCAGCCATCACAAAGAAATTGATAAAGACCTGGATCTGATACAACAATGAAGGTTGTGATAGTGCTCAACAATAGAGGCCGAAACACAACACAGATTAGATAATCAGAGATTGTGTAGCAATGAAGGCTGCAATTAATTCACACGATCAGTGGCTCCCAAGGATTAGGAGCTCAGATACCATCTCAAGTTTCAAAGAGAATAAATTATTTCTTATTATTCTCATTACATATATACAATGATGAGTTTGGTATTCTCAAAAAATAAACAGCGCCTACTCTAGTAAACAGAATCCCTTAGATTGTGGGACTGTTATGCTAGAAATAAAAACAAGATACAGCAAAATATACAGAATTATACCCAATAAATACAGAATTAAAACTAATTAGAATAAAATCTGAAACTTCCTAAAATATCTCAACGCTTGGATTGTACGAATAGAAAACATGAGAACTTGGAGGACCAAAATGAGCCAGCGCTGGGAACCAGCCAAGGTAATGGAGCTTTTTTGGGCCATGAACTAGAAGCTAAGGCAAGGCCAAGCACTTGGACCAATATGTGGGTAAATAAAAAAGCAAACCAGAATATTTGGGTTGGTTGGGATGGAGGCATTTCTTTTGCTTTCTCTGTTGCAATGGAAGGTGGCTCTATCGAGTTTTCCTCTATCCTAGTCCACTTTCAGTTATCATTACCTTTTCCAGTAACTGGATGATGCAATTTTTCCATCTATATTTATTGGCTATCGGTGGTCCTTTGATCTAAATTAAAGAGGACTTGTCCCTTTGTATGATGCATTTCTTACTCTTGTCTCAATCCTTTAAACTTATAAATTAAGTTTCCCTAAAAGGAGGAATCTCACAAAGTAAAACGTCAATAATAGAATCATGCAAAAAAAAATATCACTATCGAATAGTTGGTAATTTGTAACGCTTCATACCTTTGCTGCACGAATATTAGCATGCTGCACCTTGCTTCCAGACTCGCGTTTCAGTGAGTCCTCTGTCCAATGTAAACAAACATTCGAGGAGTGAATCAATACATTACAAGATGCTAAAAACGCGCGAAAGATACCCTATCTTAATTTACTTAACCTACAAAAATCAGGTACGAGCAACGCGCTGAAGTTCAGTGGACAAATTAAAATTAAAAAAATAATCGAAGAGAAACGGTACATTATTTTTTATTTACTGATTTCACACGGAAACTGAAGACGTCCAACATTTTAGAAAAAAAAATGAGGACAATGCTTCCAAATAGAAACAAAATAAAAAGAAACTGACGAAAGTTTCGAGCAAAACAAACAACAGTTTCGGGAAAGGCCTCTTATCTACTGATTAAGATGAATTCAATTATCTTGAGACTTTACAGAGCACGCGGATAACAGTAGATTAAGAATTGCTGTGTTCTTATGCAAAATGAGATTATTGAAATGCATTTATGAACAAAACGAATGAATCCACGAAAAGAGAGAGAGAGAAGTTACTGAGAACTGGAACCGGCGACTGCATGATTTGAAGCTTGAAAGCGATAGGAACAAGTTGTTAGAACAGAAAATGCTGCAATGACACACGAGGTTTCAGTTAGAATATTGGAGTTCGTGCATGGGCGAATATTCAAGAACAGAGAAAAGTGTTGGAGAGAGGTATGAAGAATTGCGATGAGAGAGCGCAATGCATGTGATGTGAGGTAGCTTAAAAAGATGATGGGTTTAACAATTAAACGGTTGGTGGTGTGGCCTTGGTAGTTCGTTACAGAGAGAGGGAGAGAACCAGCACTTGAGGTCGCGTCTCCCGCCAGCCAAAATCTTCTACGTTCGTTTTTTTTTTTTGTCTTTTTAATTTTGGCAAAACTATAACCAATGGCTATTTTACCTTATTTTCTCATTTCAATTTGCTTTTTTTATGTTCATTTGTATTGAATCAATGTTTTAATAAGTTAATAACAGACTTAGTTTTTTGTTCTCTGTTTTTTTTATTTGTTCATCTTATTCTTTTCCATGATGAAATTTTGAATGTCATTCTTTAATTGCTACGGAAAATGGAGACTGAAACTAAATATGTGAATTTCAATGCGTATTTCAATGGTGATTTAAATTGCTCTCTAACACATTTCCACACATGAATTGTTTTACCAAAAATAATTACAAAAGGACGTCAAAATATTTAGCCAAGCATGCTATATAAGAACATTCCCACGACTTGACTTGACTAAGAATATTTGGTTGGACGTTTAGGTTTTTTCCTCCTCCTTAGTGTTGTGGTTGGAGGTTTTACTTTATACAAAGAATTGGTGTTAATAGGAGAGAGAATGAGTGGAGGCATAGAGAAATAAAAGAGTAAAATATTCATATATTCACTTGAGTGTAAACTGATACAGAGTTATGAAATATATAAGCAAAGATACACTTGGAGACTAACTGAACCTAACTTAAGTAATTTGCTTAACATCCCCCCGTAAACTTATGATGGGTTTTTCCAAAACCATAAGTTTAGGACGTACTGAAGTAAAGCTGGGACCAGAAATAGGCTTTGTAAACACATCAGCAAGTTGAAAACGAGCAGGTGGATGAATGAGAGAGACATGCTTTCGCTGTACATGGTCACGAACAAAGTGAATGTCTATTTCAAAATGCTTGGACCTCGAGTGCATGACAGGGTTAGCTGAAAGTAGAACCGCTCCAAGGTTATCAAAATAAATTTTGGGCATGGTACAAGAGATATGGAGTTCAGTTAATAAAGATTGAATCCAAATAATATCAGCCAGGACAGCAGCAATTCCGCGATACTCTGCTTCAGTGCTGCTTCGGGAAACAGCTCTTTGTTTATGAGAAGACCATGAGACAAGATTAGAGCCAAAATACACGCAGTATCCTGTTGTAGACTTTTTGTCATCTATATCACTAGCCCAATCTGAGTCACAGAAGCCCTGGATTGTATTATTGGTGTTGTGTTTGATAAGAAGCCCATGATCTAATGTGCCGTTGAGATACCGTAGGATCCGTTTAACTGCCTTCCAATGATGCTCTTGAGGACTGTGCATGAATTGAGAGACTTTATTCACATAAAAGGTGAGTTCCGGGCGAGTGATGAGCACATATTGAAGAGCACCCACTGTGGATCTGAATAAAGAGGGATCAAAAAAGGTTGCAGAAGCATTTTGTGGAAGCTTTAAGTTGGTAATCATAGGTGTAGGTTGTGGATGGGACTCAAGCATTTGCGTTCGTTGAAGAAGACTTTGAACATAGTGACGCTGTGATAAGT
>Ga0123341_1001991_pt1 | contig 16271 bp, 15 predicted proteins | sample Turbeapinknodule_FD_89959 | JGI IMG/M metagenome (GOLD analysis project Ga0123341, IMG submission 89959) | Root nodule microbial communities of legume samples collected from Mexico - Turtle bean Mexico pink nodule | ecosystem: Host-associated > Plants > Roots > Nodule | place: Mexico: Nepantla...
AAATTATACAATAAATTTAAATTTTTAAAAATTAATATATTTTTTATTTTTAAAATTGTGTTAGAACTATAGTAGTGTCATACTCGATATAACAAACATACCATTTAAGATACCCGATACAGACACACCATTTAAAATACTCGATACCACAGACACATCATTTAAGAGACGTGTCGAAATTTTATATATATATATATATATATATTTTAATAAAATGACATCATCTTAAATTTTTCTAAGTTAAACACATTTGAATTTTATATACAATTTTGAAGGTTTTGGTTTTATAGGGAGAATTTCCGACAAAGGAAAAGCTGGTACCCGACGCGCTGGTAAGCACGTGGAAGTTCCGTCTCCTCTATGGCATAGCACTATAAATAGTTCTCTCAATTTCTACACTTTTCCTCTTCCAGGAACAGCGCAGAACCTAACCCTCACGAAAACCCTTCGATTCTGATAACTCTCGTTCTTCCCAAACCCTAACCCCAATTCGTTCGGATTGAATTGGAGGCGATCGTCAAAGGATTGTTTGAAATTGGTAGCGTTTGCGTTGAAGAACGATGTCTGCTGCTGTGTGCGGAACCAAGAGATCCTTCTTCGAAGACCTTCCTCCGTCTCCGCCACTCTCCAAGAGGCTCCGCTGTTCCTCTTCGCCGATTCGCTTCCCTCCCCTCTCTCTCATCGACCAACTTCGCCCGCTCTTTCCCCACATGGACGACCTGGTATCTGTTGATTTCTTTCTCGCTTTTGCTTTTACGTGTGTTTGAATCTACTCACGGTTACACTTTACTGTTTCGCGAATTTCTTAAACCCTGTAGTTTATGGTTTTGTTGCTAGGTTAGAATTGTAGCTTATCTTCTTGGGCTTATTGTTGTTATCTGTTACCGTGTTTGGTTTTCCTTTCGTTTTTCTTGTGCTGCAAAATAATTAAAGAATGTAATTTTGGCTTGAATCGAGATAGGGGATTTCCGCCTTTGGTTTTGTGTTCACACTTGAACTCAGTAGCTGTACTGACCTGGATTGGTCATACGCATTTAACGAACATGTTAATCAATATCCGATTTACTGGTTTGAGGTTATCGACAAAAAGATTTGTGCAAGTCTCTTTGTTTCTTTTTGTCGAAACGCCCCTCATTTTTTCTTATGAGTTTTGGGGGTATCCCTATTCATTTACCATGTTTCCCATTTTCTGGGGTGTTATGAATGCTGTCACGTGCGAGGGAGAGGAAGAGGTAATGCCAGCTGTGCACCAATTAGGTGCCATGGGCGGTCTAGAATATCATAATTAGGTCTGGAATATCGTAATTGGGGCTAGAAGTATCATACTTGGGCCCAGAGTGTCATAATGGAGCCTGAAGGCCCATCGCTGACTGACTATCTGAGGTCTTAGTGCCTCTCAATTGTTAGTGTTACTGGGGGAGTGGTCATAGTAAATGGTCGCAAGCTGGCATTTGACTTTTGGCTAGCCGGTCCAATTTATGATGTTTAAGGTTGGTGTTAGTCAAAAGGTGTATGCTTGATATAGATGATTCTCTTCCTCATGTATATCTTATCGGTTGTTATTTTACCTTTCAGGTTCTTGAGAGGGTTCTTCAGGAGTGTGGGAATGATATAGATGCTGCCATCAAGAGGCTGAACGAGCTTTGCTTGGGAAATGCAGATGGAAATAGAAATGCTGAAGGATCGGATGTTATTGTTAATTTGGATGCAGGTATGGTTGGATTCCATGTGCAATTGAGTGCTTTGTAGACTAAACTTTTACGACAAAATTATGTTTCTGCATGCTCTATGATAGGATCGTTAACAGTTAGTTAATTGCATTTTGGTATTGTACCAGTGGACTTCTGTGCTAACCTTACTGGGGCTGTGGAAAGATAATGATATGAGTTGAATAAATTGCGAACAAGTTTTGGTAACAAAACTAATTGAGAAATTTACTTTTTTCTTTGTGAAACTCTGCAGGTCAATTGGAAGATAATGGAAATGCTTCTGTTCCCGAGGACCAGCCTACTTTGAACAACCACCTTCCTGTAGATGGAGCAGAGTGGATTGACTTTTTTGTTAGGGAAATGATGGTTGCTACTAGTGTTGATGATGCTAGAGCTCGCGCTGCAAGAATGCTGGAAGTTCTAGAGAAATCAATCAGTGAAAGAGCAAGGGCTGAGGCAACTGATGCACTTCAGAAGGTATTCATTGTAAAACCATTCAAGATTCATGTTGTCAACCAAACTCTGATGTCTTGCATGTCTGAGTGAATGTCTGTTTAGACGAACAGATCAATTGTGTGATGTATGCTATTGGCCAGGGATTGCTGAACTGAAGTAGCAGTTGGGTGATGTTGAGTGCTTTGAGATTGTTTGTTTGTGGATGAACTCTATTGTTGACTTAAGCGGAGGATGGTTCATTCTAATTCTTTCATTTTAATATTTTTACTTTGTTGTTTTGCGTAATGATTCTGTGATATTGTTTTAGTTTCACTAGCTTGTATACAAGGTTAAACAAGAAAATAAACATAATGGAGAACTAAGTGCTGGGTGGCAAGAAGTCAACAAGAAAATAACTTCACTGTATCAAAGAAGAGAATTCTGTGTTAGATGTATGGACTTATTTGACAAATTTAAAGGATGTTGAAGTTATGTACCTGTAGTAGAAAAAATAGTAGAATTTTGGCCCAGTGGGGTTTGGGTGTATGTGGAGAAGATATGTAGAAGCTCCAGGAAGGAGATTAGATCAAATATAGGTTAGTCTTGTTGTTAATAGAGGTAGACGGAGGTCAAGAAAAGTTATTGGCAAAACCATTAAGAAGGATTTAAAGGTCGTTTGTTTACATAATTGTTTATGACTAAGAGTAATATGACATTATTTCATTCGTGTAGCCAAACGTAGTAGGAAAAGGCTTGGTTTTTTGTTGCTTGTATGAGAAGATAAGTCTGGAGAGAGGCTGAAACTTTCTGTGCTTAGACAATCTGGTCTATATGGATCTTCTTTGAATAAACATGCAAAGTATGTTGTGGCTGATTTTCTACAATACTCTGTAGTTTGTTTTCATTTAGAAATATTGTGTAATTTTTTTAAAAATGAACTAGGAACTAGAAATATAATGCCTTTGCTGATAGCTTTTCTGATATTCTATATATTAGTATCTGGTGATTTAGGAATAAATCTATAGTGTTTCTTTCTGGTTCAGCTTGTATCTTAGTTGTTGTAAAAATGTTCTCATTTTCAGGAAAATTTGATGTTGAAAGAACAAATTGAAGCATTGATTAAGGAGAAAAATTCTTTCAAAAATGCTTTTAGAATCCAGCATGAACGATTTGCTGATTATGAGGTTAAGAACCAGGAGTTGCAGCATTTGAAGCAATTGGTGTCTCAATACCAGGAGCAGATTAGAACTCTCGAGGTTTGAATCAACTTTCCATCTTAATTGTTCACAGTCGCAGCTGATCATTTAGCTAAGGATTTAATCAGTATTATCTCATGATTTGGCCTTATTTTTTCACACTCTTTTGTTTTGGACACCTATAGATAGAAATGCATAGTTACCTTGTCATGTACTTCTCATTTGGGGTTGAGAGTCATTCTAGCAATCTGTTATTTATATATAGGTTTACAAGTGTTCTTCTCTCTTTGCCGTATTCTCAATTCGAGTTGGGTTGTGGAGGGGAGAGGGCAAATACCTAAATATTGCGTCTTACCGTAAGAAATTAGTTTACAAATTAAAATAGGTCCATTTTTAAATTCAGACAAACCGATTGGTGGGAAAGTGGTGGATGAAAAATCTGAAGTCCTAAATAAATTGTTACGTCCCACTAATAATTGCTTTTGTGCATATTGATGATTACTATGTCCATTGATTTGTTGACAGGTGAATAACTATGCTTTGGCAATGCATTTGAAGCAGGCTCAACAGAGCAACCCCTTTACAGGGAACTTCCCACCTGATATCTTCTAACGTGGTGAATGTCTATAACGTAATAATAGAGGCAGCAAATAGCTGCTTCAGGTTGACTAATTATGTCTTGCAATTTGTTTTCTTTCATATAAAGGTTAATGGTGCTGTAATCTGCTTTTACAGCTTCTGTTTGTGGTAGCATGATTTCTGCTTTTATAGTATCCTATCAACACAGTATAGAATCAACCACTATATTAATATTTTCAGTCAATCCTATCAGTATTATCGTTTCGAATTTATCTTTTTCAAGTTTTTGTCAGTAGGATTGAGACAATGTTCATTATATTAGACTGGAACAGTTGCATTATCATTTTCTTTTCCAAAATAAGTTTACTTATATTACATAACATATATTATGTAGTATAGATACATGATACAAATCTATATATTATATAATTATAAATTAATAATAAAGATTAAATCCAGTTTTTTTTAGTACAAAGATGTTTATATTAAAAATTTATATAGCAATTTAAGCTTTTAAAAAATTAATGTATTTTTTTAAAATTATGTTAAAATTGTACAAAAATTATTAAAAATTTAATTTAATATTTTAGTTATACGTGTCCAATACTTGATATAGACACATTATTTATTTAAGAAAGAGGAGTCTTTCTCGTACTAATCGGAATTAAAATTTATATACTTCGTACCAACCGAAAACTATACTGCATGACTTCTTAAACTAAACCATCTATCTATTGTTGAATTGTATAATTAATTGAAGAAGAAATGTTTTTCATAAAGTTATGCGATTTAAAGCAGAAAAATCTATGTTAAAAAAATATTATATAATTAAGAGGTTACATTATTTCAAATGACTGGAAGACAATGGAGTAATGTTTCTAAAACTAAATATAATATTTCAATTTCCAAAAAATTATATAGGATATTTTTTATTAGTATTTTTAATTAGTACACTTTATAGCTTGTTTCATTAACAATAATATATCATTATGTGTTTGAACATAGTGATATCAACATTTTTTTTTAAACCAATTCAATGCCATTAACAATTTTATTCAGTTTCCTTACCTTTTTTATTTCATTTATATATTATTTCTTCAATAAATGAGTTTGCAATAGACACGATACCTATTTAAAAAAAAAAGCTAGAATTAAAATTTAACTTCTAATCAAAGATATTGAGTCTTTATTTTCAAACTTATATGGTGTCTAAGCACTCTAATAGCTTATTCCTTGAATGATCTCTTCTTTATCCTTGTCCTCATCATCATTCTAGGTAAATGATGTTAAATGGTGTTGCTGTTCATTATGTTAAAATTGGAGGAAATGTGCAATAGAACCATTCAGGAAAACTAAAAGTGAAACTTTCCAGAAAGATGGTACTATAATAGTATTTAAATAATATTCCATACAAGCAAATTCGTCCCACCACTATCCTACATTGACAATTCAGACTTCCATACACTAAATATTTATAAGGGCAGTAGCAACACACAATTCTTCTAATTCTAATATATCTCCACAAGATGCAAAACAGCTTTTATCTAATCTCTTGCTTTAATCTTTTCATCCTTTGTTAAAATTTAGAGGTCAAACCCGTTTTAAAATTAATTTCATCAGTAGATTCTTTCTGTGAATACAAGATAGAGAATGCTCTAATGACCATCAAGGGTTGCCAAGGACTCGTTAAGGAGCCGTCGTGCTTCTTCTCTCCTCCTGCAATAACAAAAAAAAGTCAAACACCATTTTCGTCCCTACAAGATTAGGATTCGATAACATTTGTCCCACCAATAAATTACCAATCATCATATTTTTCAGGAAGGAATCGGTGTAAAAAAGAACTAATACAATAATATGAACACAGTAATTCCTTGATTCAAGGTTAAGGATGCCTCCAAAAGAAAGAAAACAATTAAACAGATAAATAACTGATAATTCGATAATTCTCCTCCGTTTTTTACTTACTCCTTACTATTCATGGTTTATATAGTAGATGAATTACTAAATCAGTGACAAATTAATAGATCGGTGTCTAGGTGGCATGTCTCCATAATAAACTAAGGAATCTAAATAATGAAAATGACTAAATTCGTCTCCTAACAAGTCTTCTTTCTCTCCTTATCATACAACTGATTCAATGTTTTGAAAGATCAAAATAGGATTTTACTCTGACAAGATTATAATAAATGTTTGTCCCAATCATGCATTAGTATTATATAAAAGAAAAATAGCTGCTCAATTTTCACCAAGGCAAAACTAGATAAGCAAGGAAAAAAAAGGTAGTAAGATATGCTAAACCATCTCCTACCCACAATTATAGTTCACTCCCTAATTTAAGCATTTCCCTCCTATCAACTTCCTTTGCACTGAGGATTTAAGCATTTAAACCCTTACAAATAGCCACAAATAATGTTAAGAAATTATAGTTCACTCCCCCACTTAAGCATTTCCCTCCTATCAACTTTCTGTGCACTGCCTATAAAATCTTACATTTCAGACCAATCAAGTTTCACAAGCATCACAGCCTTTTTTTTTTATCCAAAGCTCGTTGAACTTAACCAAGATGCATTTAAATTAGTCTTCTAAGTCCCAAAATTTTAGAAAAGGGTTGTAGAATAAGGAAAAACGTGAGAGGTATCCATTGACAGTTTTAATTACGTGATTAACAATTCAAACTTTCTTATGGTCTTCCATGGGTTTAAGAAATATTTCAAGTATGCAGTTATTTCGCGTAATTTTAAAGAGGTATACTGTAGTTATTAAGGTAAACAGACATGGGTAAATGAACCAAGGAGGCATAATAACTCTATAGCAAGTTATAGGCTATTTTTTGTAAGGTTTCTGTTAGGAGTCCCATATCGAGTAGCTGAGGCTTTACTACCGCCACTACTAATATTGTTGTTGAGCATTGTTACCATTATATAAACATATACATATCTATAAATTAATTTTAACATGATGGGAGTTTTTTAAACTATTTTTCAAAACTAAGAATCACCCAAAACCAAAAACTAAACTTTTTAAAAACTAAAAAATGGTTGCAGTGTTTGAAATTTTGAAAGTCACAAATAAAAATACTGAATGAGGCCTTACTACAAAAAAAAAAAAAAAAACAGGATCTATTATATACATCTGAGGATTGTTTTCATCATGTAATAATATATTAATATCTATATGCATCAGTCTAAAAGACATGACTGATGATTTATTCACTATCCAAAATAATAGTTGATCCAATCCATTAAGTTCTCCTATGATTGGACAGATGGGTTGAACTAATGCAAGGACAATTTGGATTGTTAGTGGATAAATGGAAGAAATTACCACCACCCATATAAAACAACTAAATTGTTAAAGGCTCTCAAATTGATAGAATAAGTACATTTCAAAGTGCTGGTACCAGAGCAAAAGATTATTTTGGTTTTATGTGCAATTAAGAAACAATAACGAAATATTATATGTATATACCTCTTTATATCCTCCACTGCCTGTTTACGGTGTTGTATCTGAAGTTCCAAAATGTGAATCAATGTTGCTCTCGCCTACAAAGTAAATACAAGATATAGTTAAAATCCCAGACTACGGGAAGAGAACAGCAGCATGCCAGTCAAAGGCTAGTATATTTCCTGAGTAAGTTGTATAGAATAGAGTATACCTGATGAGGGCGCAATGAATTTAAAAGGTGATGTAAGTTTTTGAATACAGTTGAAATTTCTTCGACTCTCCTTGCATACTGTGAAGGTCTCTCAATAAGAATATCAGCAAGCTCCAAGACATGTAGTTGCAGCTCTCCATTAAGTGACCTCAGCTCCTTCTTGAAATCTATAGAATATTGGAATCTTTTACTTAAGGATGGAAGGTAAAAGGTTTAAAAAAAATCTTGTAATGGTTATGCTAAAGCAACTAATAATCAAAGAGAAAATATTGTGGACAATTGACCCTTTTGAAATTACTCACTTTATGGACTTGGATGTCATAATTCTGGAGCAGTAGGATTTTATGCAGGTTACAATGAACAATTTCGCCACAAATGCTCAAGACGTAATACGACATCCTATCATGTAACTAAGGGAATAGATACCCAATTTGGAAAGCCAGTGCATGTAAAGTTGCAATTGACGTTGTATCTATTCTAGGTTTGTGCCTTAGTGATTCATCTTTCTCATACTGAAATTTCCAAAAAATGATGAAAATGAGATGGAATACTTTTGCAACATGGCACCTATGGCAACAAAGTCTAGACAAACAACCTAAAAGTGAGTTATCTACATTACTAAGCAAGGATTCACAGAAGCATTCAAAGGTTAAAGTGACATTCATAATGATACTACCAGCTCTCATGGAGCAAGAAACAGAAGTCATATCATTTACTATTCTTCTTGGAATGATAACTTCCAACTGGATAACATTGAAATAGAAAAGCATCATAATAGAAAATCCAGAACTATTTGTAGCAACTTGTGGTCCTTTCAAAACATTATCAAATCAAGTTACACATGAATAGGGCTGAAAAATTCCTACCAACATTAGGCCCCTTAGAATAGAGCTGGCGCACTCCTTGTTCTTCCAAGCTTGGCAGAACATCACTAGTCTATGAGAAAATAAACAAAGAATTATAATTTTAATAAGTTATCATGACATACATAAAAGTACAAATAGATAAATAAAGACTTTGTGAAAATTGCATATCAGACCTACACGAAGAAACCCCATTTTAAGTGCCCACCTAAGCAAGATTTCCTTAAATCATTAAGAATAACCGAAGAAGCAAAACTTACTACCATGAAACAACTTATTACAAATCAATATGCACAAATCAAAATCCTAGGTTTGTGTGAAAAAACTGCGAAAATAAATTTATATATATAATATATTGTTACAACAGATTATAATAAAAATAAATTTATTTTTGGATAAGTTTGCCGGAAAAATGATTTTTAAATAATTAATTTTATTTGGATGCATAAAAAAACAGCTTTTACACTGTAATTTTTTTTTAGAAAAAACAGAGGATGTGTACGAAGCGGAAAGAGAATAAAAAAGGTCGTTGGAAAATTTGACTAAAATGTTTGAGGGGGAAATTTTATCATAAACTACAAAGGTCCAAATACATAAAGTCAGCTTAGTTTTTTTTTTGGTTTACAAAAAGCTATTTTTTCTTCTAAATTTTAGCAAATGTTCCCAAACACAGTCAATAATAATTCTTAAACAGCTGAAATCAATAACTTTAAGCTATTTTCCCAATCACGTACGAATTCAATAAACCAACCAACTGACTCCCACATAAGCTGTTTCAGGTTTTATTTTCACAAGCCAAAAATCGAAGCTAGTGAAAATAAGCATCTACAAAAGCTTTCATATCTTTTGAATAAATTTGTAAAACCTTAATGTGCACTTTCACAAAGAAAGTGTTTATTATAGCAACGTCACAGCAATTGCAACAGCAGAAGCTCATTTCAACATTATATCCTAAAAACACATCGGAAAAAAAAAATGTTTACCGTGTAATTGCCTCCGAAACAAACGTAAGTCCCTTCAATAGGCGGCGGAGGCTCGGGAGCAGACTTAGGGTCTTGCAAGTACTCTTTGTAAAGCCTGTAAAAAGGTGGCGGTGGAGGGTATGTCGCCGTTGCCATAACTAAAACCTTCTAAACTTCACAATTTCACGATCTGCCGCATCATTGTATGAGACAACACCAAAATTAGGGCATGGAAGACACAAATGCTCACACTCTCTCTCCGTTGTTCAGTTGCGAAATTAATTTCGAGAGAGAGAGAGTGTGAGATGTTCGCTGAGACACAGAGAAGCAAAGGAAATAGAGAAATTGATAAACAGAGAAAGAGGAACTCACGGAAACCGGCGACCGGTGAGCTGCGACGGTGGCGAGAAGGAGACAATGAAATTAGGTTTAGAAAGGGGAAAAGGGAACTGTAAATGCGAAACGGAAAATTTGAAAATAAAAAGTCAAAGGAAAACAATAAATAAAAAAATAAGAAAAGAAAACAAAATTAGCCGTCAGATCAAAATTCAAAAATCTAACGATTGATAAATTTTTTTAAAATTATTTGTTTTGATAATTATTTTATAAAATTGTATCAAAATAGGAAAAACAATTCTTTCAATTATGTTGAAATTTCATGAATAGTATGTTCGAAAATTTGTTTTTTAACTAGTTGGAAAAGTAAGATATGAAATGTATCATAAACTAAAGAAGAAGAAAAAAAATATAGTGTTTATTCTTAGAGTGACTTATTTCGTCTTTGTTTTCTCCGTCTATATGATTTTTAGGTATAGTAGTCTCCAATTGATTCTTTCTATCACTGGGAACCTGCAAAAACACACTCTGACGATCAAGTTAGTCCGAGTACAATGTGCAGGTAAGTTGAGAGTGAAAAATAATTTCACGTTGGATCTCATATGGTATTTATACCTTTTGGATGGACCTCCGCGGTCATAGGTTTGCTCGTGGGTCCTAGAGAGGGTCTAATCAAATCTTAATCACGTATTTATCACTAAATTGACTTAATTAAGATTAACTGTGAAGTTATAAATTATGTTTGGATTAAGAAAATCATTCAGTCTTCTCGACCATTCGGCCATGTCGAAACCTATCGGGTAGTACGTATAAAAAAAAAAAGAATAGTGTATTCTAAATTTTTAACTATTAAAGGTAAAGTTATTAATTGAAATCCTATTTTATTTTAATGTAGGTGTTTCAAAAACTAATTTTTTATCTGTTTTAAAAATCTTAAATATTGAGAAAAAAAAAAGTATTCAATCAATTGTTTTACATAATTAACGACCTGATTAATTCTTCTAAACCTATTTTTTTTTTCAACTTTACAAACATGTTTAAAAAAAAGTAGAAAAGGGATAAATTAAGTTGTTTAACCTATTTTTCAGTTCATAATTTATAAATTAATAAAAAAGAGAAGATTTTTTTTTTCTAAATTCTAGTGGAATTTAGAAACGTAAAAAAAAAATCTAGCTATAGCTAGGGTGTGCGTGTATACGAGAAACGGCGTGCATACACAGTGGATATTTTGATTTGCCTTTTCTGTTTCACCGGCGGCGAACGTGGTGCAAACCCTAATTCAACGAATCCGGTGATCGGAGGAAGAATTTGACGGTGGGCGAAGATGGTTCTCGCGGAATTAGGTGGGAGCATTTCGCGTGCTCTTCAGCAGATGAGCAATGCGACCATCATCGACGAGAAAGTCCTCAACGATTGCCTCAACGACATCACGCGAGCGCTTCTTCAATCCGATGTGCAATTCAAGCTCGTCCGCGAAATGCAGACCAACATCAAGAGCATCGTCAACCTCGACGACCTCGCCGCCGGCCACAACAAGCGCCGGATCATCCAGCAGGCCGTGTTCAACGAGCTCTGCAAAATCCTCGATCCCGGGAAACCCTCGTTCACTCCCAAAAAGGCCAAACCCAGCGTCGTCATGTTCGTCGGTTTGCAAGGTTTGTTTCTTGCTTTCCAATAGCGTTATGGTTTGCGTTTTGCGCAATTGGAATGATTGTGGATGTTGGCGTGATTCAGGATCTGGTAAGACGACGACGTGTACGAAATACGCGTATTATCATCAGAAGAAAGGGTGGAAGCCCGCACTGGTATGCGCGGATACGTTCAGAGCTGGTGCTTTTGATCAGTTGAAGCAAAACGCCACTAAGGCTAAGATCCCTTTCTATGGAAGGTACGTGTTGGTAGTTGTTATTTGATATGACTCTTGAGAAATGCAGAGATGGTTGGATTTAACTGTAGTTGGCTTATTGTTCTGTTGTTGGACATGCTGCACGTATACCTGTTGAATGTTGATAGTAAAGTTAAGGTTGTGGACTTGTAGTTTTATATGTCGGTGAGGCACATTGGCAGTTATATTTCTATATAGATCGTGTATTGGATGGTGGTGAATTTTGTGCTTCGGAAGTATTTGATGAATGGTATTCCAAGAGAACTGGCATTTTTTTGGAGGCACTATCTGAAGGCATGCTTATATGAAAATAATGGAAATTGCTAGAGAATAGAATTGGTTTTGCTGTCTGCAACTTTTGATTCTATCTTGGGTAAGAATTTAATGACTTTTTGTTGGTCTTCTAGGGAATAATGACATGAACAACTTGTTTAGGATATTATTCGTCTGCTAGTATGTATTAAGTGAGGAACAAAGTAAAATTGGGGATGATTGTCGCTGACTTTTTCGGAAACTGAGACATAGATTTGGTTGTTCTCATTCTCTTTTTTCAGATGTTATGGCTTTTACTCTCCTGGCCTTAATCACATGTTCAGATATGTCGCTAAGATTCCCATGCTCACAAATGGGCGTACTCTTTTTCATTTTCTTATCTTATTTCTTCTAAAGAAGACTTAATACAAATTTACAGTATTTCTCAGACATGCTATACAAGTTTACGAACATAAAAAAATGCATGAAATCAATAATTAAAACAATTTTTATTTTTTTCTTTCTAATTTGGATTCATCTTATGATTTTTTTTGTTTTCGTTTTATTTTTCTCATTGATGACAGCTGCTTGCTTCTATGTTGTAAATTGCATTTCTTGCCTATGGTCTTTGTGCTCAAGTAATTTTTTGGTTGCAATGGCCCATTTTTCTTCAGCTATATGGAGTCAGATCCTGTGAAAATTGCTGTGGAAGGGGTTGAAAGATTCAAGAACGAAAACTGTGATCTTATAATTGTTGACACTAGTGGGCGGCATAAACAAGAAGTTGCACTTTTTGAAGAAATGCGTCAAGTGTCAGAAGCAACGGTATTTCCTGCAGATACTCTGTTAATTTCTATTTTCAATAGTCAATAACATCATCTTTCATTGCATTGTTCAGAAACCAGATCTTGTTATATTCGTCATGGATAGCAGTATTGGTCAGGCTGCTTTTGATCAGGCTCAAGCATTTAAACAGAGTGTTGCAGTTGGAGCTGTCATTGTGACTAAAATGGATGGCCATGCAAAGGGTGGTGGTGCTCTTAGTGCGTAAGTATTGCCAAGATAATTATATTGTATTTATATGATTTAGTGCCAACTTTTGCAAATAGAGTGTGTTGCTTGTGTGTGTTTGTTGTGGTTTGATTTGAATTATTTGCAAATCTAATTAATCTTTATGTTCAGTGTAGCAGCAACAAAGAGTCCTGTAATATTCATTGGTACCGGAGAACACATGGATGAATTTGAAGTTTTTGATGTTAAACCATTTGTCAGTCGTCTATTAGGTGTGCTTTCTTGGATTTTTCTTTACATGAGTATTGGGTTATGCCACGCCCTTTAAGTATATTATTGTGTCAGTTTGCTTACATATTAATTTTTAGTGTTGTTCGATGACTTCTAATCTAGGCATGGGAGACTGGTCTGGGTTCATGGATAAAATTCATGAAGTTGTTCCTATGGATCAACAACCTGAACTACTTCAAAAGCTGTCAGAAGGAAACTTCACCTTGAGGATTATGTATGAGCAGTTTCAGAACATACTTAAAATGGGTCCCATTGGCCAGGTTACCTGCTTTTTATGTTTGATTGAATTTATTATTTCCACAATTTATATTTGATGCTCTAAACACATACTAATAATGACTCTGCTTGGTTATTGTGTAATGAGAGGCTGCACATTTACTTTGGTGACGTTTGCTTTGTTATTTATGCAGGTCTTTTCTATGCTACCAGGATTTAGTGCTGAATTAATGCCAAAAGGCCGTGAGAAGGAAAGCCAGGCAAAAATTAAGCGTTACATGACAATGATGGACTCAATGACAAACGAAGGCATGTGCTGGAGATTTTTTTTGCCTTTTTGAGAGGATAAAATTTTTGTATACTTAAATCCTTTGTTTTGAATGAGTGTACCTTCATAAGCTAACCTTTAATGGTTACAAATGTTTACAGAGTTGGATAGCTCAAACCCAAAGCTCATGAATGAGTCCCGCGTGATGCGAATAGCTCGAGGTTCTGGTCGTCCAGTTAGGGAAGTAATGGAAATGTTGGAAGAGTACAAACGGCTTGCAAAGATATGGAGCAAAATGAAAGGGCTTAAAATACCTAAGAAGGGTGAAATGAGCGCCTTATCCCGAAATATGAATGCCCAGCACATGAGCAAAGTCCTCCCTCCACAGATGCTAAAGCAAATCGGAGGCATGGGTGGGTTACAAAGCTTGATGAAGCAGATGGGATCTGCTAAAGATATGATGGGAATGTTTGGCGGTGGTGATAAGTAGATTACTGTGACATATGAACTGAGGATTGTTTCTGATCACTACTAATACATACTTCACAAGAGCTAGATTCATCAAATTATGCAGTTCAGATTGAATTCGGATGCATTGTTTTGTTAATCAATCTGCAGCAATCTCGATGGGTGGAATAGTTCATTTCAAATTTTACTTTAACAGTCCTTCTGTAGAACTAAACCCCCTGTCTGTATATTTTTTAGTCTTTAGGAACGGAAAACAATTTTATTGTGAATTGGAAATTTTCTTTTAGGTGTAACATGATAAATAAGTTACATATTGCTCTTCTCTCAATATATTGAAAAAGATTAAGTTAATTATGACAGTTGGTTTTGGATTTGCATTTCATGAGTGAAATGTGGTAATCACATACATTAGCCGCAACCAGATATTAACTCGCTCAAATATTGTATCAACTCGTTTTCGATTGCTTCGATCCATGTTCTTTTTGTTCTATATTTTTTTTTCCTTTTGATTAATTAGTATCTGGTTTATCTTTCCTCTTGTCTCTTCCAATGTTGCTTTAGTGTTGGATAACCATATAATTTTAAATGATCAGTTGCAGGGTGGTTTCGGTAAGTATTTGTTTCTTGTTTTGTAGTTTGAGATCCAAAATGTATAATCCGGTATGTTAGAAGTTTGTTTTTTATATTGTGGAACATAGAATCAAAATACAAAATATGTATTTTAAAATATAGAATCCAAAAAATATATATTTATATATGTATTTTGGATTTATATTTGTATTTTGGAATGTAGAATCGATTCATATGTATATAAGTATAGGACATAGTTTAGTATTCATATTTTGTTAAGGTATGTTTTAATGTTTGTTTTATTGTGTTTATATTTGTATTTCTAGTTATTTATGGATAATATTATATAATGAAAAATTGTGTAGCTGAAATTATAAGATGATTGTCTAATACCAATTGTAGATATATTAAGAATCAGCCAATTTTATTTATAACCTTTGCCAATTGATAATTGGCATAAAATGGAAACAATCGTTCTGTTTAATTGTTTTTAAAATCTATATTATTAAAAATAGAATTTTAGTATGTTTGAATCAAAGTTATTATTGAGTCATTTTGTTTACGATGGAGTTGTATTGGATTGAAAAAAAAATCAATTTATTAAATTTTACACTCAAAATAAAAATAATTTACTTTAAATTAAACCCTAATAAGTTAAACTGGTTTTGAAAAGATTATTATTATTTAAAAAATAATTAGTAATCCAACTAACAATATGAATTTTTATCCACATTAAAACTAATGTTTTACTCATAAGTCTGTCTTTTTTTTTTTCAATTCCACTGAAATGTTAGTTTACTAAACAATACTAGGAAGAAAAAAGAAAAATAAAGTTGTAGGAAAGTAAGTGAATTTCAATAAAAAAATATATAAAAGTTTGTAATAGGATTAATATGATTAAAAAATATACTATATTAAAAGTTACTAATATGCTCTTAGGTATTTTTTTAAATAATATGTTTAAATTTCATTTAAATAGTGAATAATCCTATTAGAATAATTGAAAAAAAAGAGTATAAAAACATCTTTACATAGATAACATGTTCTTTTATTAATCCGAGAAAAACTTTAAAACTTACAGTAATCAACTGGACTATAATCAATTAGCCTTTAAGGTATAATAAATTATGTCTTATGGATAACCCAATTTATTACTCAATGTTAACTTTAAGAGTAAACGTTTCAAATTAAAACGTTACAAATATTTTAATTTGAACTAAAATTTTATTTATCTAACCTTATTTATTTTTAATTTCTTATTTTTCACTTTAACGCAAACAACTAAAATTTTAATAATTTTTTTCTAGACATTATTTATCTTTGATCTAAAGCCAAATCTTTGATATGAGCATGAATTATCTTAATAAACAAAAAGATATTTCAATTCTCAACATTATAATCTCCATATTTTTTTTTTAAAAAAAAAACCAAGGTTCAACACTCTTTTAAATGGTGTGTCTATGTCGGATAAAATATAATACACTTGCAGGACACATATCGAGGTAGAGTGTTAAATTCAAAAAATATTTACTGGACTTCTGATAATTATAGTACAATTCTAATATAATTTTAAAA
>Ga0123341_1001992_pt1 | contig 16270 bp, 14 predicted proteins | sample Turbeapinknodule_FD_89959 | JGI IMG/M metagenome (GOLD analysis project Ga0123341, IMG submission 89959) | Root nodule microbial communities of legume samples collected from Mexico - Turtle bean Mexico pink nodule | ecosystem: Host-associated > Plants > Roots > Nodule | place: Mexico: Nepantla...
TTATTTAATCACTTCATATTTTTCTTTTACATGTTATTTTTTATTTTTAAATTTTGATATGTTATTTTTTAATTTTTAATTTCGATGTGAAAAATAATTTATATATATGTAAGATTATTTTTTATATATATTAAATTTGTATCATCACCAAAATTGAGTAAAATAAGGCTAGTATATAATAATGGTAATAGTTTAAATAATTGAAAATTTTGGGCTAGTATATAATAATGGTAATAGTTTAAATAATTGAAAAAATTGGTTGTTGAGCTTAATTTTTTTTTTAGTTTTAATTTTTGGATTATAATCCAGTTCAGCGAGGAAAAGACGGGGGTTTGAAAATGGTATACGCGGGGAGTGGGGAGAGTATAAGAAGAGGAGAAGTGTTAATTGTAATTCCTGATTTAATCAAGTTTTTAGCCATTAAACAATGCCACAGTGGTAATGGTCATAAAATTGGGAATAGTGTTGTTTGTTGAAGGGTGGAGTTGTGTTTGAGTGGTGGAAAGTGGAAAGTAGAAACTGCAATCGCCAAACACTCCCTCTCCCTCCCTTATCGCCTCCTTTCCCTTCCACACCAAACGCACATTACCATTACCACTCACACATGGCCTCAACAACAACAACAACAGAAGCAGAGGAAGATTAGAAAGCGCCACGGTGCGCACCTTAGCACCGCTCCGCATGGATTATTCTTCTCCCCCAATTCGCTTTTCCCCCACGCCATCCGCAACCTGAACCCTAGCGGAGGAGGGGGCAAAAACCAAAAAACAAAAAAAAATGTTTCGGATTAAGAGATTCTCGGGGTTTTTCTCCGCCGCAATGTTTGTCATTGTTCTTATCGTTCTCTCCCCCTCCTTCCAATCCGAAGCAATTCGATCCTCCCACCGATTTTCCTTCCGGAAAGCCCTTCCCTTCCGTAATGCCCACGAGTGCGCCTGGATTTCCGACCAAACAAAAGGGTGCGACCCTTCTTTAGTCCACGTCGCAATAACTCTCGACGTCGAATATCTCCGCGGTTCAATCGCCGCCGTGCACTCCATCCTCCGCCACTCCCTCTGTCCGGAGAACGTCTTCTTCCATTTCCTCGTCTCCGACACGAATCTTCAAACCCTAGTGGAGTCCACCTTCCCGCACTTGAAATTCAACGTCTATTACTTCGATCCTAACACCGTCTCCCACTTGATCTCCTCCTCCGTGCGCCAGGCGCTGGAGCAGCCTCTCAATTACGCCAGGAACTACCTCGCCGAACTTCTCGAGAGTTGCGTGGAGCGAGTTATCTACCTGGACTCCGATCTTGTGGTGGTGGACGACGTGGCCAAGCTCTGGAGCGCGAGTCTGGGCTCACGCGCCATCGGCGCGCCGGAGTACTGCCACGCGAACTTCACGAAGTACTTCACGGCGGCGTTCTGGTCGGAGCCGAGTTTATCGGGGACGTTCGCGCAGCGGAGGGCGTGTTACTTCAACACGGGGGTGATGGTCATGGATCTGGTGAAGTGGAGAAAGGAGGGGTACACGAGAAGAATCGAGAGGTGGATGGAGATTCAGAAGAGTGATCGGATCTACGAGCTGGGTTCGCTGCCGCCGTTTTTGCTGGTGTTCGCGGGACACGTGGCGCCCATTGAGCATCGATGGAACCAGCACGGTTTGGGCGGGGATAACGTGAAGGGTAGTTGCCGTGGGTTGCACCCTGGTCCGGTTAGTTTGTTGCATTGGTCCGGTAGTGGAAAACCCTGGCTCCGTTTACACTCCAAACGTCCTTGCCCTCTCGATTCTCTGTGGGCTCCCTTTGACTTGTACGCACACTCTCCCTCTTAACTAAATTGTTGCTGCCTGGTACATACGTATTACACTCAATTTCTTTCTCCTCTGTCATCATTTGTCCCTAGTTAGATGTTATTATTTCTGTATTTCTTCTGTATATGCTTTTTCTGTCATTTGTATTCTATTATTTTTCCGTCATTCCTCACTTGAAAATAAAAATAAATGAAAGAAAGAAAAAGTAGATCTCCCGATTTCTTCTTGTATATAAAGTGGTGTACTGTTAATTTGTTAGTAATTGGTGACATTTAGGTCCTAAGTGTGAACTGAAAATTGTTGTGAGGATTATTTATACTTGAATCTATACCAATGGAGTTTAGTAGATAGACCTGGTATCCAATAACAATTTTATTCTGTATTACATTGCATTTAGTATTTGACAGTCAGAATTTGAAAAAGATGTTCTCGCAAAGAAAATACAGTTGAGAACTAAAAACAAGAAAAACTTGAATCCATTAATACTTATATACGAGCTTGAAGTAGTCTTAACAGACTACACATCGTATCATAGTATATTGAAGATCTTCTTCTAGTATTTTTGTAATTTTTTATTTAACTTTAATATAAGTATAACCTTTTTAAGAAAAATAAATTTTTATTCTTATCATTTAACATCTTATGATCTTTTCATATGATATATCATCATGTTCTACGACTCTTACATTGATACGTCTAATTTTGGTCTAATATATAAGTAGATTATTGAATTAAAGAAGTATAAAATTAAAACTAAGGTATATTTTAAATAAAAATATCAATACTTCACTATAAAAAACAGTATAAATCATGTAAAATAGTATCTATGCTGAGGGAGAGGGAGTGCTGCTGCTTACTGGCTAAAATAGAATTTGATGGCTAAATGAGGCATCCAATATGGCCGGCAACGCTGCTAAATTAGGCATTAGAATAATCCAAGGAGTCTCTGCCTTTGGATTGTGTTGGCAGGTAGTCTAAGGGGAAACCGTGCTTGGGTGGCAGTGGCGGAACATTTTAGCTATCTTTCAACCTTTGCGTTCTTTTTCATTGCTTGTCACTTTCGCTTTGTCCCTTGCACCGCATGCATAGCTGGCAATTCTCTGTCTTCTGTGTTCTCTTCCATCATTGGATTTATGCTTCCCACATTTTTCTATCCTACAATTAATGAAACAAAAACTGGGTCCTACTCCTATTCCTCAATCCAGACATTGTTCGATGCTTTCATTTATTAATAAAAAATTACATAAAAGATTGTGCTGTGATAGCTAGGAGTGGAACAAATTAAGTTCAATTTTTACATCTGCTAGAATTGGATGAGGGGTCTAGGAGTCATTGTTGCTGTTAAGTGTTTCCTCACTGTCACTGAGATGTTTCGGGGTCCAATTCCGTTAATCTTAATGTTCACATCTGCCCTTTTTTTAAACATTTTCGTTGTGAAAACTGGAAAGTAAGGGGCCATTGCTTACTTGCAGGCTTTAAGAATTCTAGCATTTAGAAATTCTCTGTCGCAAAAGTTTCTTGCCGTATGAATTAAACTTTAAAAGTTAAACTTTTGAAGGTTTTTATTGACAGTTTTATGATAAATAAATAAAAACTATTGTGGTTGGCTTTCAGCATTGCTAGCTGTTGCTATATAATAATATGGTAATAAGTTAAAGTGGGGAATAAAGTCTCTCTAGATCTGCGTTGAGGTTATTAAGATAATGTACTATTCTAATGAAGGGTTAGGACATGTCTATCGATGGAGCTAAAGCTACAGGCAAAAGGTGAAAGATCAGTTTTCTTTTTAGTTGGCATTATTATAATCACAAATTGCAAACACGACTTTTTGGTTTATTTTGTACGTGTTTTGGCGGATATGAAATGTGGAGATAAGCATAGGAGGGGGCATTAGATGAGGCCAAACATTGGGATGTATTATAGTGCGATATTCGAATGGCAAAATGACAACCCAGATTGTCACTTAAGAGGAACATTTTGTTTTTGTGGCCAATGAGAAATAGGTCTTTTGTCCCAATTAGGTGTTAAAAAGATTACATCAATAATTGCCTGAACTTCTTATCAAGAATAAGTCAAAAAATTCCCGAGGTAGTGATGACTCCACTGTCACACAGTCATTTGAATGTGAATGATCACATGGAAAAGGGGAAATTACACGATCACTGGAAAAGAGTAAATTACACGTGTAAAAGATTTTTCCATTTTTAAAATATAAAAATATTTTTAGTATAAAAAATACATTTTATATACTTTAAAAAATGTCTTGAATAAAATAAAATTTATAATAATATCATGTAACCAAATTAAGTGTTTAAAAATTATGTTAAATAAGTGATCATTGACATGAGTATGTAAAAGTTTAGATACTTAAGAGTGGTTGTTCATTTATAGGTTTTTGTTGATTTAAATAGTTTAAAAATATATTGAATAGTTTTATGAAATATAAAAAATTTTACAAAAATATTTTCGAATTTAGTGTTTAAAAAATTATGTTAAATGAGTAGTTATTGACCTTAATATAATTAATTTCAATTGTAGGTATTTGTAAATAAAATAAAGATAATTATGTGGATAAGCAATTATTCCAAAAAAATTTAATAATTTAATTAGTTTTCATGATAATGAATGTGAACTCTATAAATAATACGATCCTTATATCCCGTTAGATGCAGCAATGTCTTAGTGGCGACTTGGACACCTACTAATCACGAAATGAAATGGTTCTTATAAAAATTCTGATCTTAATAAGCTTTCGGTTTAATATCGTTCTTATGCGAGCTAGCTTTCCTGAGAAAATTTCGATCATAATTATAGATTTTTCAAACCATATTTAACAATAATATAAAAAAAGTAAATATGTAATTTAAAATATAATTATCCCCAAAAGTAATTAAGAAAATAAAAACTTAAAAATAAAATTATATATATAAAAAAGTATCCCTAAAATTATAAAAAAAATAAAAAATAAAATAAATGTCTAATTATGTGATTATTAATTGTTTAACAAGTTTTGATAATTAATTGTTTCACCTAAAAAGCTAAAAAGGATGTGTTCATTCCTAAAAATATAATGTAAAAAAATGACTGCGTGAATTATAATTAGGATAGGAAATTATAAGTACAATTATTGAAATGTAAGCATGCATTAGATGAAGAGGAGGAGACCATCTCAATCATTTGAGATGTTTAACAGTAAAATTCAAGGCTACAAGATATGAAGTTAGTAACTTCATTTCTCATCTGACCTACAGAACATTGAGGGTAGGTCACAAATAATCAGAAATAAAAAACTAAAAATTATACTCATAATTGAATTTAATCTACTACATACACATCTACCTCTCAAGGAAACTTCGTCTACCACAAACTCAAGGAAATTTGAAATTCATATAATCTTCTGTTCTTCCTGAAGGAGGGTTTATGTATACCCAGAGCAAAGAAATAATAATGGAGAGTAATCCAGACCAGACATAAATGATGGTAGGAATCTTTCCTCTTCTTCCCATGAGGCCCTTTGCAAAAGGATAAAGATGGCACAAGACCCAGAAACTGAAAAACACCCCTCCTACTAGTCTGCTCCATTGTGGAAAGGGACTGTACACGGTCCTAGCTACTCCTACAGCAATACCAATGGCGTTCACCATCATAATAGTAATGGGAGGGATCATTAGAAAGCTCCACTTCACCTCATAGAGGTCAGCAAACTCATCCTCTTCATTTTCTGGAGTGGCTGACTTCGAAGTTAAAGTGAATGATATCTCCACTCCTGCTATTACCTTCAGTAACCCTTGTAAAACAGCAGCAGCGTGTGCACTTGTTCCACCAATTAGCCAGAACTGTTCATTTCTCCACCAATCATGTAGAGTGATTCCTGACCATTTGATCTCCAGCAGTGCAAGCAAACACAGTGTGATTGTGATACCCAGCAAGAATACTAAAAAAGTTACACTGAGAGATTGGACTATAAACTGACCCGAAAATAGAGACAACGCAGGTAGAAAGCAATAGACTATCAAAAACATTGAGGTGAAAGGGTACATTCCTACATTTAAATATGCCACTCTCTGCAGGAACTTCATTCTAGGACTAGCTAATAACGCATTGTTAGCTGAAAAGAAGATTTCAACGGAACCTGTAGCCCATCGAAGCACTTGATGGAGCCTGTCTGTTAAATTGATTGGAGCTGATCCTCTAAAAGCATCCCTTTTGGTTACACAGTACACTGATCTCCACCCTCTATTGTGCATTCTGTAACCAGTTACCACATCTTCTGTGACTGAACCATATATCCATCCCACTCGTTTCCCCCATTCAGTTTTATCTTCATAGAAACAAGATATTACAGTTATTGCCTCAGCAACAGTGGCTGCATCCAATGGCTCACGAGGCACAGCAAGAGAACCTACTGGCCTTCCATGTGTTCCCTTTCCTTGCAAATCTTGAAGCAACCTTCCCTGGTATTCCGCCACAGGAATGGATGCAGCAAGAGAAGTAGAATTCCCAAATCTTTTGGGAAGAAGCAAGGACTCTATGTCTGCATCATCATCATTGTGATCAAAATTTATTGGCACAGAAACTTCATCCTCTTCCTTTTTTGAGACCTTTGGTTTTCTCAGAAACAGCTTAATTTTCTTCCTGCCAAGCCACCCATGATGTTCTGTGGCTCTAGGAGGACTAAATCCATACAGAGCTGTTCTTCTGAATATGCAGCCTGTTCCCACGTACATGGGGCCTTGTAAACCATCCAGAGCTCTCATACTCACATCAAAGAACACAGTGTTGTGATTTGCATATCTGTCACTGGGGTCAATGCCCTCAAACCTTTGAGGAAACTGAACATAGCATATCCTATCACCACCCCTATCAAGCATAAAGCACATACCTTCTCTTAGAGCCAAGGAGTTGTAGATGTAATGATCACAATCAAGATTCAGAATGAATGGCCCATTGGACATGATGGCACTGGTGCGAACAAGAGCATTCATTGCCCCTGCTTTCTTGTTGTGGTCATATGCTGGCCTCTTTTCACGAGACACGTAAACAAGCATGGGCAACCTAATATCAACATCTGTTGTATCAATCAAGTTATCTCCTTCATCTCCTGCACCAAATTCCGGTTCTGCATTTGGTGGAGCTAACATTGCCTACACAAATACCAGAAAGGATTCAGTGTTAACATTTAGGACAAGGTTAATGATGTTTTTGTCCACAAAAAGGTCAAAATTTCAAGTGTTATCTCTACAGAAATTGTATTCGTTTGATTGTGTGTAACTAAAAACATGTACAGTGATTTTAATAAAAACACATTTACTAAAATATGATATTTTAGATGTCTAGAAACCTGAATTATGCCAGCATGGTCCCCCCTCGAGTGGTCTTGTTCCGCTGATGCCCAAGTTCCTGGCCAATGAGAGCCATCGGACATCCACGTAGCTTTAGGAACCTTAACGGGTTCGGAGACATTGGCATCTGTTTCCATCTGTTTCTTCTTGACTCGTAGCTCCTCATGAGCATTGTAAGCATTGGATCTTCTCCTAATGGACTCCGGCAAGGAGTTTATCCTCACTTTGAACTCATCATATTCCCTCTTCACCCTTTTCCTCTCTCTCACAAAGTCCAACCGGACCTTGTTCTTGAGGAAATCACGTTTCTGCCCAAAATAAGCTTCAGGATTTCGGGGTTCTATATGGTGCTTACGACAGAAAGGAACCCAAATTCTAGCAAAACTAGCAGTCTCAGCAAGAGCTTCAAATGTCAACAAAGCTCCACCATCATCAGACAAGTAACAGGCAACCTTCTCCACTGGATAATCAACTGCAAGGATGGAGAGAATGGTGTTGGCGGTCACAAGAGGAGGCTCCTTTTCAGGGTCTGCCGTGGAAACAAACACATCAATTCCTGGTAGATCAGATCTCCCTTTTGGGTTGCGCAGATTTGGAGACTCAAACTGCTCTTTCAGAACAGATAGATCAGTGACTCTGTTCACGGGACACAGCTTAGGAAGCTGATCAAGAAGCCAAGAAAATGCAAACCATAGCTCACAAGTTATAGACATTGCCCACAGCCAAATCGCTTCATGGTTTGGGTGTCTTATCCTCCATGTAAGAAATAAACCCAAAGCAACAAGACGCAGCAGAATAAGCATCCTGAAATCATTAGAAACTAGTTTATTCATCAACCAAAATAGGCAAGTACAGAAATAGTTATAAGTTGCCATAATTTAAACACTGATGCAATCACAAGTATCCTATGTGATTTAAATGTTCTAATAAAAAATAATAGATATACAAACCAATGCCTTTTTCCTTTTATTGTTAATGCAGAAAAGAACCAAAACATGGAAACATGGTATGCTATGGTTAGCATATAAATAAACTAAGTCTCTTGAACATGTTTACAGTCTGATTCCTTAGCCTGCATGTATGTGAAAGAATCAAGATTTTTTTTTAGAAGTACAACGACTATTAGCATGTTGTGAAGAGAGAATGCAGAAAAGAAAGTGTGAAAAAAGGTTTAGAATTGAACTGACCTATAAGGGCTGAGAATAGCAGCTGAAACTCCAACCTTGCGGGTCAAGGGTCTCTTCGCTTTCTTTCCAAAATCCGGTGGGGGTCCAAACCCGTTAGCACCGTAACCATCTTTAGGCCACACAGCGTTTCCGTAGCCATATGTCCCCTTCGTCTCAAACAGCCATCGCGTGTGGTCAAATTCCTGAGGATGATTCTGCGCTTTGAAGGACTTCACAAGAGAAAACCTCTTGTCCAACTTGACCTCCGCCATGGAAGGCAGAGGCAGAGGCTGATCATCACCCTCAGACCCCTCTCCCTCTTCATTATCTTCATCATCACTCGCATACTTATAAAGCAGTTTGCACCCAGGACACTTTCCTCCACCATTGTTCCCACCAGACTCAAAGTAACACTCCCTGCAGATCTTGAACCCGCACTCGCACGGATTACACAAGCCTTTCATTGCTTCCTCGTCGCAACCCTTATTTCCGCAAACCGACGTCGATTTCGGCAGCGCTTCGATTTCCACGGAGGAGTGGCCACGCGTCACGGAGTTGTAGCCTCCGGTGAAGATCGTGCCGGAGATGAAACTCGTGCTTCCTTTTCCGTCTTCCGAGATTGTCAGGGGCTTGCGGTCCGGCGTCGGGGGAATGTGAACGGTGTACGACACGTACTCAGAGTTCATTTCTTCGATGCCACCGCCTTTGGAAGCGCCGGCGCCAGAGAGTCTCCTACCTCCGCCGGAAGCTCTGAGAGGAGAAGTTGGGTTGTTGGTGGAGACTGAGGCGCGAGGAACGGGACTGGTTAGTCCCATGCTTCTGCGTCGTCCTCCGGACGACACCGTAATGGTGACCGGAGAGGAAGAAGGGGACGACGCCGTTTTGACCATGTTGCTAAAATGAGAAGGCGTGAGAGATTAAAGAAGGAATAGTGAGAAAACGGAAATCCTCAATGGCCTCAACATAAGCTTGTTAAGAGTGTGGAATTTGAAATTGGAGAAAGAAGCAGAAGCAGAGAAGTAGAAGTAGCAAAGAAAGGTGCAACGGTCGATTTGAGACTTAAATGCAACGGTCGATAGATCGTGACCGCTGAATTACTACATTCTGGAGTTGATAGATCTGGACCACTAATTTACTTAATAGTTGCTTTCGTTTTATAGTTTCTAACAAAGACAGATCTGGTCTGAAGGAAAACATGGAGCCAAAAATATTTAAAATTTTATGCAACGTTTGTATTAAATAAAAGTATATCATTGTAATTAAAATACAAGAAACGCATTCCATGTTTTACTTTTTTTATACTTTAGTGATTAAAATAAAATATTATTACTGATACCATATTTTTTTCTGTATGTTTTAATTCTACAGTTGGTTTTTTAAACAATTTCAAATTCTATTTAACTTTAAATATTTCTCGTTTCCACGTATTCATATATATTTTTACAAAGCTTTTTCTTTCATTTTCTTCGTAAAAGAAATATCTAAAACAATACAATACACAAAATAACTATTTAATAGAATGATAAGTTAGTATAATCATTTTTTAGTTTTATAAGATCATATTATTTAATAACAAAAATAATATTATATATATTCTCATACAATTAAATTGTATATAATCTAATTTTGTACATGCTCCGTATACCGATTTGGTGTAATTTTTTTTGGAAATTTATCAAAATGAATACAAATATTCTTTTACAAAAATGGATAAATAATGCATGGAGACTTTGAAATGGAAAAATCGAATAGTCAAACATGATTTTTGCTTAGATTTTTTACTAAAATTATCATTGAAAACACGATTTTAATATTAATTATTTTTTATTTTTTTATAGAAGTGTATAAAATAGCATGATTTTCTTTTAATAAATTGAGTGAAAGTTGTATATGAATCACGACATCTTTACTTTTTAAAATAAAAATAATACTACCATGCAAATTTTTTGACACAGAAGGCAAAGAACAAGGAGAAAGGTTTCTTATGATAAGTTAGGATATTCTCCTAAGCAACATTGTACCCAAGTCCCACATATATGTATCTCATTTTATGTGGATCCAACAAAGACATCATCATTTATAACTCTAACAAAGTCATAATCAGTGTTGTTCCTATAAAAATGAAGAAATTGTCTCTTGATGCACTATTTCCATTCATTTTATTAAAAAATATTTGAAAATAAAAAAAAGCTGTTTCAAAAATTGATAGCATATTCAGATTAATCCAATCGTTACATGAAAAGAAAAATTGTTTCAAAAAAGAACTTCAACTTTTAGTTGCCACTAATATTTACACTTTTATCACTAGATGAAGAAAGAAAATGAAAAAGATCAATAGTTCGATTAGTCCGTGTACTTGCAATAAAATAAAATAAAGTACTTTAAAATTAATACTAAAGAAATTCTAATTAATACAAAATATAAAAGTTCAATAATACATTAATAATAATATGCTAAAGTAAAAATATTTACATTTCCGTTCTAAGTATTTTAATAAAGATAATTTTGCTAAAAAGGAGAATTATTTTCCACAGTAATAAATGCTAGTACTTTTGTAGAAAAAACAGACATATAAAAGAATATTAATATTAGCAAAACCCATTTAACTATCTCCCCGTTGTCATCTGATTTCTAGTTGAAATATATGAATGAATTTCACTAATATTTAATACAAACATAAATTTGAACTTAGCTAACATTTCATAAAATCTAAGTTTCGACTTTTAAACCCATGAAATATTATATTCCTATAAATAAAAATAATAACATTTAACTTTGCTGCTGTAAAATACTCATAAGGCCAAATCACTATACAATTTTGAAATTTTCTCCCTCGCGGAATATAAACAGTGGCAGAAAGCAAGCATTTAGCTTGTAAAGAGGTGAACAGAAAAAGAAAAACTGACAAAATATTAACATGCTTGATGACTTTCGGATGTATACAAGTTGCTCTTCTGCTTCGTCTTTCGTATCCTCCTGCGAGATTGTGTCTATCTAGAACTACTTTCCTTTTTTTAAAAAGAAAATTGGCCACTGCGAGATTAACTACTATTTATGTTTTACACGATGCTATGCTGTACAATGTCATACCAACTTGCCTCTCAATAAGGAGGCAAAATTGTGAGCTCAAGCACTTTAAAAACAAATTCACCGTACCTGAAGGGCATTATCATAGTTGTCTTTAAACAGAATGCAATTTGATTCACATAGAATGGAAGAATTAACATGCTGCTGGCCGGGAAAGTGGTCCGTTATATTATGACTAGAGGAGGATCTCTTTGAGTATCAAGAGAACTAGCATGATAAAGCACATTATAACAAGCGACGTGGCACACATAATCATCCCTCCTTTTTTCTGCGTTCTCTCTGCCTGCAATGCACAAAGTATATGTTTAAAATGATGTTAACAGGCTAAACAGCAGCTAAAGATTCCGAAAGAAAAGCACTCCAATTTGCAATCATAAAGACTGAGTAAGGTCTACTCAAGAAAGTAATAGCATGAGAGAAAACAGAACCTTTTGCAACTGCTCAAGGCCATCTTCAACGGACGTAGAAACACTCTGAATGTTGTAGTCAATTCTGTCCACAATTGTTCCCTGCATGAATACCAGCTTCATGAGTCACCTTTTTATTCTAGAAATCCATTTTATACAAGGGTGGTGGAGCATTCACCTGGTCTATCACTAGGACCGAGAGATCCTTCATGATTTGGGCAAGTTCATGAACTGACTTAACAACCTACAGCAAATTTTACTTAGTAAGACATGGTACACAAAGTGATTAGTCTTCAAGCAACACACCGAATGCATTCAAATTGCCTGTTCAATTTCTCTCTCCCTTTCCACTGAGAACTGCTCACTTTTCTTTAGCTTTGTCATTTGCTCTTCACTAAAACCCTGGAGTTAATCAAATAACAAATATCATTATCTCTTACTTTGGATATAAATTCATCCAGGATGAAGAAGAATGTAAGTAAACATTTCATATCATTTAATGTTCCTTTTAAACTGTCAACTTCATTGTAATGATAGAATGTTGTCCAGAGAGACAATTTCATCAGAAGTAAAATGAACCTAATGAATCAAGCTATTCCTTTCAAGAGAAACATCATTTCAGATTCAAATAAGTGGTAAATATATCCTTATATTTTTGTTAATTCAAGAAATGGTGAAGTCCTCCACACACCTACACCCCTTTTACAACAGACAAGGTTGAACGCTAAAAGGCATGGACACTACAAAATACTAGCCAGCCAAATCATGTGTTGTGCACATTTTCATGTAAGACACTGCATAAATACATTGAATACTTTTGGTTTCATCTTTACAGGTTTTAATTCTATTTTTAAAACCTTTTTTGCCAATACAAATTGGACACTGAAATAATTGGATAAATTTAACATATTATTATTTTTACAATGAATGATGATCATTTTTAAAACATGAGTTCTCTCTTGTGATCAAAGATTTTTAATATATGTTAATTTAGATTAAATTTTATACGTTATATTATACCTATGTTGTGTCTTACAATTTTTAAAATTTGCCGTATGTCCATGGCATATAGTATTCATGTTACATGTCTTATTCATTATTCATCCTTTCTGAATTGACAAGGCAGAAGAGATCACTGCATATGGGCAGAAATCTAGTAGTTTCATCATTAGAATTTTGCATCAATAATTGCTAGGAAAGAAAATAAATCACCACTCATCACTTGGTAGATAAAAATAAATGCATCCTACACACTGTTAGAATAATATGAAATATATCAATAATACCTTTAATTAATTTTAAGAGTAAGTATCTTACAGTTAATTGACATTTCTTTATCATCTCAATGATTGGTTTTATATTTCCTTTATTATCTCATTTTCTTTTTTATTTAACTGGGGTTCAGAATTTGGTACAAGTACAAGGGGTTCATCATTTGTACCGTAACCATTACATTATACTCACTGCAAACAGTTTTTAATTTATCCTTCTCCTCCCTCAGTACCTACGTCTCCTATAATTGTTTACACAGCATACGGTATCTTAAAAAATATGGTCCTGCCAGATAAATTAGTTGCCAAAAAGAACGCATACCACATCACTGAATTCATCATCATGTGATCCAAATTTACTCCCGTTAAAGTTCATCTCCAAGTCAACCCCGTCATAACCCTGCATGATTACACACAAAGATAGACATTAGGGAAGCGACATAAAAACTAACACAAAAAATAACACCGCAGTCCCACTGATGCAGCAGACACAACAGAATCAGGATATAAATTCAAGCATTTGAATACCAATAGAGTTAACAATAGAAAGAAAATAAATCAAGAAATGATACAAAAGTAGATTGATAGGTTATCAAACAGAGAATCAGACCAACAAAAGTGGCGGCATACAGAAGATTTTGGAGTGGAAAATAAGCTACACATAAAAAGTCGCAACCTCTTTTTGTTGTTGTAAACGTTTTAAATATGCTGACTGCTTTCGCCGAAGATCCATTGATAGGTTCTGAAGGTCTGTAGCAAGGGAACGCTGCCAAAAGTAGATACAAAAGAGCCAATCATACCAATCTCAAGTTAAAAGCAAAACTGGCATATTATAAATTGACTAAAATTTTGAGCAAGCAACCAAGATCGAAGTAAAGTCTTGTCTATTTAGAAACCACTTCTCACCAAAGAAACCATTTTCAAAATAAAGAGTGTAAAATCATTGTGATGAAACTAACATTATATTTGGATGAGGGATTATAATGGGAAAGCCTTGATTAGCCATTCTCTTGTCGGGGTAACCTAAAAGTAGGGAAGGAAATGAAGATTTTTCACACACCCCTCCTTACTTTTCTAAGGTGAAAAAGTATATGAAGTTAAATTACATTAGGGTTTTTTTTCAAAAAATAGAGGGGTGAAATAATAAATTTATATTGTTTTTAATAATTTTATTTTCACTATCCCCTTATTTCCTTTACCTGGTGAATTGGTAACATTCAAACATGAATAGGGGTTCACCCTACACTTTCCCTGTCCTTTAACCCTCTTAAACACCCAACAACAAAATCCAAATGAGGATAACACGTAACTTCACATCACATACAGTACTACATGAAAAAGAAGGAGAAACAAGAAAAATATATGAATAGGCCTTCAAACGATGGGAGAGACTAAGGCAAAATAAGGCCTCATAATCATAGTCAAATAGATGATAAACTCTACGCAATAGCTTATATATCTTTAAAACAGTCACCAGAGTCCTGAACTGACTGAGAGCAAGCAGAGCTTGGGCTACCTACTCATCGACAAACTAACTTATAACTTCCTTTTTTGCACCCAAAACAAATAATTGCCGAAGAACCTATATCGACCTTAAGAACAGGAAGTCAATAACAGGCAACCTCAACTGAAGAAAAAGCTAAAGTCTGAACAAATTAGTTTGCACGGCATATGATAGAATGATAGTACATAATACTTCTACAGCAAAATTACCCTACCTGTACATTTTTTCTAACATTAGAATCCTCAGATGATCCGCTAGCAGCAGAAAGTCTTTTCAGCCTCACTTCAGACTTTCTAAGAAGAGATGTAATTTCCTGGGTGAGTGTCTCAATAAGACGCTGATCCTCTTTGTCATCCCCAAAGGAAGGCATCAAGGCCTTCGAATGAGCTTTAGTTAACTCAGAAATTTTAACCCGAGCACGTTGTATAGCCGTAGCTATTTCTTCAGAATCATCCACCCAAGACGGTGGCAACCCCACAGTAAACGCATCCCTAACATTTTAAAGGCGTTATTAACTATCAAATGCAACAGCGTTCAACACCTAGGTTTAAGGCACTTACACATAGGGCATCGCTATTATGCATGTGAATATACGAAATTAAAGCCCAAAAAGACTTTTGCAGAAACGAAATGGAGTGTGACTTGGTGAAAAGGGAAAACCTAGAGGTGGATGGGTCCTCGGTGCTTAAAGGAGCATAGGATGATCGATTGGAAGGAAGAAGTGAAACCATTTCAATGACGGGACCGGTGGAAGAAGCAGATGCGGAGGAGGAGAGAGGAGCACGCACGCTCTTCACGGCGTCTCTGTGCTTCCTAAACTCCACAGTTCGATTTCTCGTCGCCATTGAATCCTATTTCAAGTAACCACACTCTCTGCTTTCCCTGCAAAACTACCAGCAACAAAAATGGTACCAGCTTTTCAGATTAAGAGTCACTAACAAGGGTTATATTAGTAAATTAACACATCCGTAAGTACCTTACTCTATAAGATATTGAACTTTCAAGCATGTTTTACCTCAGAAGAATATTGGTTAACGTGTTCTTAATTATTCGGGTTTTTTTTTCTTAATTTCTCTTTATTTTAAATTTTATTTTTATCTCATAAAAACTGTAAATTTTAATTGGTCTATATACGTTTGTAATTCTTGAAATATACGCTTTAAATTTTTAAATTAAAATATATACAAATTTATTAATTTTGAGTAATTAATTAAAAATAGAAAAATAATATAATTTAAATATATACATATAATTTAATAAAAAATAGTATTAAAAATTATGTAGCCATTATTTTGTAAAAATATAATTTATTTAATCATTTTGAAATTGTACCGGGATGACCGACCGGTCTTGTGAACCGGTCAACCCATGTGTCAAGACCATACTTTAAGGTAGGAGGTCGATCGTGCATCGCACGTGGTCGACCGACATGAGGTGCTCAAGTCAAAAGTTGACCCAATTAGCAAAGGTTAACCTGTGGTTAGGAAACGACCTAATCCAACCCTAATCGCTAAGTAACCCCCTAATCCGGCCCAACAGCGAGGGCCCATCAAGGTAATATAAATATCACGCATTTCAAGGAAGAAGGTACGTCATTATCTACAGTATTCTAGCCAGCCGAATACGATACCCCACTGACTTGAGCGTTGGAGTGCCATCTGCAGGTACCCCACCCGCCTGAGGAGTCATCCAGCGAGAA
>Ga0123341_1001994_pt1 | contig 16269 bp, 7 predicted proteins | sample Turbeapinknodule_FD_89959 | JGI IMG/M metagenome (GOLD analysis project Ga0123341, IMG submission 89959) | Root nodule microbial communities of legume samples collected from Mexico - Turtle bean Mexico pink nodule | ecosystem: Host-associated > Plants > Roots > Nodule | place: Mexico: Nepantla...
AATTTAGATTGCGTGTATTTTTTTTCTTAATATTTTAATCTAACCGAGTCTCATTTTCAAATTGAGCAAATTTTAATTTGATTATTAATAGCTTTTTATTTAAAACCCTTAAATTTTGGTTTTCTATTAACATAAATGGAATCGATTAAATTACCTTGTCCTCAAAACTTATCACTCAAAATATCAATCTTCGCTCTAAATAAAAATTAAATCTCAAAATTTCAATTGTTTAAATCCAATCATCATCAACCCGACAAAAAAAAGAGTCCGATATATCATCTAATAAAATCTTTCAAACTTTAACAAGTTTTACTCAATTTCTTATTTCTAAATCTTTTAAATTGAAAAAAAAAATACTAAACTCGATACATATAATCTTTATTTATGTTATTATATTGAAATTGATTTTTTAAAATTCATATAATTAGAAATAATTTATACTACCTTACTAAATTAAACATGCAAACAATTAAAGCAAGATAATCCAAGAGTATAAACTCCGAGATTTCTCCTTTGAACTCTGAACTGTCAACCAACACAACTCAAGCATCCCCCACTCGCCAAAGAACAGCGCGTGCCCTCACTCTCCGCCACGATCCCTGTCTCCATCCACTCCCTTATCAGCACATTCAAATTCGTTTGTTCATCAAACCACTCTTATCTCCCTCGGTCATTCAAACACAACACAACACAACACATAGTCACAAACACACTCAACACTCCACACTCCACACTCAAATCTTGCCTCAAAACTCTCTTGTTCTCTTCCCCCACTCGCTCATTTCCTTGTCATTTTCCCCCCTCTTCCCCCTTTTTTCTCCTACCATCCTCTAAACAGTTCACTTACGCACGCAGAGAGAGAAAGTTCAGAGCTTTTGCATAGAATCACCACCCCATTATCCTGCATTTCCCATTTTATGCGTTGATTCCATCTGGGTCTCTCTCAAACCGCTCTTTGATGATGGACACCGCTTCATCCCCTTTGTCTCTCCAAAGCCAAAAGACAAGCTTCCAGGACTTGCCAGAAGCTTCCCCCAAGCCTTACAAGAAGGGCTTTGTGGCCACCCTAATGGGAGGAGTCTCTACTACTCCTTCCTTCAAAGAAGATAACTACTTTGTCTCCCTCCTCAGGTCCTCAGAGAAGAAAGCGCTTCAGGAGCTGAAGGACAAGCTCAAAGCGTCCTTTGATGACTCTCCCTCTGATGCCTCCATGTGGGGCATTCCCCTCCTTGGAGGTGATGACAAAGCTGATGTTATTCTCCTGAAGTTTCTTAGAGCAAGGGACTTCAGGGTTGGTGATGCCCTACACATGCTTCTAAGGTGTCTTGCTTGGAGGAAGGAGTTTGGTGCCGACACCATTTTGGAAGAGGATTTGGGGTTCAAGGAGCTTGAAGGAGTGATAGCATATATGCAAGGGTATGACAAAGAGGGGCACCCTGTGTGCTACAATGCGTATGGGGTGTTTAAGGACAAGGAAATGTATGAGAGGGTCTTTGGTGACGACGAGAAGCTGAAAAAATTCCTCAGGTGGAGGGTTCAAGTCCTTGAGAGAGGCATCAAGGTTCTTCATTTCAAGCCTGGTGGGGTCAATTCTCTCATTCAGGTCACAGACCTCAAGGACATGCCCAAGAGAGAGCTTAGGGTGGCTTCCAACCACATTCTCTCCTTGTTCCAAGACAACTACCCGGAAATGGTGGCTCGCAAGGTTTATGTGGTTTTGTTGTTTTCTTCAAATTAGGAACAAGTTGAAGTTTGTTGTTTTGGTTGCTCTCAATTAATGCCATGGCATTTATGTGACCGCGACACAATTTTTCACCTTTTTTTTGATAAATATATTTCTTTTCTCATTTCCTTGGTTTGGCTTTTGGGGATTCAGGTTTTCATCAACGTGCCGTGGTACTTCAGCATGCTGTATTCAATGTTCAGTCCGTTTCTGACTCAGAGAACTAAGAGCAAGTTTGTGATCTCCAAGGAAGGAAATGCTGCAGAGACACTCTACAAGTGAGTTTATTGGTTCCATTTGGATGAATTGCTTTTCTGTCTTTTTTCCCCTGGTTAAATGTTCTGCAATTCAAAAGCCTACTAGTTTAAAGCATTTTGGCTCCGCTCATATGTTTTTAATCTATATTAAGATTTAAAAATGCTTCTGAGATATTGTCTGCTTTCTAGTTTCTATTATTCTTAGGTTTTGTTCATTAACATTATTATTACTCAAGTTGTCTTTCTTCGGCTTTCATTTTGTGGTAACGAATATAATTCCAACTTTCCTTTTATTTCCATTTTGGGTTTGCTTTCTGAAGGGAGTTGTTTTCTTGTGTTCAGATTTATTAGGCCTGAGGATATTCCTGTTCAGTATGGAGGACTGAATCGGCCCAGTGATTTGCCGAATGGTCCCCCAAAACCTGCATCTGAGTTCACAATCAAAGGAGGGGAGAAAGTGAACATACAAATTGAAGGAATTGAGGTGATGATTCACCCACTGCTTTTGGTGCATGTTTCCATCAGCTTTTTAAAGAAACAATAACTTGTCTTTGCTTGTTTGAACATTTTTTTTAAAAAAATAAGGTTTCATTTCACACGCATTCAAAATCACTATTTAAATATGAAAATTTATTGACTTGTATGATAACTATCTTTCATTCTACTCTCATTTCTGATTGCTTGAAAAGGCCATACAAATTAAACTCAATAATGTGTCTAACTAACACACTATTCTCTTAAGATTATGATTAGTCTTCTTGTCATGCAAATAAATGGGTTCCTTTTTAGATATAATAATCTATCTTTTTGGATTTTCTGTATTTTAAATTTTGCTTAATGGTTTTGGTGCCATTGGAAGACTAGTTGGTAATTTAGTTCTTGTTGGGTGAATTAGGCTGGTGCAACAATCACATGGGACATTGTAGTGGGAGGATGGGACTTGGAATACAGTGCTGAATTTGTGCCAAATGCTGAAGGAAGCTACACCATAGCAGTTGAAAAGGCAAGGAAGATGGGAGCCTCAGAAGAAGCAATCCACAACTCATTCACATCAAAAGAATCTGGAAAGATGGTACTCTCAGTTGATAACACTGCCTCAAGGAGGAAAAAGGTTGCTGCTTATCGCTATGTTGTCCGCAAAAGCAGCACCATTTAAGAAGGCCATTAAATAGTTTTTAGGAGCTTTTATTAATATTTTGCATGTGATGTTACTTTTTCTACCTTTTTTTGATTAATTTTTAGAGGGTCTCATTTATGCTTCTGAACTCTTTAAAGCCTGTTCCACAGGTATTAACTAGTAGTGGTACTAATGTGATGTAAAAAGGAGAAAAAACAATGGTGGTGGTAGTATATGGCTTGGTATAGGAGGAAAAGCAAGTTAAGTTTGCTTATATAGCATACCAAATTACTGTTTGTTGCCCTTTAGATGGTGGTGACTCTTGCAAGTGTGAGTGTGTGACCATTGATTGTATTGTCCTTTGAGACACGTGGCTATTGTGTATGTTGCAGTCTAGAGGCATCATCATTTTGTGCAGGAGCAATCTATGGTTTATGAATTGAGGTTTCTGTTTTTGTTAAGGGTTTGATAGGTTGAACGAAAGTGCTTGAGACGTGTCCACGTAAATGAATGGGAAAATTCTGTGGGTGGATATTGACAGGACCATGTATTGTAAGAGGGTGTTTGGTTTGGTTACTTTGTATAGGTTGTATTATAATCAACGTATGGACCAAGAGGGTAACCAGAGTTCCAAAGCAAGAAGTTGGAAGATGTCACAGGCAGTGTCTGATAACGTGTTCAGAGGGTTAAAATTAGGTAGTGAAGCCTCTTTCATTGATTTATAATGTTCCAAGAGTGATGTCAATTCTGGTTTGGTGAACCATCTCACCTTTGGTTTTTAAATTGCTTCTCTTTCTACCCTCCTTTACCTTTTATGTATGAATATCGATTTTCTATCCCCAGTCTAAGGTTTTTACTACTTACTAGCAAAGTTTATATTAGTATTTGGTAATTTGTCTTTTATAGTGCTGCCTTTGGTTGGGTGGGAGATAAAGCAATGTACTTATTATGGGTTACTTTAACTTTAAGGTTTTTAACAAATGAGTTAAGATGTGTTAAATAAAGGTTTAAAGTGGCCTCATAAATTTTGGACATGGGCTTAGAATTAAAAAGACTACTAACTCATTTGTCTATTATCTTCCAAGTTTTATCAAAAAATATAAAAGTCTTACCTAAATTAGGTTGACTCAAAATTAATCAAATTGTCCAATTTTACTTTTAGTTTTGGTTTGTATCAAATTCTTTCAATGGATAGTAATTTGATTTTTTTTTTCTTTTGAACAATGTATTTAATTTCAAAACTGAATAGAGGGCACAAGAGAGTAAATACCAATATATATATATTGGAGTGAAGCATTTGTTATTTTGCTATTGGACTATTACAGAATGTCCTCTCATGATAGGCTGCATTGAATGCATTTTACTGTGACAATTGGACACCACCCTTAGTTCAAACCAGCATTGGAAGCATTAACAAATGGGAAAAGGAACCTGTCATATGAAAAATTGTCATTCAATGCATCTGCTAACAAGTGCTGCAGAATTCTTCAGTAGCAATGAAAGGTATCACATATTTTCTCCAGAATAGAAGACTAATAATACATTGTTCTGAACGATTTCCCTTGTGCAGATGCAGAATGCACAATTCTCAGTCTTTCAAGGGTCATTACTTATATTTTATTTTGGTTGAATTTTGTTGCCAACCACTGAGAAAATTTTACTTGCTGCTGGCCCTTTACAATGGACCACGGTTCTGAACTATGACAGGAATCATCAGTGTTTGTGATACTACCTTATTCTCATATTTTGATTTTCATAATATAATTTTTCTTTTCTTAATTATACCTACATTTATTACCTATTATAGTTCAATTTTAGTCATTCTAATTTTATTTGTCTCTTTAATTTCAAAATGCACCAGTTAATGTTTTCCATTTTTTTGTCTGTATAAAGTATTGTATAAATCACTTACACAAGCAAAATTAATGTTTTTAAAAACTAAAAAGACTAGAAACGAGCTAAATTTTTTTCCTAGAGAAAATGAACTAAATTTTGAAATACAAACAGATTTTTTCTAGAGAATACAAACAGATTTTACATATTAGTCCATTTTTTGCATCCATTTATTTATTTTTTAATCAAAGAGAATTAATATTAAATATGTAGATAGTATTTAACTATTTGTGTTCCTTTTTTTCTCGTAACGTGAGAAAAGGGCTGCATTCAAATCCACCGTACAATTTTGTGTTTTTTTTTTCTCTCTCATAAAATGAAAAAGAGCTGCATTCAAATCCATTGCAGTATTTGGAGAAACTTCTCAATAAAGATTTTTAGAAAAAAAATAAGAAGTAAAATTAAATTTATTTTTTATTATAGAATTAACTTATGCGCTAATTAATTTATAGAAACTTTCTTATATAACTTTTCCAAATTTTCTATTCGTTAATTTTAATGTTCAGATAAATTTATTTAATTTATTTTCGTAATTTTCTGTTTTAAAAGTTGTGAATTACTTTTGTACTGATTGGTCGTGGACGTGTTCAGGGACTCACCCGAGCACTTAAGCGTGGTAACCTGGCTGGTGAGGTCTATAAGGGCAAAATACTTAGCTCGGTCCAAGATAATGGTAAGCCCGATGATATGTCAAGAAGTCAGCCCAAACAACGGGTAGTCAATATTAAAAAGATAATTAAAGTAAAAATAACAAAAGGAATAATTGAATTAGCTAGGCACAAATATTTTTATGTTTATTAACTCCTAAAGGGAGATCTGCGAATGCTATAAAATGGCCTCAAGACCTTGAACCAAGGTAAGTTTCAATCTGGCGATACTACTACACCCATACAAATACTCTATATTGAGATACTCATACTTATATGCTCTTATTGACTTGATCGTCAGAATCTTGTTAACAGATGGAACTGATCTCGCTAACTATCATTTAAATCTGTTGATAAAAAATATAATTGTTATTATTTATATTTGTTATCATATTATTTTGAAGATAACATAACTTATTATTATCATTTAAGTATGTAGTGATATCATAGTGAAGATAACATAAATGATTAATTATCATTTAAATATGTTGTGATATTATTCTGAAGATGACAAATATAATTGTTAGTATTTAAATCTGTTATCACATTATTCTGAAGATAACATAAATGATTATTATCATTTAAGTTTGTTGTGATATCATTTTGAAGATAACAAATATAATTGTATTTGAATATTTTATCATGTTATTTTGAAGATAATATAAATGATTAATTATCATTTAAATTTGTTGTCATATTATTCAGAAGATAACAAATATAATTGTTATTATTTAAATTTGTTATCATATTATGATGAAGATAACATAAATGATTGTTACCATTTAAGTATGTTGTAATATTATTCTGAAGATAGGAAATGTAATTGTTATTATTTAAATATGTCATCATATTATTATGAAAATCACATGTATATTTAAATTTGTTATCATCTTATTCTTAAGATAACATAAATGATTATAATATTTTGAGTCTGTTATGATATTATTTTGAAGATAACAAATATAATTGTTATTATTTAAATTTGTTATCATATTATTATGAAAACCACGTATATATTTAAATTCGTTATCATGTTATCTTGCAGATAACATAAATGATTGTTATCTTTTAAGTTTGTTGTGATATTATTATTAAGATAAAACATATAATTATTATTATTTAAATATGTTAAAATATTATTATGAAAATCTCAGATATATGTAAATTTGTTATCGTGTTATTTTGAAGATAACATAAATGATTAATTATCATTTAAGTCTATTATGATATTATTATGAAGATAACAAATATAATTGTTATCATGATCTCTCACATGAGAGAAATTATTCTTGTACTAGATATAGAGTGTAGTAGTGTAAAAGTACATGTCTAGGAAAGTTCTAGTAAGGAAAGACTTGGTATTTAAGTGCGTCCATTGATGACCCACCTCTCTTCAGTTAAGAAATTTATTTATAGTGTGTTTTTAGACATTTTAACGTTTCCTTGTTTCCTTTGGCAACACTATTTTACCCCTAAAGGGGGTCTTTTGATGAGGTCACCCTAAAATATTTTTTTTGGAAATCTACACATGGTTACATTTACCCCGATTAGCCACACCCTAAGATGGCCTAACTCCAAACAGTTACAGTTACTCCGATTAGTCGCACTCGTAAGATGACCTAACTCGGAACAGTTACTGTTACTCCGATTAGCCGCACTTGTAAGACGACCTAACTCGAAACAGATACAGTTACTCTGATTAGCCGCACCTGTAAGACGACCTAACTCGGAACAATTACAGTTACTCCGATTAGCCGCACCCGTAAGACGACCTAAATTGGAACAATTACAGTTACTCCGATTAGCCGGCCTAACTCGGAACAACTACAGTTACTCTGATTAGCCGCACCCATAAGACGGCCTAAATCAGAACAATTACAGTTACCTCGATTAGCTGAAACCATAAGACGGCCTAACTCGGAACAATTATAGTTACCCCGATTAGTCGCACCCATAAGACGGCCTAACTCAGAACAATTACAGTTATCCAGATTAGCCACACCCATAAGACGACCTAACTCAGAACAATTACAGTTACAACGATTAGCCGCACCCAAAAGACGACCTAACTTGGAGCAGTTACAATTACTCCGTTTAGCCGCACCCACAACATGGGCTAACTCGGAGTAGATACAGTTACTCTGATTAGCCACACTCTGAGGTCGGCCTAACTCGGAACAAATACAGTTACTTCGATTAGGCGCACCCTAAGGTCGGCCTAACTCAGAACAGATACAGTTACTCTGATTAGTCCCATCCTAAGGTCGTCCTAACTCAAAACAAATGCAATTACCCCGATTAGCCAAATCCTAAGGTCGGCGTAACTCGTAGCAAATACAGTTACTCCGATTAGCCGCACCCTAAGGTCGCCTAACTTAGAATAATTACAATTACTTTGATTAGCCGCACCCATAAGACGACCTAACTCGGAGTAGATACAGTTACTCTGATTAGCCACACCCTAAGGTCAGCTTAACTCAGAACAAATACAGTTACTCCGGTTAGCCACACCCTAAAGTAGGCCTAACTCAGAACATATGCAATTACTCCGATTAGTTGCACCGTAAGGTCGACCTAACTCATAATAGATTCAGTTACTCTGATTAGCCGAATCCTAAGGTCGGTGTAACTCGGAGCAAATACAGTTACTCCGATTAGACGCACCCTGAGGTCGACCTAACTCAGAAAAAATATAGTTACCCCGATTAGTCGCATCCTAAGGTCGACTTAACTCGGAACAATTACAGTTACTCTGATTAGCCGCACCCTAAGTCGGCCTAACTCGAAACAATTGCAGTTACCCCGATTAGCCGCACCATAAGCTTGGCTTAACTCGAAATAATTATAGTTACCCACTGATTAGCCAGACTGTAGGGTCAAACTAACTTGGAGATGAGCACCTTCTATGTATCGTTATAATCATCGCTCAGCTAAACCTGAGTTCGAACTACCCTAGTGATATCGATGCCAATATATCGCCTCAACAAAATCAAACACATATCAAGCTAACCAATGGTACAGGTTAAGTAATGCTAAAGCAACGAGCGATTCGGCTGACCCGGAAGGGGGCAACCCGATAACGACTCGACTTGCGACTAGGCATTGTTCTTTAAGCAGTTCTTTTTTGGCCCAGGGGTAAGCAGAGCTGTAGTCCATCTTTGGAGGCAAGTAAGGCATGAACAGAAATAAAATGTGAAGCACAGTTCAGAAAATGCATATATGATATAAGCTAATTGAAGAATGGTAACGTGCATTGTCCAATCAAAATCAATAGCAAACGATAACTACCACCACTCAAAAAGGTTTTGTTGGTGAAAGCATACCTTTTTTCGGTGATTCATAACGGGGCAAGGTGGCACAGTGGAAGGGAGAAAGAGTTTGTTTTTGCTTTGATAAATCTTGCGTAAATGGTGAAAGTACGGTTTCAAAGAGGGAAAGTTTTTTATTTTTCGAAAAGGGGAAGTTAAAACGACATGTTCTCCCTACTCTTGATGGCATGACATGTGTACACACCATAATCAGTATAGTGAAGACGTCCCTTCAAGAGGCGCTTCAAAAGTTGTGTACCAGCTACCCTTTAAGAAAAATATCTTGTCAAAGCAGGTGCAGGTAAGCCTCTTCACTTCGCCATGCTCGGCTTGAGGCTGGGGAGCTGTGTACTGGTCGAACGTGCTCGGGGTCCGACCCGAGCACTTAAGCATGATATCCTGGCTGGTTAGGTCTATAAGGGAAAAATAGTTAGCTCTACCTAAGATAATGGTAAGCTCAATGGTATATCAAGAAGTCGACCCAAACAACTGGCAGCCCATATTAAAAAAGATAATTAAAGTAAAAACAACAGAAGAAATAACCGAATTAGCTAGACACAGATATTACTCTGAGATTCAATGAAAATAAACAGTTAGAGATAATGTTCTACCTGCACCCCTAAAATAAAGGGGATATATTAACATAATATTTTTATGTTTATTAACTCCTGAAATAAGATATATGAATCTATAAAAGGGCCTCAAGACCCTAAATAAAGGTAAGTTTAAATTTGGTGATACTACACCCATAATTATACTCTATATTGAGATACTCATACTTATATGCTCTCGCTAACTTGATTGTCGGAGTCTTGTCAACAGATAGAGCTCCACTCACTATGAATTATTAACATCCCAAATTAGCAACAACAAAAAAGAAAATTCAGCCTGGAGTCCACCACCAAGGTCCGATCCAGGTCAGCCGATGAGAATAATTTTTTCTCTTAAAATAATGTTAAAGTAGTTCAAGCTACTTTTTTTTAGGAGGAATGGCTTTTTTAACTAACATTGAAAAGGAGGTTTTGAGGGATGACTGCGTCTTCCTGCACCTCCATATGTTACTGGACACCCCATTACTTTTATAACTCAAGAAATACCTTTACATAAAGAAGTTAAATGTTTAAAGTTATGATTGCGGAGGTTGTAGGCTATGTGTATTGTGTAATTTAGAGAATTTGGATTACACAATCTGAAATTAATTAAAAGGGTGGGATAACTTTTGGATTGGACAATCCCGAATTCATAACCAAAATCGAAAGGAGGACATTCTGGATTAGGTAATTCGTAAGACAAAGATATATTCTGGATTACATGATATATTTTGTATCGGTCGGTACCGGACGACACTGTATGGGACATAGTCACCAGCCGACCGAGTGAATGAGCACCTAAAGTCTCGCATTAAGTGAGTGTAATTGTCGTTACAATAGCATTTAATGAGCCATAATTATATCTGAAACATGTGGGAAACATCTCCGCAAAATCAGTTAAATACTAATTAACTGAAAGACGTTGCAAGTATTCCTAAATACCAATATACCTCCCCATTAATTAGGGACCACGATGCATATCAGTTAACTGATATCCAACTCATCACAGTGAAAGACCATAACTAACACTATAAATAGAACTTCCGCAAAGGTGTAAGATACGTTTTTCATTATGCAAGAATACATCCAAAATACCAGTACTGACTTGAGCGTTGGAGTACAATCGCATGTACCCCCACCCGCCTGAGTCCAAAAAGGAAAGAAGGAAGCTTGAAGATAGTCAACATACAACCAATTGATACCGATACGTCACCAAATTGTGTTACCTGGGTGCCCCCTCTCCTTCTACACAAGTAGGTATTTAGAAGTAATTTTTTTTATACAAAATACATTCCAAATTACACAAATCAGAACCTAATACCAGATTTGGAAGTAATTTTTCAACAAAATATATTCTAGATTACATAAATTACAAGTTAATACTGGACCCTGAAGTACCTTTCAGTTTATATAATCCTAAATATATATTTTTGAAGAATTACTTTTGGTTTGTGCAAACCAGACAAACAATTTTGGATTACAAAATGGTTTCCCACAAATAATCTAGAAGGTTTACAAAATACGAAAAATAAAACGACAAAAGACACAATGACAAACCAGTAAACAAGAACAGTAATATATAACTCAAAAATTAATATTTTTCACACATAGAACCACCAAAAAAATCTTCAATAAGCTCAAATGGATGTGGGTTGCTTGGGGCTGCGCCGCTCAGAAAACTAGAAAGAATGAAGAAGGTGAAAATTTGTCTAGGATTCCAGGGTTTTATTTTTCATTGAAGGAAAAAATTGTATTTTCAAATTTATCATGGGGTGCACAAGAACATGTGGAGGTGCAGGAAGAAACATGGATACGCTAAAGTCCAATAAGACGCGCAGAAGAAAATTTAGAGAACTGCTATTTGTCACAAAAATTGATTTGTTCAAACTATACAAATTGATGTGTCAATGATTGTTAGAAATTGAAGGTCAAGAAATACACTCTCCTATCTTAGACGTAAGAAAAACCTTTTTACGCTAATTAATAAACTTAATTAACACTTAATTTTATAATTCTATTTGAAAATATCTTTCCTTAAATTATCATATGTTGAAACTCGTTATGAAATTAAAAATATTAAAAATTCAATCTTAAACTAAATACAAATTATTTTAACAATACTATCATTAAATAAAGTAAAATTGGTTAAAATTTGTTGATATTTTAGAGCAGCATACATGATTTTTTTGGTTTATGTTGAGAAAGTATAAAGATTGGCAAATCACAAACATTTGTCTTAATATTATTAATACATACATGTATATAGCACATATATTGTTCCTAGAATTATTCCCATTCATTATTAATTAATGTTTTTTACTTAACTCATTTTTATTCAAAATTTTGCATGCTTTACTGATAAAATCAATTACTGTATTGTTTGTTTGTGGTTTATGTGAAGGAGACTGAAAAGAAAAATAAAGCGCCCATAAAGTTCATAATTCTTAGTTTTTTCCTTGTTAGATAAACTCTTTCATTAATAATAACGAAAATACACAATTATGTCCTCGGAAAATAATAACGAAAATAACGAAAATACACAATTAGGTAAGTATATATATATATATATATATAAAAGTCAAAGTGAATCACATCAGGGCTTCCAAGTATACCTCCGAAACTCTTTTGGGTGGATTTAGTATTTTCCAATGACTTTCTGACACCAGCATGTGCATATAGTTTATGAAGATATAACATTTAGAAGCATTGTTCAAAAATAACTTTTGTCTTTAACCTTGTACTTGTGTTTAACCTTAATCTTTGATTATGCTCAATAACTATATAACCCCTCTGAATGATCAGAAAACTATTATAACTATAATTTAGTTGGTACGTGTAGAATCATAAAATCCTTTAATTCTATTGTCAGTTGGGGAAGAGTTAAACATCACACTGGGAAAGAATTGAACATAAATAGAACAGTAGGTCTGCATAGTTCTTCAATGAACATTTTATAGTACTCAAAGCCAGAAAAAAAAGTGTTACAATAAGTTCATCTTATTAGGCTGATAAAAGAAAAGTCTTGCATTACATGAAATCACACCAGAATTAGAAGGCTGAAATAATTGCTTTCTTCTGGGTTTATGTGCAAACAAAACCTTCTGGCTATGCTATTGTTACCTTGTTAGTTGCACTAGTCCCCCCCTATAACATTATACATTTTGATTTGTACAGTTGTTGCTGAGTTAGTTATCAGCTTCAAATTGCTATCTATGATTCAAAATTGAATATAGATAACCCCTACAAGAGCTTCACATTCTTCCTTTTGATTCTAAAACTTCTCTTGCCATTTACACTTAGTCACATTCCGTATTTATATGTCTAGATTATGACCAATGCAGTTGTGATGACCTCTATTTGTGATGCTTCAGTGTGGTTCCTAAAACATGTTCAAGGGTCTTATATGGCCTACCAAACAAGCTCCAAGGGGGTTTTCTTTTATGGTATAATGCTGCTGTCTGGAGAGGTGTTCTCTGGTTTTTGTCATGAAGAGGTAGGGTGCTTTCAAACCAGATTGTCTCTGGATTACTTGAATGATATCTGGAGCGGCTGTCTATAGTGTTAAATTATATCAGATGATTTTCATATCCGAAGGGGCTGAACTACCTTTGTTTGGAGCCTTGTTCACATCTGATGCGCAGCCAATGCTGGGTGCTGGTTTTTGTATGGTGGAGCTGCTGCTTGGCTGCAGGTGAAGATCGTTGGGTTACAGCAAGGGGCCATCAAAAGTAGATGCAGGGTAGATTCTCATCATATGCTATTAATTCTTTGTTGATAGAAAATGACCAATACAGTTGCTTCAGAGGGATGTTATTGTTCCCACTCACATTGGATCAGGATTGGGTCCAAACAGTCTGATCCTTCAAGAACAAGCATATAGCTGTACAATCATCAACCTTGGAACCATATTTACGTCTCCAAGCTTTAATTGCATGGTTCACTAACAAATTAGCTGCCATGGACCTTTTTGGTGCTGAAGCAACTATGTTTATCACTTCACTGTTTGTTAGCACATCCCATACCTGTAAGAAAGAAAATTTAGACCTTTTTGATTGAGATAAATTTGGGGAAATAATTGGTTGTGGAACTAAACATGCATGTGTGGAAACTGAGTAGTTTAATTCATTTTCCCTTGATTATTTATTTTCTTGCACTATTTGATCAAATGATTGAGATATTGATATGAAAATGCGTACCCCATCAGAAGCCAAAACCACAAACTCATCCTGCTCGGTGAGTTTTCTGTATGATACATCGGGAACTGCGATGAGACCGTAATCTTTTAGGCAAAAGTTTCCGAAGGCTCTTGCCATAGCGAGTCCAGGGCGAGCCCCTTGTGGCCTCCATATTCTCTTTACACTTGGTTGTTCTTTTAAAGAAAAAATACTACCTCCGCAATTGATGATTCTTAAAGCTTCACCTGATAGTGACATTGAAGAAGAAAAGCAAGTTAGACATAGGAACATTTGGAAGAGTGCCTTATGAAAATAACTTGTTTTAGCTTATTTCACTAAGTTATACAATCAAGTTATAAATAAGCTCTCATTTGATTTGACAAGTTCTCAATGAAATAAGCTTTTAACTAAACCAATTAACCAATCCAAGAGGTTTTAAGATTAGAAACTAAGATTAACAGTTAATACCAAGACTTACTTGGAATATTTGGGGTCAAGTCAACAGTAAGTTGAACAGGAACAAGATGGTTGTCATGTGCTCTTCTGCAAAGAACTGCACGAGAATCCCCCAAATTGCCAATTATTAATTGGTCACCCTGAAATTTAAAGGGTGGAAAGAATGTGGTTAATTATAACATCCTTGCAAAGGCAACATTTGACAAGGAGATAATGGTCTAATTGTACCTGTTTGATAACAGTTACAGCAGTGCTACCGCCACCAAATCCTTTAGAGTCTATGTTCTTAATAAGCTCTTCATCCATTTCATTGAAGCACCTCGTAAAGCTTCCCTCCCATGAAGAAAAGGACATGTTTTGGTCATCCTCAACATAGACATTACTATGACTACTTCCATCTGTATCATTAGTATGTTTGACAACCTTTTGTTGTGACTGTTTAATTGATGCTGAGAGTTTTGAGGGTAGTTTTTCACGTAAAGACCGTGCAAACTTGTGTCCTAGAGGACCATGACCGTCAAACACGCCACAAAAGATCGTGTCCTTTTTTCCAGTGAAGTCCTGATAACGTATCACATTAAACATTAATCCAAGCCATGAATTCATTCACTAAGAACCATTATGTTTCAATTAATCAAAATCATAAGATAAATTCACTGTTCAATCATATAGTAAAAGATGCCAATGAATGCTACAAACCAAACATAGAGCTTTGCGTTTTAATAATTAATTACTTACAAATATTATAGTTCCTATATTAACCATTTTTCTAATTTTTACTTTTTAATCTTTATATATTATTTTGATCGTTTGTCTTTTGTTTTACGGATTAAAAGAAATTAAACTGTATATTTGTAAGGACTAAAATCAGCATTTTTTAATATAAAGTTTTGAAATAAAACTGTTTATAAATAGACTTAAAATTTTTCTATACTTTGACAAATAGCAAACACGGTAATAAAATGAAACAAAAGCCAAGCTAAAAAAAGAAAACTATGATTGAGGGGAGAGAAACCATATATGTGAAGAACTCAATGATTTGAAAACCATCATAAGTTAATTTTATATCTACAATTTCACCTTGTAAAATGTAATTACCAACCTTAAGGACTCTAAAGAAAACAATTCCAGCAAGATTGATTGAAAAGAAAATATAAAATGAAGCCAAATTGCAGACATAAACATGAATAATCTTACCTTCCAAACAGTCAATGCATCTTGATTAACTTCTTTTGAACCCTTTTGGCTGAACATGGATACAAACTCAGAGGACCCTCTTAACATGACCCCTGCCCCACCATGTTTACATGCACCATAATCAATGTAATGCTTACATGAACATTCCAAATCATATACCTTGTCTACAAATGAACCAGAGCAACTGCAACACCCTCCCATAATAATATATCTCAGATGCACAACAACAATTTCCAAAATATAAAGAGTGCCACAGATTTGCAGAGAAAACAAGTGAAGGAAAGTTGCATGCAAGGAAGGTTGTTTTCGTTTTCTTTAGAACAAAGGATGAAAAAAAAACTTGTTGGTGTTTTGCCTTTTATCCTTAGTAGTTTATCTGTAAATTTTGTATTAAGTTGTCACAACGAACTTAATTTGGATTATGAGTTGATTACTTGAACTGTCTCAATTCTAATTTAGAACGACATCATCTTAATCTATCCATTCTATTGTCTTTATTTGTGGATAATATGGATTTGAAAGATAATTTGACAACTATATTTAGTTGTTTAGTTGTTTTTGTGAGTAAGGTTACATATCCGAACTGACTAGTAACGAAAGAAAACATTTTCTTTCATTTACGAGTTACAACTACTAAGTAAACTCCTGTGATGCATAATTTGTTTTATAAAGGAGAAAATAGTATTTTTTTATGATTTTTTGTGTTATATGAAAAAAGTTTTCTACCCAGTTTAATAATATTTACTATATTAATCAATCATGCTTATTTTTTTTATAAAATAAATATTTTTAGTAATTAATTCAACTCGAACTATTATCAAGTTTCAAAAATTATGATATTTTAAAAAATTCATTATTTAAAGAAGTTAGTTATAATAACTTTTAAATAATTAAAACCAGTATAAC
>Ga0123341_1001995_pt1 | contig 16268 bp, 8 predicted proteins | sample Turbeapinknodule_FD_89959 | JGI IMG/M metagenome (GOLD analysis project Ga0123341, IMG submission 89959) | Root nodule microbial communities of legume samples collected from Mexico - Turtle bean Mexico pink nodule | ecosystem: Host-associated > Plants > Roots > Nodule | place: Mexico: Nepantla...
AAGCTCAGTCAAAGATAAAACAGTTTTTCTGTTATGGTCCCAAAACAAACAATCGGTTGTTTCCTCGAATCAATTGGTTGTTTTGGTTTTAACAGCTCAACCATTTGAAAAACAGTTTTCAATCTTTTTTCAAAACATCTAAGTATAAACAATCGGTTGTTTCGACAAAACAATCGGTTGTTTTAACTTAGTTTGAAAACATTTTTACTTTCACAAAGATTGAGAATGCCTATTCTTTAGATTCGATCAAGGGGTGGATTACAACACTCAAACTACCCCAGAACTAAACTAAACCAGGACAACAACAGCAAGCACAACCAAGGCTTCAACATCCTTTAAAGGGTTTGGATTCTTCAAAGCTTGAACACCACTTGGTTCAACATATCCTGGTCTTGCTACTTGTGGAGGTATTTTCTGTGGGAATATGAGGGAATTTATTGGAGTTTTCTCTGCGTTTCTTGAAGTTCAAACTGGTCTGGTTGCTGAGTTTTATGGGGTTATACATGCTATGGAGGAAGCTCAAAAGATGGGGCTTACTAATGTCTGGCTGGAATGTGATTCTGCTTTGGTTTGTGCTGCGTTTACTGCTAGGACCAATGTTCATTGGTTTCGTAATCGATGGAATACTTGTCTTAATTACTATGAAAAAATTAGGTTTAGGGTTACTCATATTTTTCGTGAAGGAAATGTGTGTGCTAATAAGTTGACTAATTTAGGATTTATTCATAGAAAATCTTTCTATTAGTATAATAGGCTACCATCTAGTATGTTCTTAAAATTCTTTATGAATAGATATAGTCTACCTATGTATCATTTTTATTTTTTTAATAATATTTTTTTTCATATGATGATAAATGATAGTTATTACTTGATGTGTCAGCATAACTAGGATGTGAAGTTGCATAATAATGTCTAATATAAAAAATTTTATATATAAAAAAATTCAAACTTGTATGATGTATGTACAAATTTATTCACGAAGTCTTATATTGACAAAATTTTCAAATATAACTAAATTTTTCAATTTTTTTTTTTAAATTACACCAATTTAAAAACCCAAAAGGAGAAAGTGGTCGTGTGCAATAGTGTATGCCACACTAATCCAGGAGAGCTTTAATATAGACTGAACAATGCACGTTAGGAGGTGCCACAGCACAAGTCTTCTCATAGAATTCAGCATTTTATTCAAACTTCCCCTCATGCCCGCGCACTAACCCCAACTATCCGTTTATTTAAAACTATTAAATAAATACATAAAATGTATTAATTAATCTTAGGTTTTGCATTCACTCACCACCATTTTTCTATTCTCTTTCTTTCTTGTAAGAAAAGAGAACCAACCAACTCAGAGGGTGTGTGACCGTTTTCAAAAAAGTAAGAGAGAGAAAGAACTGAAAAACAAAACAACGAAATTACTTGGACACTCACAGATCAACATTAGTACTTCGGTCTAAAAGACTCACTTCACTCTCCACACTGCTTCTCATACGATTCTCTCTACTCTCTGTGTTCCTGCTATCTGTTTATTCAAGAATACGTAACACATGTCCAAACATAGTTGTATTTGAGGTATTTGTCAATTTGACCCTTCTTTTACTCATTTGGGTATATTCCAAGTTCATCAATTTGTTTAGATCCCCCACCATTTCTGGGTTATTTTTTACATACCAGTACTCCTTGAAATAAATAGGTAGTTGATGCTTTGTTGGGTTTGGATAAAAATATGATTTTGATCCAATCCCATATACCCCTTTTAAGTATTTTCATTGCCCATTTTCTATCTCTCTATTTCATGTAGCTCTGGCTCTCTAATTTTAACTTTGGATTGTGTTTTCTTGTTTTGTTCTGCCTTTGATCACTGAGGATAATAGCAATTTTATTTTCCCCTTTTCGATTGAATACCTTTTGGTGAGGGCTTTTGGGAATGTGGTTTTTGCTTATTAAGGTGTAAAGGTGGATATGAAAGAGAAGGGAGAAGTGATGGTTTCGCTTTTTCTTTTCTTTTTCAATTTTTTTGCAAAACATAAAAGCTTCTAATTATAAACCTTTGGCTTCAGCATGCAAGTTGTCCGGTTAGGCAAAAGGAGCCTCAAGAAGAGAGGGACGCCGATAGAATAATAAGCACTCTCTGAAGTAAATGATGCCGCTAGATATGAAGCAGCACCATAATGAAGAGTCCACGAAGAAGGGGCACGGTGAAGAATCTAAAAAGAAGGAGCACAACGAGGAATCTAAAAAGAAGGAGCGTCACATTGTGACTTGGACTCAAGAGGTGTTTCTTTCTCTCTTTAGCTGTCTACATTTATTTTAATTCTTCTGTTTACTTGCCATTATATGTCATTTAGTTAGTTCTAACAATGAATAAGCGAGTTTTTCAGGAGGATGATATACTAAGGGAGAGGATTGGTATTCATGGAACTGAAAAGTACTCATTCTTCTTTACTAATTCTTCTTTTGTGGTACACTATTTTCTTCCTTGATGAGTGACATTAAAGGGCTTTGTATTGTAATTAATTTTTATGCAGTTGGGCAATTATTGCATCTAAGTTTAAAGACAAAACGACAAGACAGTGCAGAAGAAGGTGAAGTTTTTTAAATTGTCCACAATTTTTTGATTTTGATCTTCACTGATTCAAGAGATCTGCTGGGTTCTTTGTTACTACCATTCTGATGCTTCTATTACTAATCAAATTTCAGATGGTACACGTACTTGAATTCTGATTTCAAGAAAGGTGGATGGTCAGCTGAGGAAGACATGCTCTTATGTGAGGTAATGATGCTCCCTGTGTTCAGAACCCACTCTCATCTACACGGCTGCAGTGGGAATTAACAAGCTTAATTTATAATAGAAGCATATGGAACTTTAAAAAATTGGAGTTCATGTTTTTCCTTTTGTTGGAGATGTTGAATGAGTAGTGTGACTAAAATAAAAGATACAACTGAGAGACAACTCTTAACTTAAAAGTTTAATCTGTAGAGTTGAATTAGACCTAAAACCCAAATTTAAAATGATACAAGTGTTTATCCTGTCATTGTTGTTGAGTTTATCCTGCACTTGCTACTGGGCTATAGCCGGACTATCTGCAAAGTCTTGCAAACTTCACAGTCAAGATATCTAGTCTTTAATATGAGGGAGTGTGGTGGAGATTCACATTGACCAATACTATGACCATGTTTTGTATATAACTTGGATTATTCTCTCCTTACAAGTTGATTTTATAGGAATGAGTTATGACCAAACCCACATTATAAGACCCTTTTGTCTTCACTGGCCAGAACACAATCTATTGACGCACTTAAGCACTGAGAAGCAACATAGCCTACTGTCAGGAGTTGGTTACAACCAATCAACCCTGATCTCATGTGTATATATGCATACTCCGGAAGATAACATCAACTATACTTCACTACACAGAAAATGAGGCATTTATAATCTTATTTCCTGCCATTTTCTCTGTAGGCTCAAAAAATATTTGGTAACAGATGGACAGAAATAGCAAAGGTGGTTTCAGGCAGGTAACCACAAAATGATTCTTTTCTTCTTTAGTGCATGTGAATATATGATAGCCATTTTATTAATGGTTAATATTTAATGCAATGCTTTCTGTACAGGACGGATAATGCTGTGAAAAACCGTTTCTCCACACTCTGCAGAAAGAAAGAAAAATATGCAGCATTAGCAAAAGAGAACAGCACATCATACATCAATTCAAATAACAAGAGAATTATGTTTGAACGTTATAATAACATGGATACAACAGCTGAATCTGGAGGACCTATTAAAAAGATGAGGTATTGTATACTCTATGTATCAAAATACACAAACTCTACGAAGAGAAGTGTTAACATGTTATCCTATGGCTATATAGGAGGGCCCATATCCCTGATGATGCAGAAAAGATCAAATTTGGGGACCGATCACATTTAGGAAATGGAGCTCCAATAAATCAACAGCAAAGAGCACCATTTGCAGTATTAGCTCAAAACTCCAATAATTCAAACAGCTTGCCAGACCAGCAGCATGTTTGCAATCCCAAGCTTAATTCTGGTAGTTATCTTTGAACTGAACTTTAGTTTTGAATAGTAAAACTTGAAACACAAAACATGATATAGTTAATATATTCAGCGAACAAAACTTCAGCCCTCCTCTCATTGTAAGATGGTTTATAATGCTTCTGCAGCCCAAGATAACCAGATTCAAGGAACATTTCTCAAAAGGGATGATCCAAAGAGAAGTGTATTGATGGAACAGGCAGAGTTACTAAGTTCACTAGCTCTAAAAGTTGATACTGAAAACATGGACCAAAGTCTTGAACACACTTGGAAGGTGAGGCGTTATAACTTCTTCTAGACTTTCTTCAGTTTTGAATATTGAACACATTATATTCTTCTTTAAAAAATGAACTTACTAGTTTTTGTGATGAGTAAAGCCCTAAAAGTACCGGTTGTATCTTTAGAAGTAAACATAAGAAGTAACTTGTTGTGCTAGTCTATTTGCATCAAAATTTTGAAAGTCGCTTGACATGTATCTTTGTTTAATTCGTTAGCACCCTGGTAAGCATTAAAAGCTAATTGAAAAGGTTTAGGCATTTCATGCTCCTATAGTTTCTTGACTAAAAACATTTGCAACTTATCTCATTATGAATCTGAAGCAATTATTTAAAGGGAAATATGATTCAAGTAAGTTGTTAATCTTCCCAATGAGAACTCTGAAATAGTTAATAGATCGCCTTGCTAAAAATTGAAAACTCAGCTTGATTTTAGGATACCAATGACGAGCTGACATATCTTTTTACTTGAGCATATAAATATGATAAATGTTATTCTGTACACCCTTTAAATTCATCTAACACTTGTTTAAACTGATGGCAGGTTCTTCAAGAGTTTCTGAACCTAAACAAAGAATCAGATATTCCTGGTCACAAGATTCCAGATTTACGGCTTGTAGATAAAGATACCACTAAGGACTTGAAGAGCGGTAATGAGGAAGGCCAGGCTTGTTGGAGGTACTTTGAGATCTTTAAAAATATTGTTTCGCCTGTGGCCTCTGCAAAATGTCTAATAGTTTCTGAATATGTTCTAGGCAAGTGGAACAGTACGACTCTCCAAGCAGTTCTGGATACAGTACAGAATCAACTTTCCTTTGTCAGTCAGCCGGTGATAATTCAGAGCACCCATTGCATCAGGATATTGGAACTGAAATGAAGTCTGAACAACTTGGAGATGAAAAAGGAGTAGGCAGAGATGAGAAAGGGGTTCTTTGTACTGCAAATGTGGATAAAGGTAAATAAATGGAAAAGATTTTTAATAAAATTTCAGTTTAGTAACAATTGACCACATAAATAATAGATTATGTTCAAAGAGATGATGAATAACCAGATAATAACTTAATCTCTTAAGTGGTTAGTTATTCCTAAGCTGGAAATTATATGAAGGCTTAGTTTTATATATTTTCTAAAATAAAATGCTTTTTTTCAATATTCTAATACCATAAATGGTAAGCGTTAATATTATGTGTATTCTAGCAGATATGTTGCCATATTGTGAGGAACAGATAAACAATGACGTGATTGTTTCTACCTCATCAAGATTGGAGTTCAGCTCCCCTATTCAAGTAACCCCTCTGTTCAGATCCTTGGCAGCAGGAATTCCCAGCCCACAATTTTCCGAAAGTGTAAGTCAGCCATGAACTTGGGACTTGGGCATTGATTATATTTCTGTATAATTTTTTTTAAAATGATCTATATGCATATATTGTATTTCTTTTGACCGCGGAACCCGTTATGATTTCTGTTATAGTTTCATAAAGGATTTTTAGGATCTATGATATTTTCCGTTATCCGATATTGATAATGATAACTAGCATGATTATATATTATTAGTAATATGGGAGCTTTTCAACTTGATGGTAGAGCTTGTTGTAGTGGAGATTTTATAGGGGAAGCTTATCAATGCAAAATTGACATGTTAAAGCGGTGAACTAATGGAATCATGATTAGTTGTTGGATTAATGGAATCATGTCTTTTCCTTTTAGTTTAGTAAGATGAATGCCTATTATATATTAAATATTAATCTATCAATAATAAATCAAATAATGGTGGCATTTTATTTTCATCATTAGTTTCAATACTCAATCGATGAAACCGTAGTAGGCACCTTAACTCAAGTATTCCTAATATCATCTATTGCTACTTCTAAGTCCATTGGGCTTTTGAAATATTTAAGCAATCCCTACCTAAAATTGTTGATGCAGGTAAAAAAGAGGTAAATGAAGAAGAACAACCTGTTTGTAATCAAGTATTTGGGTGGCATATAATGTGCTGGTAAAACTAATACGATATATGTGTATATGGCATGAGATTTTCTGAGACATTTAGATTTTTTAGCATACAGATTAAGTTGTGTAAGATCTTACTCACATTGGAGCGCATAATAATGATATAACTGCAGGGTTTGTTTGGATAAAATTTTCCATAAACACTCATTGGAGAAGAAAATACGAAGGAAAGACTAACCATAAAGTAAAATTAGTTTATATATGAATTAAAAATCATCTATTTAGAGAAACTCATTTTGTTTGTCCTTCTTATATTGCTCTTATAAGTTAGAAGTATTTTGAAAAAGTTTATCTTGCAAATAATATTTAATTTTGTGGCAAGATTAGTGGAAGCTGTTAGATGTTATTCACACATTGATTTTTTTAATTCTAGTTTGTCGTTGGTAATGGCACTTCTCGCTTTTTCTCTAGTATTAGAATATATCGATGCTTGACACTGAAGACTAACCTTTATTCTTTCAGGAAAGGAACTTCTTAAGGAAAACACTAGGAGTGGAATCTCCATCCATCAACCCAAGTGCCAACTCATCACAACCGCCACCCTGCAAAAGAGCCCTACTACCAAGTCTATAAACCATCTGAGATACAAATATTGATCCGTTTTGAATCCTACTTTCTCATCCTTGGCAGTAATCTCTGGCATATGGAGAAAAAATATGATTTCAATCTGCCTAAAGTTTTGAAAGGCATATGCTGTTCCTCAAGAATGTTATGATACATTCTTGCCGCCATCCAACATATCTAACATCTCAAAAGTTACCTTTTTGAAACTTGCACATAAAATTGGCTTGCTTAGTGTGTCATTCTTTGGTTTGTTTTATTTTGATATTGTTCTGGGTTTGTTTTTCTCCAATCCAGCAATCAGCATTTTGTCCGAATTTTGTACAGAGCTTGCTGTGTAATCAGTAGCATCATGATTCCTGAGTGTGTATGAATACATTAGCATAGATAGAAGAGAGAGAAGAAACTTAACAGTGGGAACTTGGATTCTAATTTGTTGTTTGGAGTGTGCATAGGTTATTTAATAAATATTTTTCCCTTTTGGTTCTGATGTACTGAAACTTAATCATAAGTGAGTGGAAATGCATTTGGTTTGGTGTGCAGATACTGTTTCAGTTTTTAGCTCAATCAAATTGTAAAATTCTCCAAACTAAGACTTATATTCCAGGTAAATAAAAGAAAATGGTAAAGCAAAGGCCATGAAGCATCATGAAAACAGAACAAGAAATGGAGAATATGTAAATCATATACTTACAGAGTTTACATGTCACCTTGCCCCCTGACCTGATAGAGGCAAAGCATACCTTTCTCTTTGATACGGCTTGTTTGCCATGGAGCATCATCTTGTGCTGGGTGGAAGAATAATTCCACACTCACTGCATTCTTATATTTAGTTAGGATAAGGGGTTAATGGTTGGTGGGAGAATACAGGAGCTGATAATGATGATAACAAGGTAAAAGCAGTTGGTAAAAAGAGAGAGGGAACGTCCTACAAAATAAAGTGCATACCTTTGCTGTTAACTTTGGCCACCAAAGACACACTTTGACTCATTTGGTTTGACCAACCAACTCACTCAAATACAATTCACTTAAACAAATGAGCTAGTAAACGCGTTAATTGATTTTAAAATTTATAATGTCACTGTCTGTAATCATTGCTATTGAAATTTGAGCTTCCAGATCTGGAAGAAGAGTAAATGGCATTCAAACTACAATCTTTATTTGAACAATATCAAGCCTTGTATATAAGCCCGATAACAGATCTTATTAATTGAACAAAATCACGTTCAAATATTTAACAAGGTTTCTTTATTTGAACAGATCTCACTGAATATTTGGAATTCATGCAAAAAAATATAAACCTTAATCTATACTTTGGAGGAATTCTAAAAGTGGGATACAAGTTGAAAATCAATAAACTTATGTTGCTAGGGTTTATGTTTTCTCAAATGAACCTGAAAGTTCAATCAAAGCTTTAGGCTCATTACTTCAATTAATGTGGAAGTTATTGTTGTGGTCCTTGAAATGGTAGAGACCAAGTTAAGTTCTCATTGAATATTCCGAATTCAACCAAAAAACGTAAATCCTAATCTACATTCGATTGATGTGAAGTGATTCTTTGATCCTAATGAATTCCTAATTTGGTGCTTCAAATGGTAGAGATCAAGTTCTGATTGAATATTCCGAATTCAAGCAAGAAAACTTAAACCCCAATATACACTTTTGGAAGAACTCTAAAAATGTGACACAAGTTGAAATTCAATCAACTTATGTTCTTAGTGTTTAAGTTTTCTCATTTGAACCCGAAATTTTCAATCAAAGCTTTAGGTTCATTATGTGATTGCTCAATCCTAATTTTGGTTATTCTTGCTCACAAGTGAGATCTCTATAAACATCACTTTCCACCCCATTTGAAGAATAATTTTTTCTATACTCTCATGTGCTATTGGAAAACAAGAATAGAGTGAGTGGTGAAAATGAAACATGAAAATGGTCTTTTAAACAGAGATACGAAAGAGAAAATGGATCATTTTGGTAAAAAAAGTTCATCTAATGTTTTGGACTGTTTCTTCCTGCACTTCCATATCTTCTTCTGACACCTCCATACACAACATGAAAATACATTTTTATCTTTCTTGTGCCACCCCCATAGAATAACTTCCGGATTATGTAATCTGGAAACGCATTTGGAAAAAGACTTTCGGATTACATAATCCGGAAGTTAAAAAAGACTTCTTGATTATATAATCCGTAAAGTAATCATGCATCTGAAAAAAGACTTATGGATTATATAATCTGGAAGCTAATTACAAATTTAAAAAATGACTTCCGGATTATGTAATCCAGAATATTACAGAGGGGTATTTTTGAAAATACGAAAATCTATAGAGGTGAGAGAAGAAGGTATGGAGGTGCCAGCCAATGTTTTGTTAACTTGGCCCTTATATGTGACATGTAAAAGTGGGCTTTCTCGGTGTCTTCTTAATTGTCAATTCAACTTTTTAAAGACATTAAATGATGGGAAATTCTCCTGCACCTTCATCCCTTCTCCCTACACCACCATATTTTAAAAAAAAAATTCAACTCTACCCTTCTTAGTATATATATTTGGGTTTTTGTATTGATAGAGAGTGTAGTGACTTATTTTTCATTTTTAAGTAGTCTTGGGTGCTTGTGATGGTTGGTGGCGAACTTTGATGGTTGAAATATATTTTGCGATATTTTTAGAGTTTGTTTTCGGTTTGTTTATTTTTTTCATTTTTTTTATATCAAATTGTACAATCCGTAACACCCTTAGTATAATATGTATTCTGGATTATACAATTCAGAAGATAAATCAGGATTCAGAAGAACCTTCCAAATTATTCAATTTGTAACACATTTTGAACTTACAATTTAGATTGTACAATCTGAAGTCAATTCTGAATCTGAATTTAACTTTTGAATTGTACAATCCATAATACATATTATAGTTAGGAGGTATTACGGATTGTATTGTAGAAACCATAAGGTATTCTTCTCGATTTTATAATCCATAATATATTTTTCTAAAGAAAAAAAATCAGATTATAGAATCTGAAAGATATTTTTGGATTCGGAAATATCTTTTAGATTTTACAATAAGAAAATAAATAAAATAAAAAATATATTTTTAAATTGTAGAATATTGTATTTTTTTAAGAATAAAATGATATTTTTAATTGACCTAGAAACATGCAGTAGAAATTATAGAGGTGCCGGAAGAAACAACCTTAAATAATATTAGATAATTTTTCATAAATCAGAGTTATAAGTTTAAAATATGAGATTTCTTTATTAAAGCATGTTAATATGACATAAAAACTAATATTAAACATCATAACATTAATTTTTTTTCTTAAAAACAATTTTCTTTTCAACACAGTTGAAGAAATATATTATTAAAGTAGAGGTTTTGTAGAATTCCTGCATCGAAGTAAAATCTATATAAGGTCTTAAGAAGGACGATCTTGATAAACTTAAGAAGACATCATGTAATACGAATCCAGATTTTCTGTTGGATTTTTAGTATTCTCCCTCTAACGTGTCTTCAAAATATATTAATATATTTTAAAATACTATTTTGAAAACACAATACCAAAAATTAATAGAAAACTTAAATTCTATCATAATCTTTACAAATAAAGATTATTTTAATTGTTGCTTAATTGAATATTACAGTGTGTGAAGTCAACTTGTATAACCATATCATATGATAATAGTATTGCCTTAGTTGATGTCACACAATTACTTAATATGCCAACTTATCTAATAATATCATAAAATATGATATTATTGGTCAATGTGACAAATTTATTGGATAAGTGTAACATGGACCATACTTAGAGTAATCTTTGAAGTTGAAATTCAGAAATCGTTGAAAGAAAACTTGAAGCAAAACCTAACACGTCATAGTAACATTATGAAGGCCATTAGTATGCTGTGCAAATTTTATATAATATAATCTGTACCCCTCTCTCTCTATATATGCAAAATTTATATAATATAATCTCTCTCTATATAAAGATATAAAGAGATTCCTATTTATTATCTAACATTTTTTTTATTTCAATATTAATATTTATTTTATTAAATTATTTTGGATTTTTAGTTATTTTTGTTAAATGTGAAGCAGTTTTTTTATGATTTAGAGTACTTTTAGGAATGACAAATCAGTTTTAATTTTTTTTTTCCTTTTTTGTTTGTTTTTAAAGTTATAATATATGTAACGACGTTGAAAAAAATGCACAAAACAATATCTTTTTTCTTCTATGTTTTTCCTTTTTCTCTAACTCTCTCATACTCTCTCTATTCTCTCTTCATTTCTCACTCTATTCGTCATCTATTTTAGAATTTGATCGCATCATGTTGTAGTTGAGTGACTAAGGAACATTTCTACCCGATAGATTTTTAAACAAAGTAAGTTCATTTTTACTCTAAAGATCTCTTATTCTCTGTTTTTCTCTATGATTTAGTCATCAACCTTAGTGGGGTTAGTTGAGAAAAGTGTTTATCTCAACTTGATTAAGCTCATACTAAAATTTTGTAATATTTGGATAACTTGTTCTAGGTTCCTAAATTTAGAGTGGTTCCTTTGTTTGAGGTAGAATTTCCATCACTGAAATTTCAGGTAAGGGAAGCTAACTTTAATTTTTAATAGTACCCTAGACTAGGAGATCTGGATGTGGAGGGGACGTGGTCCCAATATTCAATTTATCTTGCAAGGATGTTGTTTGTTTATATATTGTGTTGTTTGTTTATATATTGTTTAAACTTGTAAAAATATTAGATTTTGATGGTTTAGTATTTAAATGTTATTTTTTTTATGTTAAATAAGATTTTAAATATTGTGAATTGCGTTTTGAATGATATTGTATGATGAAAATTGTATGGAATTGAATTCATACATTTGGGATAATGTATGGACTGATGTTTGTTTGTGTATTAAGTATTAATGCCTATGTGGTAACAGAGATCTCCGAGCTTCATTGATGATCGAAGTCACATAGACTAAGATATCAGGTGATGAGAAGCTGATGGGGGAGTTCATGCACACCGTGACATATGAGATGCACGACTTGGGTTGTATTGAACTTACCCCGATCCTTTCTGTTGGATTCGCTGGTAATTTTTGGATCAGGTGTTAGTCTCTGGTAGGACTTACTTAATATGGGTGTTCCGGAAGGCGTCAGTTGTTATTTTGTTTGTTGAATATCCTGAATGTGTAGATCCATGTGAGATCTATGTGATTTTTATGTTGGAATTTGAAGAAGATTGAATAATTGAGAAATTGATCTTTGTAATTTGGTTTTCTCTTTTGATTTAATTTTGTATATTATAAAATTTTATTTTTACTAGTTTAGCCTTGCTTTTCTTGTTGTGTTTTCACTACAATGACTGTCCTATATACACGAGAAGATGATCATACAGGTGCAGGAGAGCCTGTAAGGCTTTAGAGTTTGTTTTGAGCTATGAATTGTAAGTATTTGTATTTCTATAAGTATTAATCATGCATTAAGAATGTTTTGGAAAAGTCTAAGCTTGTATAGAAACCTATAGAACTTGTATTATAATAGTTTGAAGTATTTTCGGGGTGTTACATTTAATGGTATCAGAGTGGTTCATCCTTAGGATAACCTGATGGTAGAGGGTTTATTGTGTTTCTCCTGCGTGTATATTTTCTTTTAAGTCCAACTTCAAGACTTAGCTAAAAGTTTCTAATAGGATGCTTAACAAGGTTATTTTTTTAAGTCTTGTTTGTGGTTGAATCAAAGTAATTCTTATGAACAAAGATGAAAGTATTAAGACTGAAAAGAATCCTGATAAAGTGGTGAGGGTGCACATTCATGACTAAATCAAGATGATTTTCTATCTTAATTCTAAAAGTAGAGTATACTTTTTTATATATGTTTTGGGATGGTTATTTCTATATTATGTGAAATTGGTATTGCACGTAGGTTTATTTTAAGGAAATAAATTTAATCATGGTAAGTGTTTTGTTGTAAGATTTAAAATGGTCTTTTCAGCTAATAATTTTACACCAACATTTGTTTTAGTGTAGTTTTTTTAAATATACACGATAGGTGGTTGCTATTATCAGTGAACTCAAATTCTAAGTGAGTTTAAGACTTCTATCTTTGGAGGACCTAGATATAATCTTTGGGGATGAATTGACCTTATGTCAATCACTTTCTTTTTAATTATGATGAATATAAATGTGACATCTCTAAATTCAAATATTATGGAATGAGTAGTTGCAAAACGACTATGGAACGGGTCACGAATTAGGGTCACTTGTTTCATAATTTGACTTCAAATAGAGATAAATAATATAGGTTAGATAAGTAGTACTTCGCTAGAGTGAAGTTTTATACAAGTTTTCCCGAGTAAGTGTCAAGGTTGTCTTCAAAGATAAAAGTGGATTTTTCTTTGGTCTGGTGCTTGAGTAGGGTTGGCATTAATGACACGTTATTAAATGACTTCATTTATGTAGTAAAGTTAAAAAATTAAATTGGAGAAAATAGATTGTTGGACGAGTATGGTACCATGAGGAATATCAATATTGTTGGTAAAGAAAAAGGATAAAGAATATACATTGTGTGTGGATTTTTGAAAGATAAACGAGATTGTTGAGGAATAATGGTATGATGGATCAAGTTGTATGAAACATCAATGTTTTCCAAGTAGACATGAGATTTAGGTATCCAAACTTTAAGTAAAGAGTGAAGATGTCTATAAGACAACCAATAGATCCAAATATGATCGGGAAGAGTGAGTAACAATGTCCAACAAGGCTAGCATGGAAAGAAAAATGTATGTGGATTTAATTTATTGTTACAGGAGGTTGATAGTTGCATTCTATATTTAAGAATCTTAAGTACTTGTTTGATCATAATAGACTAGACACAGGACAAAAGAGATTGGTGAAATTCAATTTGAAGAATATTCTAAAATTATTAAATTATGATAAAAGTAAAGATTTCTTTATGGGAGGTGAATGGTATCTTGAAATTTAGAAACAAAATATGTGTGTTAGAGGATGATAAATTAAATTAGATGGGTTATCTAAAATTCATGAAAGCAAACTAATTTTACATCTAAGTATGACACAAGGGTATCAAGATTTAAGGAAGTTCATTTGGTGTGACCAATGCTCCAACTATCTTCATTATATGAAATCCAGGTATGAAGGGTCAAAAGAGGATGAAAGGGAAATAAAAATAGAAAAGTCTTTTTCTAGAGCTGAACCAGATATTGATAAAATTTTCCCTTCAATTACAAAACCTTGTGAGGATGTGCTTGAAGAAAATTTTTTGTCTGGAGTTGAACTAGATATAGATATAAATTGTTCCTCCACAGAAAATACAGATGAATGTTTGATTCAAAAGGAAGAAGAAGAGGAAACCAACAAAGAAGAATAGTCTTTTATGACACCTCTGCAAGCATAGCTGAGAAAGAATCCTTAAAGAGGGATTGCAATACTTTGAACTATTCTTTTCAATTATATAATGCTCATTCTTTTTCAAAAGAATCTAAAAAACAACACTTTATTACGTTGTTGCCTAGCTTGGGCAATAAACAACACAAAGTGAACAAAAATATTTTTTGAAAAAGGTCATATGTTTTTCTTTAAATTTTTTTATAAAAACAAACAACCTTATTTTTGTTCTATTTTCTTTTCTTTTAATTTTCTTTTAATAAAGAGAATTATCTCATATTTGTTTGATGTCTATTGTAGATTGACATTTGATCTAGGAGGAAAATTCTATTGGCCTCATATGAGAGTAGATGTTCAAAGGCATTATTCTAAATGTGGTGCTGACAATATTGAAGAATTGGATCTGAGGACATATCCTTTTCAAGAGGGAATGTCTAATGGAGGACCATCCAGAAGGACACATATTGGGCTTTTAACTAGGGGCATGGCTAGAAGAAGGAGTTCAGAAAACTCTATGTTTATGGAGAATTAATTTTTAACTTTTCTTCCAAATTTCCTAGTCTTATAAATTTGTCCAAAATAGTATAGGCTTTATTTTGGGCTTGTATTCTGGCCATTATCTTGGGCCATGTTTTGGGCAAATTTTCATGGGCCATGTATTATGCCAATTAGAGTAGGGTGTAAATAGAAAAAGAAAGAGTCTAGCTAGAGTTACAATTGAGTCTCCTTGGACTCAATGCAACTCTAGACCATCTAGGGTGCACAAATAAATTACTAGAGTGCAAATATAAAACATGGAGTATTTTCTATGAGAGGAGAGTTTTTAGGGTTAAAACTTGCATCTTGGCTGCCCACAACACTATAAATACAAGTGCTAGCCCCCTTGTAAATCAGATTTGAATTGATAATGAAATGTTGCCCAAGTTGCTAACTCATTTGTCTTTAAATTATCACTCTCAAGTTTGCACTTCTATTAGTGTTTTGCTTGAATCTTCTTAAAAGTTGGCCACACCTCTGTTGGAGATGGATGAAGGTCATCTCTACCTTGCATTGGTGTGTTTGATATAGTCTTTAGCTAGTTTGCTTTGAAGGTTGCAATGTGTCTTAGATGATCATGTACTTTAGGTTTGTGTGTATTCAAGGTTGCCTTTTGCTGCATGACCCATCCTAGATGCCAAATCAAGGTAGTAAGATCAAGCACATAATGAGGTTAAATGATTTTGGAAAAGCTTTTTAAAGTTTTCTTAAAAGGTTTGATTCAGTACAAAAATAAATTTGTTTTATTGAGAAACAATAGGTTTATTTCTACTCTGTTAAAAGGCTTTTCGAAATTTTGTTAGGGCACCAAAGGTAAAGCTCAGTCTGTTATTTCAGTTAAGCTGAGCTGATAGTTTTGTTAACATTCAACCTGTTGCTTTTAGAATCAATCTGTTGTTTTTTAAACTGCTCTGAAACTGTTTTTTGAAAAGTGGTTAGAAACTTTTCTCTATAAAATAAAATGCCCTTCTCACGTGAAGGCTGCTGAGCAATCACAGTTTTAACAGAGATAAAACATTTCTTGTGTGAGGAAGAGAATTGGAAAGGTTTTGCAAAGGTTTCTTCAATAGAGAGAGATGTGTGCTTGTTCTTAAAGAACCTTGTGCTGGATGAAGGTGTTGGTACTGTCTTGGAGCAAATAGAACAGCTGGTTTATGTTCTTGCAACACAATTTCAGGTGTAATCTTTCCCTTATTCATTCTTGTAATAGGTATAAGTGTTAGTCACTCTTGATAGGGTTTCTTGGAGTGCAAAGTGTGCTGGAATAGTGTTTTTCAGCAGTGTTTGTTGAAATTCTTGAAGGGTTCAAGAGCTGTTGTGTATGCTGTAATTGATTGTATCTGTTTTAGTGGATTCCACCTTGGAGTAAGGTGAACTGGACGTAGCTCTTGATGAGTGAACCAGTATAAAAACTCTCTTGTGTTTCTCTTCTCATC
>Ga0123341_1001997_pt1 | contig 16265 bp, 13 predicted proteins | sample Turbeapinknodule_FD_89959 | JGI IMG/M metagenome (GOLD analysis project Ga0123341, IMG submission 89959) | Root nodule microbial communities of legume samples collected from Mexico - Turtle bean Mexico pink nodule | ecosystem: Host-associated > Plants > Roots > Nodule | place: Mexico: Nepantla...
AGATTTTTATTTTCTAAAGACAAATCCTCTTTTTCTTAATCTTCTACCCAAGACTTGTTTCTGAATAAACTTAAGGTGGAAAGATATTCTAATTATTATAATTTATTTAAAAATGCTGTATGAATAAAATATAATATTTTAACTTTTTATAATATTTCAGGGAAACAAATGATAAAAAGAAATATTTGAAGCCAACACGGTACTTGTGAGAAGAAAAAGAAAAAGCACAAAGTTTCAACAACTGGACACGTGGAAAAAAATCTGAGAAGATTGACCATGAGAACAGACAAGGTAAAAATGTCAATTTAATGAGTCTCTTGGTCATTCTGGTAATTAATTGACTCATACGTATACATTTTTTTCATGATATATATTTCTTCGCAGTGATTAATTAATGTCAACCGAAAGTGTAAAAAATTACATGTCATATTTTTCCTACAGTTTCTTCTCAATGTTAATTTATAGTAACAAAATATTTTTAAACAAGTTTTAAGGACATTGCCTCTTGCAGTTGTTTTAATAAAAACCATAAATGCGTTTTATGATTAATAACTTCACTCATTTTCTGAACATTTGTAGTATTGATTAAATAAAAAAAAACTAAAACATGAATTAATGTAATAAAACTTACACCATCAACCAATTATATATATGATCATAAATAATAAATTATAATATATAATAATGAAATGTTAATTATAGTAAATATTAAGAATATTAAAAAACGAATTATTGGTAGAAATGTATAGGGGTATCTTGTAATGTGGAAACCGAATATGTGCCCTGAGTCGAAGTGTAGTGAAACGTATAATTGACTCATCAACAATGTTGTCCACCACTCCCATTCCTACAACGGGTGGTCCCTATTCTTCCAGTTGCCAGTATCGTTACCGTCAACTCACCAGCCAACTCACCAACCAACCGCTCTTTTCCTCGACACGTGTCAGTCGCAACTCCATTCGCTGCGGTTCAGTTCGGTTCGACTCAGCGCGCACGGCTTCGCTTCAGCTTCTGCTTCCTTCGTTCTTTGCCTTTAGCCCCAAACTTTTTGGCCGAAATCATTATTACCAAAAAACAGAATCATAATCAATTATAAAATAACAACATCAAATACGGTTTATCCCTCGGAAAATTCCACGTTCCCTTTCTCTCGCATCACTCTTCTAGTGCTGTCACCGAATCTCGAAGCAATGGAGCCTGCAAAACCCTAGCAACCTTCCGCCGCCATTTCTCTCGCCACAGCATGAACTTTTTCTGTAAGTTTCCGTTTTAAATTAATTATTTCTTTAATTGATAGTACCAACTTCGAAGCCTTTTCATGTTATTTGGAGGTAACGCTTTTTTGGTTCAATTTGAGGGGCGCCTTACACTTTTCAACATTTTTAAAATTTATAACGAAGTCTTCCACCTTCCCTCTAACTCTCTCTCTCTCTCTGTGCGTGTGTGTCTGTTTATTTACCGGGAAAACTGGTGTTAGTTTTTTTTTTGGAATTTTCTGAACTTGTTGGGATTTGTTGTTATTGTGGGATATGAGCAAAAAGTGAATTTGTTTTTTTGTTTGTTTTAGAATTGGTGGTCGTTCATGTTAAATTGTGGGCATATTGTACCAGTAAGCTACTATGCAGATTTCTCTCCTGTTATTGCGTGTTGTGAATTCGGGCCCCAAAATGTTTGTAATATTAGTTTTTTTTTTGGGCATGGATCACGAATACTTAACGAGCTTAATTGACTTTGTGACAGTTGAACGGGGATTTGAATTTGGAAAAGCTTTCAGCTGGCTTCGGGCTAGTTGAGGGATAGTGCTTTCTGTGTGTCACAGATGGGTGAAGATAGCCCGCGAGTTGGTGGGTTTTCAGCTGGTCTGGCTGTGTTATTGAACGGTGAGGACGGTAAGAAAAATTTGCCAAAAACTCGGTTACTTTCTTGCTGTGACGATTTGGGTCAGCAATCGGTGGAGCGAACCCTTGAGTATGTGTTTGGCCTCCCAAACAGATCACTCAATTCATTGACTGGTCCGGTTGATCGTGGTTGTATTCACTCTGTCATTAGAAATGATTTCTCAAGATATAATGTGAAATTGAGGGATTCGTACAGTGAAAGAGACGGGGTTTGTTATATTAATGGTAAAAATGGCAACGGGCCTGATATTATAGGCCTAGAAGAATCAAGCATCTGTGGTGATATTAAAGTAATCAAGTCACCTTTTCTTATAGAGAGCATGGCAATGTTCAGTAGTGCCAGGGCTAGTGCTTGTGTTTGGAAGGGAAAATGGATGTATGAAGTCATGTTGGAAACATCTGGCATACAGCAACTTGGCTGGGCCACTCTTTCTTGCCCTTTCACTGACCATAAAGGTGTTGGTGATGCTGATGATTCATATGCTTATGATGGGAGGCGAGTTAGCAAGTGGAACAAGGATGCTGAGACATATGGCCAGTCATGGGTTGTTGGTGATATTATTGGATGTTGTATAGATTTAGATCAAGATGAAATATTATTCTACAGGAATGGTAATTCACTTGGGGTTGCATTCCAAGGAATTCGAAAGATGGGTCCTGGTTTCGGTTATTATCCAGCAGTTTCTCTCTCCCAGGGTGAAAGATGTGAGTTAAACTTTGGAGCTCGACCCTTTAAGTATCCCATCGAGGGCTACCTTCCTCTTCAGGCTCCTCCCTCTAAGAACTACTTTGTCACCCAATTGCTGCAATGCTGGTCAAGACTGTTGGACATGCATTCAGTGGAACGAGCTGATCATTCCCTAGTTCAGAAATTGAGAAGAGTGAAGAGGTTTGATTCACTGGAAGAAATTTTCCATCCAGCTTCGTATGCTATATGTGAGGAATTATTCTCTATACTTGAAGCGGATGTTGGGATCACAGAGTATATGGTTTGGGGTCCACTGTTGTCTTTCATGTTTGAAGTTTTTGGTTTGCATGCTCCCCATGATTACTCAAGCTTGGATAAAGTAGTTGAGGTTATGCTACAATTTCAAGGATCCCATGTGCTATTTGAACACATCCTAAATGCTCTTTCATGTGGTTGTAAAATAGCCTTATTAATTTTAACTGAATGTCCTTACTCTGGATCATATTCTCACCTTGCATTGGCATGTCATCTATTAAGACGAGAGGAGCTTATGGTGCTTTGGTGGAAGTCACCAGATTTCGAATTTGTGTTTGAAGGTTTTCTTTCACAAAAGAGTCCAAACAAACATGATCTTGACTTCATGATACCAACTGTTTGGTGGCCTGGTTCATGCGAAGATGCATCTTATGAAGGTAACATGATGTTGACAACCACAGCTTTGTCTGAATCAGTCAGCAAGGTAAATTCTTTCTCTCTTTGACCTAACTTCGATTTTAGTTATTATGTCTGAAATGAGAATGAATACCTCACTGTTTCTCCTGAATTTTGAAGAAGCAACTAGCAAACAATAAAACTAACAAGCTTTTGTATACAATAATTATGTTTATTTTGCAACAAGCCATTGAAATTACTTAACCTGTTAAATAAAATTATCTATTGCTTCATTGTAATGTATAGGATAGTAAGAAAAAGTAAGAGGAGAGTGTTAGAAGTGAATAGCAAGGTTGCATATGGTTTATTGCACCTTTTTGTGCCTAGTTGAAGGTTTTTCTTCCTTTAGTAACATTTTCTCTCTCAATCCTAAGTCCTATATGGGTCAATGGATGTAGGGGAATGTCCATCAGTGTTCTGAGATGACAGTAAAAATGCTGTGATCTTTCATTTGTGCATGAAGCTGAATGAAAACGAGAGAAACTTTTCTATGTTTACTGGTGCCAAATCTTATCAAGCTGATAACATTCCCCTCTAATTTATAAATTATCATGTGATTGGTGATTATGAGTTTTTTATGTTACTTCTCAAGATACAAGGTTGAGCAAAATAATTTTTTACTTTTTATTTATGGCAATTATTCTTATTGATTATGGAAGTGTTTTCAATTTCATTTAACAATATTCTTCTCCATCATATTTCGGTCGGACATGGCATTGGGACTGGTGATAAGGGGTTATGGTAAGCTTAGGCTATCTGAATTTTGTATAAAATAGAAAATTTTCATTTATCTACTCTTCGTTGTCATAGAATGCAAAAGATAAGGTTGTTTCTATGAATTTTGTGAATAATTCTTTCTTATTTGAGGGTAAAATTCTGTGAACTACTGTGCTATTGGATACTCCTTTCATAGTTTCCTACATTCTGAGTATGCCTAGTTCAAATGTAGATTGAGGAGAAGCATAGGGACCTTTGTCGCCTAGTGATACAATTTATACCACCTACGAATCCTCCCCAGCTACCTGGAGCAGTATTTAGGACATTTTTACGGAGCCTTCTACTGAAGAACAGAGGAGCAGAACGTAATATTCCACCCCCTGGAGTTTCTAGCAACTCGGTTCTTGTTTCAATTTACACAGTTGTACTCCATTTTCTATCTGAAGGATTTGCCTTGGGTGACATCTGTGGCTGGTTAAAGAGCTGCAAAACAGATGTTGGTTTCCTTCACAGAGGTGGTGAGCAAAGTTTCCCTGTTCATTTATTTCTTAAAAGTGATCCCCATAGAGCTGATATTTCCAGGCTTGGGGGATCCTATAGCCATTTATCAAAGCTACACCCAACATTTGATCATGAAATGGAAGTGATTCAATGGGATGAAGGTTGCATGGATAGTGAAGAAACCAGGGTCACTCATTCAACCAGGCAGAAGCCATGCTGTTGTTCTAGTTATGATTCTGATTTCACAAGGAACTTCAAGGTTCCTGCTAAATACCTGGCCAAAGGTTCTCGTGGTCATTGTAGCTCTATTCCAGAGAGACCTGCTCATGTCACTGCTGAATGCAGTGATGGGAGTTTGAATAATGAGATAACTGATAAACCTAGCCCCAGTGATCAATCTGAACCTGAGTATGGTTACCGCCAAGTGCACCATATGAAGTCTGTACCAAAGGATATTAATATCTCTTCAACTACACTACGAGAAGAGGAGCTACTTGATACTTTGCTATGGTTGTATCATGTTGGTCTTGCTCCAAATTTTAAGCAGGTAATACCATGTTTGCAAATTTTATTGTAATCTCTTAAGATTTGACAGTGACCAGCTTGATTTTCTCTATAATGCCTGAACTTTTCCTAAAGATTGAGAAAGATAAATATAAAAGGAGTTGTGAGGGCAAATAAGACTTGCTTCCAAATCAGCAATGACTACTGACACTCAATACTATTCAAAATGTGTCTAAACCTTATTTTATTACTTGGTTTGTATTTGTATTAGTTTATTTTGAGTACAAAGTAGCTTATAATTAAAATCCTACTGAATGAGCTTTTCAAAAGCAGAAGCAATTTTTCTCCCCAAATTAATCAAAACTGAATATGTATTTAAATTCTTAAACCTACCTTTTCTTACCTGAATTACACTCACATACACCTTCTTTGTCTTTGATTTCACCTGTATGGAATGATATATCTCAAAAGAATTTGAATGGATACCTGTTTGATGATAATTCATACCAGAAGTCAGTTAATGATTGTTGGAAAGTTGCCTTAATTGCTGTCACTCCTAGCCTGCCTTAGTTATGGCTTCTTTGGGGGCCACTTAATTGTTGCCTTAAGGATGGGGGTTTAGTCCCACATTGACTTGTGATATGGCTAAAACAGAGCATGTAAAGCTTGGAAATTCTCACCTTGTAAGTTGGTTGTGGGGTTGAGTTAGGCTTCAAATCCAAACTCTATATGGTATCAGAGTCTATCCTAGATTCACTGTTTTGTTGGGTCACCTATATTTGCCATGCTCTAGGCCTATAGCCCTGGGCATAGGGGAGGGGTGGGAAGCTGCCTTGATTTTGCTCACCTCTAGCTTGCCTTTGTTGTGGCCTCTTGGGGTTTCCTTAATTGCAGTCTCAGTGGCGGTGGTTTAGTTCCATGTCGACTAGAGATATGACTCAATAAAGCTTATATCACTTGAACAATATTCATTTTACGAGTTGGTTTTATAGGATTGAGTTAGGTTTCTAACTCATTCTATAATGATCTTTCTGAAACATGAGGCGAGATTAGTAGAAATCATGAGCTTGCTGAAATATCTTAATCCTCTTCTACCTACCACCTCCATATATTATGATAAGTATGAAAAGTTTTTTGAGCATGATTTGCATGAAACAATTTTCATCTAATGATGAATTTTATGAAAGCATCCTACAAAATGTTTTTTTGGTAATATGAATTTGATTTTGCTTTACACTGATATCATTCAATCCTAACCCAATAGTAATCTTACTCGAGTACCCAGCCTTGAATTTTGTTATGTTCGTCCTCATTTTAGCTGGTATATTTTGAAATTTGTAATCACTTAATTGATTTTAAATATCATTTCAATTTTAGGGAAAAAATGAAAAGAGATGTGAACTTCATTCTTCCTGTTTTTGTAGGCATCATACTACATGACCCATCAGACACAGTCAATTTCCCTTTTGGAGGAAACGGATAAGCAAATAAGAGAGCGAGCTTGCAGTGAGCAATTGAAACATTTGAAAGAAGCTCGTAATGAATATAGAGAAGAGGTTATTGATTGTGTTAGGCATTGTGCTTGGTAAGATGACCATGAGAAATGACACTTAAGCTTATTTGTTTCATTTGTTTATTCTTTCCCTCCCATCGATTTTGCTTTTGAATTGGCATTCTACATCTCCAAATGGTATTAGGTTGAAATTTTCAGGTTGTGTGGTTAGGTTGTAGTTCATGTTCCAATTTCTCATTATATAATTGTTAACCTAATTTGATAACTTTCAATTGGATGACAATGGTGTGCTAGTGTTTACTTTTTTAAAATTTTGGTGATACTCATTCCTGCCAAGTTGATATCAAATGCACTGGTTCTGTTAATCCATTCCCTTTCTTTCTATCACTTTATTTACATTTTTGGGTTACTGGACCCTACTTAGATTACCGAGTTAAACTAATTTTGATAAAGAGAAAGTTGTTGAGTATAATTTTGGAAGAATTTAAATATAGTTCTTATTTTGGAAACAGCAGGAGTATGCTCTCAAAAAGTATGTGTTTCTTTATTCTGTTTCATATGTGCATTCATCTTTCATGAAACTCTTGCTACGCTTAAGGTTCTAAGCTGTACTTTATGACTTGCAATAAATTGCATCAGTGTAAACTGTGTTGTCAGTTTGCTGTTGTTTACTTTGAGAAACTCATTATAATATGCTAGTTTCAAAATTGTGTTGAGTTTTAGATTTTAGATTTTGTTTTTAATTGTTATTATTATATATATTTTTTATTTTGATTGAACTTTTCAGGTATCAGTGTTTTATGGATACCCCTGTGTCATATGAAGTTGAACTGTTGAAATTTAGGAATTTATATTAGAATATGTCGTGTTCTGTTTCAGTCTAGCTTTTTGGATGCTGCTCAAATGCTAGTATCCTTATTAAAAAGCCTACATGCACATCATTATTTTTGTTTCTCTTACAGACTTGTTATTTTTGGGTGATTTCTTTCTTTACAGGTACCGCATCTCTTTATTTTCACGGTGGAAGCAAAGAGGAATGTATGCAATGTGCATGTGGGTTGTCCAGTTGCTTCTGGTCCTTAGCAATATGGATTCAGTGTTTATATACATCCCTGAATATTATCTGGAAGCTTTGGTAAATAAGCACTTAGCGTTTATTTAGAATTAACAGCAGTTTTAATTCGTTCAGTTGTAGAGTAGAGAACATCTTCACTAGTTATCGACTTTAATACCCTTTTTTGGGTTTTCCTGTTTTATGCGTCTAAGAGGGATAAAATTGTGCTGGGACTAAGAGGGAAGGGTCATTATTAGAAAAAGCAAAAAAAAAATTACGAATTTGGGTTGGTAGTCACACATTAACCTTGGTTGATTTGCATGAGTATACATTATTAGTTAAAATTTCTCTTATCATTCTTATAATCATCAACTTATCTTAACATAAATATTTTCTCCCACATGACCATACAGGTTGATTGCTTTCATGTGTTGCGGAAAAGTGATCCTCCCTTTGTTCCATCCACAATTTTCATTAAGAGAGGACTTACTTCATTTGTATGCCTCACCCTTTCAATCTCCGTTTTTCCTATTTAATATTTAATTGAATTATACCTGATATTTGTTTCTTGATCTTTAGTGAATGAAATTTGATTCTAAAGGAGTAATGAAATTTTTTTAGAATAAATTTTTGGCCTTATATGATAATATATTTAAAGTACAAACTCCTATGCAGGCACTTTTACGTGGCCAATATAAAATAACATAGAACATCATGACAATGCCATGAGCAGATTTGTGTGTAAGAAATGAAGTGAATTATAAGCAACATAAAAAGATCTTTATTAAAATAAAAGAAAAGAATATGATAAATCCCTTGTGTATTATATAGAAAAAGAAACATACAGAAAATACGGGCTAAGCCGATTACATAGATAAAAATATTTAACAATATTTATAATATCTCATAATATTTAATAATATCTTTGGTTTGAAAATGTTGACCAAGGTGTTGTTTGACCTATGAGATGCCATGGTGATCACTACATGTAAGAACAATGTCATCAACATATACTACGAGATAGATACACCCAACATTTGAGTGATGGTAAAAAACTGAATGATTTGCTTCACTGCAAGTCATATCAAATTGTTGAACTAACATTGCTAATTTTTCCAAACCAAGCCCTAGGTGATATTTAGTGAATGAAATTTGATTCCACAGGAGTAATGGAATTTTTTTAGAATAAATTTTTGGCCTTATATGATAATATATTTAGAGTACAGAATCCTATGGAGGCACTTTTACATGGCCAATATAAAATAACATAGAACATCAAGACAATGCCATTAGCAGATTTGTGTGTACCAAATGAAGTTAGTTATAAGCAACATAAAAAGATATTGAATGATAATCAAGATTTGTATATTCATCTTCCTATCATAACGAGTCTTACAAACATGTGCTTAAATGCCCAATGTCCGTAAACCTTGCATTTGGTAAGGTATTGAGTGACCTGAGAACTAATGGAGGAAAATGTGATATTTCTGAATGCTCCAATGAAGCATGCGTGTGTGAAGAGGGACCAAGTGACATCGGTATAACTTACACCAACTATTACACTATCAATAACTTCTTACAAAATATAATTTTAATCAATCCAACTATTGGATTATAACCATATACTTGATGGTGTGTGAAGTTTGATAAAAAAACATTAACAATAAGATGGTGGTCAAATGATTCATATTGGTATATATACCTTAAGAATTATTTATCACGTCAAAATTGACGTATATAAACAGGACATAAATAATTTTGGATCAATCCTTATTTTTGTAATCTATCTAAAAGCAATTTTCAATCTAATGGTGGGTTTTGAGAATTCTAAATTACACAAGCACACAAGGGAACAAGTACATGGGATGGGATAAAGCAGCATACATGAATCTGAAAAATTCACAAACCTATGTTTTTAATGCGGCTACTCCCAAATAGATCAGTTTCAATCAATGCATCTCTCATTGGTTCTAAATCGATCATTCATATCTTTTTCACTAGGTCACTTTTGTAGTCACCCATTTCAATGATCCAAGAATATCAAGTGCAGATCTTAGAGACCTTCTTCTTCAGTCTATATCTGTCCTGGTGCAGTACAGGGAATATTTGGCTACCTTTGAGAACAATGAGGCAGCCACCCAAAGGATGCCGAAAGCTTTATTATCAGCATTTGATAACAGATCTTGGATACCAGTGACAAACATACTCTTACGATTATGCAAGGGTTCTGGTTTTAGTTTTTCAAAGAATGGAGAATCATCTTCATCATCAGTTCTTTTCCAAGTATGTTAACAAACTCTTTTTGTTACGGGGTAGGTTTTGCTTGGATCAATTTCTTACCATAAAGTTTTCCCCCCCTTGACTCTTGATGCAATGCAGAGGTTGCTAAGGGAAGCTTGCATAAGTGATGAAGGATTGTTTTCATCTTTTCTAAACCGACTGTTCAATACACTAAGCTGGACCATGACTGAATTTTCAGTTTCTGTTCGAGAAATGCAAGAAAAGTACCAGGTATGAATATATTTTTCCATCCTTTACTAAATTTGAATCTTGTTGTAGCAGTAAGAGTACATATTCTACATGGGTTCTGGGATTTCAGTTTGTTATGTACTTCTGTAGCTGATCCATTTTTCTATTAATTTAACTCGGGGTTCATTTCAAGTCATAGTGTGCATAAGATTGAAATGGTTTCTTTCTATAATTATAATGGATTGCTTGGCTGATTCAGAGTTTGATATATCCATTCCAATAATTTATTGTTGCTACACTTACACAGGTAATAGAGTTTCAGCAAAGGAAATGTTGTGTCATATTTGATCTTTCATGTAATCTTGCAAGGATTCTGGAGTTCTGCACTCGTGAGATTCCTCAAGTATTCCTGTCTGGACCAGACACTAACCTACGAAGGTTAACCGAGTTGGTTGTATTTATCCTCAATCACATTACTTCTGCTGCCGATGCTGAATTCTTTGACTTGTAAGTTCAAATCCTATGACTTAAATATACAAGAACTGAATGCACCCCCTCCACACACACTTGCACGCACTGATATTGTTTCGTGAGAAACCAATAGTCCAAGGCTCCTTGAGAATTTGGAATCTTCTCTGTTGAAATATATTTTATTATTTTGATTTTTTTATGAGGCTGCCCTCTTATTTTTTTTTCAGGTCCCTTAGACGGCATAGTCAATCTCCAGAAAAAATAAACCGAGGCATGATATTGGCCCCTCTAGTAGGGATCATCTTAAATTTATTGGATGCTACAAATTCTGAAGAATATCGAGAAAACAATGATCTTTTAGATGTTTTCGCAAGCATGGACTGTCCAGATACCGTTCAGTATGGGTTTCAGTATCTTTTGGATTATAACTGGGTTAGTTGTGATTCCATAGTATTTAGAATGGCTTTTTGTTTCTGTCGCACTTTTTATCCAATTTTTTCAAAATTCTAATTTGGTGCTATCTAATGCTAAATTATTAATAAAATTAACCGGCAAAGTTCATTTGGCACATTTCTATGAACCTCAACAATTTCAAATGATAAGTGGTAGTTCCTAGTCATGTCACGATTCCAGTTTTCTCTTGATCTTTGAAACTACTAAGCTCTTTCATTTTCTCAGGACGGATCCTTTCGAGGGGAAGCTTATGTAGCAAAATATGAGCAACTAGAGAATTTTCTTAGTCTCCTTACTTGCCGCACCGTATTACCACATGATAAAGTGGATAGTGTGGGAGATACAGATCTTGATGATAGCTTGTGCTGCATATGTTATGCATGTGAAGCAGATGCTCAAATTGCACCTTGTTCACACAAGTCTTGTTATGGCTGTATAACCAGGCACCTTTTGAACTGCCAGAGATGTTTCTTTTGCAACGCAACAGTGACAAGTGTTAGCAAAATTGGTTAGAAGACGGGCTAGGGAGCTTCTTTTTTGGTTGCTTGGTTCCTTGTGGAAGTCAGCCAGTCAGTAACTCATTATTTGTTTATTTGTGAACAACATATATAAAAAAGTGGCACGTAACTGTAAAGGAAAACAGAAAAGGAAAAAGGAAGAAGAAAAAAAGAATGAGGGCGCAGGGTGTAATCGGGTATGAGTTAATATTGTTCCAGATGGCGAAGTGCTTCTTCATATGGACAGGGTAGTCGCCGTAGGCGAATTAAGAATTTTGTAGGCTATTTTAGAGGGTATTATGTTGTAAATATGCGATGTAAATGATAGGCAGATCATCGAAGTTTCTTTCTAGTAAAGGAAAATGGGGATTAATTTATAAAAAAGCAGTAAAGTTAATGTGGGTGAAAAATAATTCCTTGACAAAGGTGATGGCTTATGATATGGAATTATAAAATAAATTACAATTCTAAGGAACGAAAGCAAAATATTATATTTCTTTAGTATTTTCCTGAATTTTCTAGAAATTATAAAATTATATGGGTTTCACTCCTTGTTTACTGCATTTAACTCTTCATTTTGTAAGTTTCAATAACTGTTAACTCATAATAGAAAGTGTAATGCGTGAGTCTTTTTCTTTTTCCTTTAGGGCTTTTATTGGCAATCCACTTTTTAAGTTGGGCTTGTCCCAGACAATTCACCTACTTCTTGGAGGCCCAATTCAGTATTTTCTGAGAGAACCAGTCTGGCTATGGTCGATTCATTGGTGGTGTATGCTATGTTAGTGTTTGTATCGCTCTGTGCGTCTCCCAAACAGAAGAAATGCAGAGTGCTCTGCAATTCCAAGCTTCAAACCCACGCACCTTAGCTCCACTCACGACGCACACTTTTGCCACCAACGTTCGCTCACACCGTAGTCTCTCATTCACGAAGCTCTCTTCCCTTCCCCTACCTCTGTGCTCCTTCACCGTACAACCCTCACATTACACCTCCACACTCGGATCTCCACAGCTCACACACTGGAACCTCACCAGCCGCCACGTCACCGTTCTCAACGTCTTTGCCTGCGCGGTACCGTCATCGCTCTCCCTAAACAAATCTTTTATTATCTCTTATCATTCTTCAATTAACGAAACCTGTGTGTTGTCTCGTGCAGACGGCGGTATGTACAACGTGGCTGTTTTTCTCCGCGATTCCGACGCTCCTGGTTTGTGTTATCGATTTTGTGTTTGATTTTTTGAGGTCTTAGTTTCTGATCCTGAGAATGTGATTTTATGTTAAGGCTTTCAAGAAAGCAGCGGAATCGATGGAGAAGCTGATGGATGCCACGAGGGAAGAGCTTCCCAACACCATGGCCGCAATTCGATTATCCGGCATGGAAATCAGTGACTTAACCACCGAGCTTGGTCATATAGGGTAATTTTGTTATTGAACATTAAACTGTTAGTCGCAATTAAGAAAATTAGTTTGATTCCCTTCACATAGATGTTAGTTAAATCATCCCTGTCATTAAGTTTCCTTGCCATTAACACTGCCATAAAAACTCTTTAACAGCCTATATTCGTTACAAAATTTCATGACTGATGTAAAACTGATAGCAAATGAGGACATCAGCAACTTTTTGTAGCATTTTTGTTAGCCTCTTCTCTGTATTCATGTAGGAGTTAGTGGAACTTGAAATGAATCGCCGATTTAAATATATAGCTTGTTACGTTAGTTCTAAGACTAGGAAAGTTCTCAAATAAGCCTCTGACAGTATTACTAATTAATTGCATTAGCCAAAATTAATAAAAAGTGGGACATGATATTATTAATTAAATCTCAAGATTTAAATGGAATAATTAGGCATTGTAGAGATTTATTTTAAGGCCTAACGCCTTACATTTTTAAGGGACTAAATTGGTAGTAGTTTAAAACTTAAAAGTGAGAAATAAGTCAATGGTTTAAGCTTTTATTTATTTATTTTCAATTTTTTTGCTCGTTTTGTGTTGCTTTTTATAATGTTGATATTACTCCCACTTGTGTGGGGTGGTATAGCCAAGGGATTACTCAAGGTGTTCGAAGCTCCACTCGTGCAGTTCGCTTGGCGGAGGAGAGGATTCGCGGCTTGACTACTATGCCTTCTTCAGGTTACGTACCAATCATGACTGTTTAAGTTAGGTTCCTGTGATTTTAGTTTTTTGGTAGGGCAGACAAAGCAATTTTACTTCATGTTTTTGACTTTGTTATAGCTTCCTTGCAGGAGATGATCAATTCGAAAGCTGAGGATAGTAATGAGCCTGCGGTGGCCAAAACAGCAAGGGGCGTGAGAGAGGGTATTGTCAAGGGTCGTGCTATGTTGCAAATGTTTTTCACCCTCACCCGATTTTCAAGGTTTGCTCTCAATTTTATCTCTGGTCGTAGAAAACTGTCAAACTAGCATATCGCCTTGGAAACCAACATCATTGTTCACTTCTCTTGGTTTGAGTCTATTTTGGTTTTTATCCCGTTGTTCATGGATGGTTTGTTATATGCACTTTTGCCATTTGCTAGTTACACATTGCAATACAAACGTTTCCCTGTACTGTAAATGACCACCAAATGCGACAATGTATTGACCCATTTATAGTGTTGACTTCATCATATCATACGTTAAATCACCTTCGTACCAAATCAGTTAAATAAAAGATATAATTGGAGGTCACCTAAAATAAACGAACGACAAATCGGGGTGTGTGTTCGGGAAATAAACTAATCTAAATGATATGACTGGATCATTGCTCGTCGCGCTTATTACTGTTTCGTGTTTGGGGTCGTAAGGCAAGGTAAACAGTCAACTTACCAGAAGCAAACTGGGATGGGATAGCATTGAAACTATGTGGTAATTGAAAATGAAATGTATTTAACTCGAGAAAGTAAATGATGGGAAAGATAAACATTAACAATGTCAAGGTAGCAGCATTCTTGAACTAAACGAGACGTGTGGTTGCTGTAACTGGTGGTTGGCAAGGAAAAGTTTTTGTATTAAAACTAAGCGTTTGGTAGGCTTTGTCCTAGTGAAAAATCAAACAGACACGTACAAAAAAGCCTTGTATTGCTTCTGGCAAGCACACTCTTTAATGTCGTTGATCTCTATACATCATCAATCTCTTTGGGGTGAGTTCAATATTTTTAATAATTTATAGAAATGATCTCATCGTCTTATTAGGTGATTTGACTTCAAAAGAAATCTTATTATATGATTTACAAAGATAATATACAAAATCAAAGCGACCCGGTCAAGAGAAGTAAAGAACTAATACCTTGTTTATGCCAATGAAGTTAAGTGGCCATGTACAAATAAATTTAAAAGAAACCTCAGTTGTATCTATTCACGGAATAATTAACTCTAAGGCAATTTGTGTAATTACAAAAAGGTCGAAAATGTCTATATTCTTCCTTAAGTTCTTTGAATTACTACTTCTTTATGGTGGGAATGTCGTGCCCTCTTCTATCCGTGTAGGTGGTATGTCGTGGTGGTGTGTCTGGAAAAATATTATGACACCTTAAGTTAGTATTCGGTTTGAGATAGTTGATGGTAATAAATGCGGTTTAATACATACTTTTACTTTAGTATGTGGACCAATTTATAGGATTGTGATGAGCCTCTAATATTAGATCAAGATTAATGTAGATTTTGAGATTAACTTTTGGATTAAGGTGGATTTTCGTACAACGATTAAGTTAATATTTTGTGTTAAGGATGGTACTAGTCTCTCCAACAATACACTTTCTTTTTCTTTAATTCCTAAGATGAAAGTAGATTGATTTGGGTGTCATGTCCTGCGCTTAACGGTGGTCTTGTGCTCTCCTCATTGCTTGTGATATTGTGGATGTGAGTCCTCCATCTTTGACAAAAGTTGGATCAAAATCTAGGCATTTATAGAAAGTTTTCACACCTTGTTTTACGAATTGGCATGGACGTATCTATTCCATGGTGAGACTCTTTCTCTTAGCATTTCCTCCCTATCTCACTCCGCTCTTTCTTTGACTATTTCACCAGTTTATTATTGTGTAACTTTATATTTGACATGACCCTTTGTTTTTCAAATATGTTACAAACACATATAAAGTTATTTATTAATTGGTTAGCATCAGGTGCATGTAGTGTAATGGCAGTACACCTTTGTGTTATAACAAAAAAAATTGGGATTTGAACGTGCGCCAAGAGGTAGGTTCTCAAATACGTATATGCAAGAATGGGGTATTGAGACTTCTCAACTTTACCTTTATTCTTTATACATTCTAAATTTTCACATTTAGCTGCTTGGCACATGATATATGAAAATTGGTCCGTCCAAAATAGGATCATAGGCCGAGCATAGGAAGATGAATATATCAGAGTTTTGGTACTAGGACAGGATGTAATTTTCAAGTCACCAAGCATATAAATTTGGAATAGGGTGATTCTGGTTAAAGGACGTAATATATAACCGACTTGATGATATTAACTTATGTATTAATGGGTCTTGGTCCCGATTTATTGTTATGCTAAAGAGTTAATGAACCTTAACCTTGATTTATTATTATCCTAGATGATGTGATTCCAATAGCCACATAGAACAAGATTCTTGACATTCTTAGGAATCACCTTGAGCTGGAAAATATAGAGGCACTTTTCTTAGAGTTGGATCATTGTTCTAAGACAAAAACTCACCAAAAACTAGTACCAAATCCCAAACTCATTTGGATGAACCAAATATTGTCAAATTGAATCAACAAAGGGAATGAAAGCTGGAATGACCGAACAGAATTAAACAACAATTCATATGA
>Ga0123341_1001999_pt1 | contig 16254 bp, 7 predicted proteins | sample Turbeapinknodule_FD_89959 | JGI IMG/M metagenome (GOLD analysis project Ga0123341, IMG submission 89959) | Root nodule microbial communities of legume samples collected from Mexico - Turtle bean Mexico pink nodule | ecosystem: Host-associated > Plants > Roots > Nodule | place: Mexico: Nepantla...
ATATACTTCTTAACAATTCTAAATTTAAAAAAAAAAATCATTCTAAAACGATCTTTCCTCATTTTCTTATTTTTTTCTCTTTTTTTGGACTTTTTTTTCCTCTATATAACCTACAATTTTTTAAATTTTAAATTTTCTTTTTTTAATCCAAATTTTTAACACATCCGATATATGAAAAAAAAATATAATTGTATACGTGAAAAAATTCAGAAAAATCTAAATAAAATTGTTAAAACTGGTTTTCAATGAGGATTACGTATTTTCTAATTGTCTTACATGAAAATGAAATTTAAAAATTGTGAAACAACTTATTATAGCATAGAAGAATGAAAGAAATTTAAAATATTTGTAAAAAGATAGGATATATTTTGGAGAGTGTAACACTAATTAACGAAAAACATTTATATGATAGGTAGATAGTGGATTCAAGTGACACTTGTCACATGACTTCACATTAAGATTGGTTTTACACTTATAAATCTATCTGACGTGGATTCGTGTTTATGGGAAATGATCATGTCTTAAAGATTCTTGGAGTTGATACTACCAAAATAAAAATGTATGATGGTATTGTTCGCACAGTTTAAGGACTATAACATGTGTAGGACTTGAACAATAATACATCATCTATTGGATAATTAGATTACATCAATTGTAAGATCTATTATGAAGGTGGAATGTTAAAGGTGGTGAGAAAAATTGTAGTAGCGATGATATGCACACTTTATTTGGACAACAAGTAAAATAACTTTCTACACAGTGTTAGAAAAACTCAATTCATGATTGTGGGAAGAGCAACCGAATAAACAGATTTTGGATGAATCAACATAACTATTAATATTTTTCTTGAGGTAGGGAGGTGGAAATACTAATAGACCTTCTGGGTTTGGTAAATAGTCTGATGGACCGTCTACGTTTAGTGAACAACTCTAGTGAAAGATGATTATGAGTCATCAGAGGTCCTCGTGGGGTCGAGTAGTGCTAATGATTGTGAATGGATTTTGGTCTCTAGTTGTTCGTTTCATATGATATCAAACCGTATATGGTTGCAACATTTTTCATAACTTGAAGGAGGGTGTGTTCTCCTTGGTTATAACAAGTTATGTAAGATAAATGGAATTGGAATAGTGAAGTTTCCTCTTCATGATGGAACTGAGAGGATGCTTGAAGAAGTTAGTTATATACCTATCTTGAAGAGAAATGTAATATCCTTTGAGAACTTGAAAAAAAAAGTGATATGCTTTTAAAGGTGAAAAGGAGGTTGCGAAGGTGTTGATAGGGTCCATGGTGGTGATGATGGGTGTGAGAAAGCATGGCATGTATGCCTTTGATGGTGCTATAATTTATGGGTCAGCATTTATCGCTAAAAGTACTGTCTATTTCAAAACTGAGTTATGACACAAAAGGTTAGGTCATGTAAGTGAAAAATGGGTGTGTGGAGAGGGACAAGCAATGCTTGTTAAGAAGTGATAGAATTGACCAATTGGTATTCTGTGAACATTGTGTCCAAGAGAAAGTTTGTAGAATTCGTTTTAACATGGGTTAACAAAAAATGAAAGGGACCCTTGATTATATTCATGTTGATCTATGAGATCCATCTTCTACTCCATCACACTTGGGTGCCAAATATTTTCTATCAATTGTTGATGATTTTTCAATAAAGTTATGGGTCTATCCTCAAAAGACCAAGGATGAAGCATTTGAAAATTTTAAGAATTGAAAGTGTTTAGTTGAAGTTTGAAAATTTTAAGAATCGAAAGTGTTTAGCTGAAAATTAGACTGGAATGATTGTTAAACGCTTCTTAACTGATAATGGCCTTAATGGCCTGAAGTTTTGTTCATAATTGTTCAACAATTATTGTACATAGCATAGTATAGCAAAGCACTTGAAAGTTGTAGGAACACCTAAACAAAATGGCCTAACATAAAGATTCAGACCATTTTGTAATATGTAATGTGATGTTGAGTGTTGGAGTTCCAAAGAATTTTTTGGGTCGAGGCTACTGTTGCTTAAATGATAAATAGATGCCCTTCAACGGTTTTGGAAATGAAGACTACTGAAGAAGTCTAGTCAGGTCATCCCCAACCTTGATCGTCTAAGAATCTTTGGTTTTCTTGCCTCTGCTCATATTAGGCAAAGTAAGTTAAATGCTCGAGCTATTAAATGCATGTTTATTGGGTACCCAGAAGGTGTTAAAAGGTATCTCTATGGTGTCTAAAGCTAGGATTCAATAAGTGTATAATCAATAGAGATTTTGTCTTCAAGGAAACTGAAATGACTTACAAATTAGAAGTTCTAAATGTGTGTCTATTGAAAGCAAGGATGTTGATAAGGCTAACATTAAGGTGGATTGCAATATACGATACAAATTTGAAACCACTAGATTGCCTGGTACGTTTGAACATGATAGACGTTTGATTGATGCGTCTAAAGATGATAGGCATTCAATTACGTTTGATGAAGAACATCATGTTGATGATTATAGAATAGCTAGATATCAAACCAAAAGAACAATCAAAATTTCAAAGAGGTATGGTTATGTAGATTTGATTTCTTATTCCTTAGTTGTTGCTAGTGAGGTGCTGGAAGATGAACCTTCTAGTGTATCGTCTACCTAAACAAACAAGGAAAAGACTAAATGGTTAAGTGCTATGAATGTGGAGATGAAGTCACTTCATATGAATAATACTTAGACTTTGGTGTGTATACCTGAAGGTTTTAGGTTGGTGAGTTGTAAATGGATTTTCTAAAGAAAAGATGGTGTTCCAAGTAAGGTGTGATTGGTTGCTAAAGGTTTTACACAAAGAGAAGGAATTGATTACAATGATGTTTTCTCTCATGCTGTAAAACATATATCCATAAGGATGTTGTTAGCAATGGTTGTTAAGCTTAACCTTTAGCTGAAATAGATGGATGTCAAGATAACTTTCCTTTTTGGAGACTTAGACAAAACCATCTACATGAAGCATCCAGAAGGATTTAAGAAAGAGGGCAAGAATTATTATGTTGTAAATTAAACAAATCTTTGTATGGTCTGAAACAATCTCCAAGGAAATGGAACAAGCGATTTAATGAGTTTGTCGCTAGAATTGGTTTTAAATGTAGCATGTATGACACTTGTGTCTACTTCAAATTTTTAGCAGATGGTTTATTCGTTATATTGTTGTTGTATGTTGATGATATCTTGATAACAAGCAATAGTAAACTCGAGGTGAGAAAGGTTAAATTTGAACTGAATAGCGAGTCTGAGAGGAAGAACTTGGGGGCTGCCAATAAGATATTGGGGATTGAGATCTCTAAATGACTTGAGTTGAAGTGTTTATATTTTTCTCATAAAACCTATCTTAGAAAAATCCTTGACAAGTTCAACATGAAAAACTTGAAACTGGTTTCTGCACTGCTTGATTTCAACTGCAAGTTGAATGATGAACGGTCTCCTAAGACAATGGGGGAACAAAGCTATATGGATGGTATTTCATATGAAAAATTGGTTGGTTCAATGATGTATGCAATGCTTTGCATACATCTTTACCTAACTTTTGTTGTTAGTGTTGTTAGAAAGTTGATGTCTAACCTTGGAATAACACATTGACAAGCTTTTAAGTAAATCCTTTGGTACTTGAAGGGGTCACTTGGAAGAGTATTGGTTTATTGTGGAGCTAGATAATTAATCAAAGATATTCCCATAGAAAGGTATGTTGACTTAGATTTTGCTGGGTGCATGGACACAAGGAAATCTCTAACAAACTATGTGTTTAATGCTTATGATATTGTCATTAGTTTGAAGGTCAATCTCTAGAAGGTAGTAGCTTTGTTAACCATTAAAGCAACATATATTGCCATGACAAAAGCAGTAAAATAAGCCTTTTTTAGGGTCGAGTCAAAGAGCTGAAGGTGCAAGACCAAGTGGTAACTATTCATTGTGATAACAATAGTGTAATATAGTTGTCAAAGAACCAAGCACATTGATGTGAAGTTGCACTTCATGAGAGAAGAGATTGCTCGAGGATTTGTGATGGTGGGAAAGGTCTCAACAGATGATAATCTGTTTGATATGATCACGAATGTATTGTCTAACATCAAGTTCTTTCATTATTTGAATTTAATTAAGTTGATGGGTGATTAAGCCTATAATAGGCTTATGTATTGAGTGTTTTATCACTCAAGAAATTTGTATTGAACCAAGGTCGAGATTTGTGAATATTGGTTCAAATAAAACAAAGTTCAAATTTTTCTAAACCGTCTAGAGGTGCCAGACTAGTGGATCAAGACTGTCTTATGGATATCATTGTTGACGGGGATATCAACATCTATTGAAGAAACAATTGTTTTGGATCATTTAGCCCTTCTGTTTAATTTTCCTGTAAATTTATTTTATTGGATGAGACTAGTAACAACAAATAAATTAAACTCTATTTTGATGAAAAATAAAATTAATATGTTAAAAGATAAATTATATATATAGGTATATATATATATATTTATAAATGTAATTATTTAGATTACTTATAATAATGCATATATTTTAATTTATTGTTTTCTCTAAATATATAAAAAAATTCAACCCCAATATATTTTAATTAAATATATAAAAAAATTTAATTCTTATAAATTAAAAAAATCTGAACCCCAATATTTTTAAACTTATATCATATATATCATATATTAGTTTAATAAAAACAGTTATTATAAATTTATAATATAATATTTACAAACATAACCGACTTATTTATGGAACATCTTCGTGTTCGCTAATGGTGTGGACATGTGTCAACATCTGAACACCGTTTCGTTGGAATTGCTTAAGAATTAAGAAAAGCGTTAAACACAGCGCAGTTATTACCGTAGAGAAAGGAAGCAACGACGCAGTGCAGTTACCCTCTGTTTGGCGCAACAAATAAAAACAAAGAAACCCAAAAGCGCTTTATTCCAAAGCAAAAACGAAACCGAATGAGAGCATCAACCTCTTCATTTCCCAATCCTTCCTCCTCCTCGCGTTTCTCCCTCTTCTTCTTCCTTCTCTTCGCGCTCTTCGCCCTTCGATCTTCTTCCGGCGACTGCTCCCAGTTCCACCACCACGCGCCGATGGCCACTCTCGGAGGCGTGCACGACTCCCAAGGGTCTCAGAACAGCCTCGAGACCGAATCCCTCGCGCGATTCGCGGTCGACGAGCACAACAAGAAGCAGGTTTGTCTCTTATTTTATTCATGTTGTGTTTGGATTGAAATTTCATGAAATCACTTTTTTAAATTTTAATGCACTGTGACGAATTATAGTACAACAACTGAAGAAGGTGAAAAAATTACGGTGTTCCTGGCAAGTTCTCTATCAATAAAACTATTATTTTAACACAGTTTCTTAAAATTGAAGATTGAAAAGTGCTTCTTATCAGTTTTAAAGTGATTCTATTATAAACTTATTCTATTTTAGTGTTCCTTAAAATTAAATATTGAAAAGAGTATTTTATTCCATTTTAAAGATATAATTGAAAATAATGTATTTATTGATAAGTAATTAAAAAGCTCAAATTGGAGATGCTTTTGTAACATTTGTTAAGGAACTAAAAATAAATTTATTTTATGAGAGAAATCATGAAGCTTGAAAGAAGGGTTAGAAATCGTAGAAAGAGAGATTCTATTATTACCACGATGATGCAGATTTTTTTTTAATAAACTTAGTCAAATAATTTATTTTTTTCTAAAACAAAATGTCCCTTAAAAGTAAGGAAATGCTTCAAAAAAATTCTGAGGTATAACACTATATTATAATAAATAATTGACAATTATCCTTAATAAATCATGCTTATGTCAAAACTAGCCGAATATTAATTTAAGAATGTTAAATCTTGTTCACCTATCAATACAACAACGGTAATAGCCTTATCCTATTAGTTACGTCAGTTAACAAATTCTCAAGAATATCATTCACCATATGCAAAATTATACCACATGCATTCTCTGTGTGAATTTATGGTGATGATTGTATGCTCCCCACTAAGGTACTGACATGTTATTTGGATTCCTGAACTTTCTTGTTATTGTGATCAGTGATCACAGTAGTCCTTTCTTTTTCTTTATCCTGTTTTATGTTCAATCTAATGAACGACGTTTTGTGAGCTAAAACTGTTGACTTGTGTTGGTTGGTGTTGAAGAATTCGCTTCTGGAGTTTGCTGGGGTTGTGAGGGCACAGGAACAGGTTGTTTCTGGTACCCTGCATCACCTTACTCTCGAGGCTGTTGAGGCTGGTGAGAAGAAGCTCTATGAAGCCAAGGTGTGGGTGAAACCATGGCTGAACTTCAAAGAACTTCAAGAGTTCAAGCCTGCTGGTGTTGCATCACCATTTACCTCTGCTGATCTTGGTGTAAAAAAGGGTAAGACATTTTATAAATCAATCATTTGTGAACTTAATAGGACAAAGAACAGTTCTAATTAGGATATTTATTAATTATTTTTATATTCTCCAACAATTGAGACTGTACTTACAGGGCAACTGTCATGATTATATTGGGAATTTATGTCTTGTGGGAGTTTATATCCTCATATTTAGTGCAATACTAGGAAGTGAATACGTTGAATTTTCCTTTAAGGTGGAGAGTAAATAGTCATGAACTGATAATTTATATAAATATTGAAAGAAGCTTGTAGGAGTGTAAATAAGATTAAATCTAGATAAACCACCTGGAAGTTGCTTTCGTCATGTTGGATTACTAATAGTTATGAACTGATAATTAATGTAATGTATAAAGTCTGTAGGCAAATGTTTGCTGCCCTTCTCATGTATCTTCTGTAGAATGTTTGAACCTGAAGTGGTTATTATTTAATACGATCTACTGTGGTTTTGTCCTTTTTATCAGATGGTCACAAATCAGGATGGCAATCTGTGCCAGCACATGACCCTCAAGTTCAAGATGCTGCAAATCATGCAATCAGGACAATCCAGCAAAGGTCTAATTCACTAGTACCCTATGTGCTTCATGAGGTTACTGATGCAAAGGCTGAGGTCAGTGCCTAGTTCTTTATTGTTTAAAATTGTCTTGATCTAGTTTGTCTGCTCAACTGGTTCTAGAATCACATGGTTGAATTGGATAGCTTTGTTGGTATTGTGTTGATTGTCTTGACTAGAGTTATCGGAGGATTTGTGATTTTTCTGGTTTTTTTGATCTAATTATGTTACCCAAACTTGTCTCCTTTTTTTCTACCAGAAACCTTTTTGTAAAATACTTGTCTCGTTTTTGTTTAAAACATGTCTAGCATTATGCTACTATCTGCTTATTATGTATGTATGAAGTTGTTTTTGTCTCACTCATAAGTTATGGGACCAGCGTAGTAGTGCTGGGTAGTAGTAAGTTGTGTTACTTCAGTGGTATTTATGTGGTTAATATTTTGATTATGTACTGAATGTATTAAATAATCTTTTATTAATTCATTCAACTCTAAAACAGCAATCAACAATGTCTTTCCCATTAGGGTGTGTCTTGTATTAAATACAAAGGTAGACAGTTTACTTTTTATACCTCTTAACCGTGTGACCTATAGTTTTCTCTGGTCTCCCTTCAACTATTGGACTATTTTTCATCTGGTTGGGGGCTTCATTTGTTTTCTCTACACATTTTTACGTTGACGCATCAAATCAGTAAAAGAAAGTGACGGATTAGAGTTCTTTATGTATTGCTTAATCTACTGCTGATCGAATAGAATTATAAACATGGTAAAATGAAATGACCGTTTTACATAGTTGTCTAAAAAATTAAGGATTAAAGTTTAAGATAAGAAGCCAACTTGTGCACAAGATATATCCTTGTTTAATTGGCACAAGAAAATATAGTTATAAAATTTCATTGTGTTTGTTTACACTAAAACCTATCTTTAAGTATTTTGAGTTCTAAACAGAGAGAACCGATAATGTTTAAACAGAGAGGGATGCTTGTAACATATACAGACACCCCTTTCACCACTAAATATATTAGGTGAAATCTAATACTTGCTGCACTAAATAACCTGAATCTCACTATTAGTGGGGAGATGACGGGAGATTTCACCTAATCATAGAGTGCGTGAAATCTGGTTCTGGCTACACTAAATAACTTGAGCTCCTCTTTATTAGTGGAGTTAACATGATATGTAGCCTAGTATATTGAAACGATTGTAAGAGTGTCTGTTAGCATTTCTTTATTCAATATTCATCATCACCTGCAAAATGTTCTTATGGTTACTTTATTGCTCCCAACGATATGCAATTTAGTGATTACAATCTTTGCTAAGGAATAATAGCATCTGGGGATAGCTTCCGAGTGCATAGTTAGTGGTGCATCATGGATGATGGTTGTGTAAATTTGTATGCAGGTGGTTGATGATTTTGCCAAGTTTAATCTGCTTCTGAAGGTGAAGCGGGGAGAGAAGGAAGAGAAGTTTAAGGTAGAAGTACACAAGAACAACCAAGGAGAACTCCATCTGAATCAGATGGAACAAGATCATTCCTAATTCTGATCTGAAGTCTGGTCAACAATATAGGCCTTGTGTGGCTCCTAAACTATACTTTTACTTTCTTCAGTGTGAGGTTTACCAAGTTACACACAAATTATACACTTTTCGGGTATTGCTCTTGTGTGTCTCAACAAGTATAATTAGTGCTTACTCCTATGTGATCTTTGTATTGGCTTTTATCTAATAGGAAAGGTACCATAATGTAATGTCTATACCATAATATATAAAATCTATTCTAATATCATAAAATAAAATAATACTAATTGTTTGGTTTACACAGTTCTGAATTTTTTATAAGGGTCTTATGTGTTACTAATTTTACTTTTATCAATATAATTTATTTTATTATTTTATATTTTAAGTTTTATAACTGATTTTTTAATTCAATTAATTACTTACAACAAAAAGTTATATATGATAAAATTATTTTTTTATGAACTTATATGTTATAAATTTAATAATTATGATAAAATAATTAACTTTTTATTTTTTTATCTTAGGAAAATAGATACGCGTATTTATTTATAATTGTGGTAACTGATTTTTTTTATTGTGAAAATGGTTATGTTAATTGTTTTTTCCATTTTGGTAAATTTTTTTTATTAATAGTAAAAAAAGTTTGACACATTCCACAAGTTACTTCTTAACGTAAGTATTTCTTTAATAATATTAAAATATAGATGTTAATCAGCTGTATTTAACATATGGCTAAAGAATGAGAATTACTTTTTACCTTCAAAACCGTTTTCGTCAAATTTTAAGAGTTTGGTTCAATTGTAGTTTGACTTCTTCGCGTACAACTTTGATTACGCTTTATACATATTTCAAAATAGACAATTTTGGTTTTCATAATTTCAAATTAATTATCTACTTTTGGTTCACATGTTGTAAAAAAAGTGCAATTTTTGTTTTTCATTTATAACTTTTAAGATAATTATAATAATTATTTTAAATTGCTATCTATTTTTTTCCGATTTTGGTAATGCGACTATGTTTTTATTACTTTAGTAATGAAATAATCTAATTAGCTAATTATTTGAAATTGGGTAATGATTATTTATATTTTTTTATGTTTAGACGTATTTATAAATTTATTTAATAAATTGCTAATTTATATTAAATGATTTAATTCATAAAAAATTGTAAAAACTTAAATAATTAATGTTTTATATACAGTTATTATGTCATCAACACGAATTAGATGATAAATTAATAACAGGATTAAAATTTTCAGTTTTCCAAAGAATGATCTAATCTTTAAAAGTATGAAACAAAATTAAGCAATTCAAACTATGTAGATAAAAATTACACACAAACTAAACCAAACATACAAGAAAGGTCCAATTAAGTTTAATACTTTGCACTCCAATACGAAAATTTATATTTTATTTTTATTTATGAAAAAATAACTTTCAAATTATATAATTTAAATTATTTTCTTCTAAGTCTATGACATAACTTATAAATAAGGGTGACAATCACAAGAGGACGACATAAGCAAAGGTTGACTGTGGCAAGGGAATAATTTGGTCTTTGAATCATCCTATGAATGTGTACATAAAAATTATGAGGGTGCAGAAAGAAATTAATTTTGACATTTGGATAACTGCTTTCGGCTTAAAATTTTGAACCCATATGACCTACTTATTGTTGGGTTCCTTTTACTTACTGTACCCCAAACATTTCGTATTACATCTCTTTTTAAAACTTCAATTTCCCTTTTTTAACAAATCTAGATTAGTAAAATTATTTTTTTGAATAAAAAATTTGGAATAATTTTTCCATCTATCTCTTTTAAAAATTATGTAGATTGTGTTTATTTTACATAATTTATATGGTCATGGAATGCATTAAAAACAACTCTCACCCATAGTATAAATATAATTCCAGATTAGATAATATTTTTTTTTCTTTCAGATTACCTTATCTAGAATTATGTAAATGGTGTTTATATTTATATAATTTCAAAATGTTCATTTTGAAATGTTATTTACCACGAATAATCTTTCTTAGACACAATTGACCCTTTATTTGTGTTTATAGATAGTTTCAGAAAGGTTGATTCAGAATTAATCTCAAGTTTATTGGATTCAAGAATGTTTGCGGGAACAATAATCTAGAAACTAATAGAATTCATAGCAGAATGGTCTTTCTGATTCAGAAAAAGCTTGTCGGAATTAATCTTAAATTTTAAGATTGGTTGCAAAGAAGGAACTGCCACAAGCACCGATTAAAGAAACTTCATTATGCTTTTGCTGAGAAGTGACACAAGAAAACAAACACTTTTCGTTACTATGTGGAAAATATGACTATCACACTTGATGTGACACTTTTACAATCACTTCCAAAAAATGTTCACAAAGGACGGAACAAAGGGTGACAGATTTCTTTTTTTTCTATGGATGCTTTTGTGGTGAGGTTTAAAACATCTCTATTTAAAAAAATTGTAAGGAAAAAAAATGCTCATAAAGACTCTTCTGCAAACCAAGTCACAAACTCACCAAATTTTTATAACTTAGACTTCAGTGTTTGATTTGTATAAAACTTCACCAGAATCATAATTCATCTAATTATGAAGCAATGCAGATGATACAAACTACAGTGGCCAACCCTACTTGTATAGATATGCAAACTAGTGTTAAGTATCCATCTTTGCCAAAAAGGGTTACAGACATTTGCTGAGAGACTGGGAAATAGTTAAAGTTTCTGCAGCAATATTAAATAAGGTTGCATGCATAAATTTCACTCCATCTAGAATTGTGATATACATACATTGTAGACCTAAAAGTACAAAGCTAACATTACTGGTCAATGGAAAGATACATCAGCTACACATACAAACCAGATTAATAAAAAGGGGGATCTGAAGGTGCATTCAGATCCTTTCTTCAGCCAGCAGCCAACAACATGAGGACATGTTTTGACAGCTAGTGGGGTACTCATAATCATAACACTAGTATGTACTTATTCTACAGTTATCATGAGCCTTTTCACTAATCTAATCACCCAAAGACTATAATATTTACCCCTCCTCCTCGTCATAATCTTCCTCCTCCTCTTCTAGTGGCCTAGCCAGCTGGGCAAGCTGTGTAGAATCAATGGCCATCTTGTCCACATCAGAAAGGGGCCATCCCAGAATCTCTTCATGCTTGACCTCTGTTGAAGGAGGTTCCGGCAATGAGGTATCAGCTGCCACGCTAGCCTTTTTGTCATCGTTTTCATTCGTAACGGCATTCAGATCAATATTCCGGAGGGAATCAGTGCTTACAACAGGAACTGCAATATTCTCCTCCTTTAGTAAATCCTTTGGTAAATCCTTTGGCTCAGAACCACTGTCCACTCCAACACTTGGGTTTGCACTTTGTTGATTGCTCGGCTGAACAGAAGTGCAAGGCTCAGATTCAGCATCCTGATGATATGTGTCTCTTACTAAAGGTGGTCGCCCTCGGCCACGACCTCTTCCTCTACCTCGGCCTCTTCCCCTACTACCAGTACTGCCAGTGTGGCTCACCTCTTGCTGGAATAGAACAAAAACATTATTGATAAAAACATGGTACATCAAAGGACTGCTAGGCATATAGCAACACTAATTGCAAGACTTTCAGGATTTTGTGTTCTACAGATGACAAACTATGCTGGTGAACAGTACTTCAGAAGTTAAGACAACAAATTATGAGCACACAAGGGAACAAGACGGTTGCCACAAACATTAATAAATATATATAGCATGCTATTAAGGGTTTTTTTTTAAAAAATGAAATTACCATCTTGCCCCTCTTAGCCTCTTCATCACTGTCATTACCATCATCACCGACAGCTTTCCTGGATAGTACACAGCATTGTTAAATGTTAAGTACATAAATAACAATATGCATATCAGAAGGGTAAAACAACAAAACAAACAAAGATATTGGACTTCAAACCTTCTTTTTGAAATGGCCCGATCATCAGCACCAGCCTCAGCATGGCCATGGCCATGGCCATGACCGTAATCAGGAACTCTGCTGACAACGTCCCTCAGAAAGTCAAAGACATTATAGCTTTGTACACAGTGTTTTCTGCAATTTACAGTCACAATTTGTTATAGTTGACTTCATAGCTCATAGTCTTTATTATAAATAGAATTTGGAAGGCAGATATAAGAGAAACAGTATGATATCTTAACCAATCGGAATCTGAATATCACAGTAAAATTAATTGGAAGAAAATGTCTGAGAACACAAGTAAGAAATGCTAAGGGTTGTTAAAGGCAGTTCCCCGGTGCTATCAATTTTAGGATCAACAAAGTGAATCCCCTCCAAAATATAGCACACAATTCAGAAGAATGCAAGCTACCATATTTGAACATTGCCAAGTAGTTCAGCCATAAAACTAGAATTAGTTATCTTGGACTTTGGAGTGAAACAAATGGCAAGACTAAAACAAAAAATAAAATATTAGACCATGGCTAATAAAATAGTGAGAAAAAGGGGAATCATACGTGCAATTATTAATCAGTTATTTTATGCAATTTTCAGAGCATAGAAAAACCAAAGTTACAAATGTACAAAATAGATTTAATTTTGCTTGTCAGACCTGTTCTGATCTTAGTGTTTAACAACATGAAGTCCAAGGGAATGAGACTTTTGGGAGCTATTGTTGTCATCCCTTGGCCATTCACCATCCGTTATTCTGCCAAGCCATGGTGGAACTCCCTCCCCCCCCCTTCCCCTTTTTGCTTTTGGAAAACCTTTTTAAGAGTTAATCCATACTTCAAATATTTCGAGCACCGGAAAGCTTAGACAATGTAGCGCGCAGTTTTGGGTGTTGAAAAAAGGGTACTTGTGTCCTTTATTTTTCTTTCTAATCCTATCATAGTTTCCTTTAGATTCAAGTTAAGATATACAAAACATGTTCACAAGTTCATAAAGTGGAGTACAAATAAGATATACAAATAAAGTTTAACAATCTATTTTACACATGAATGCATACCCCCAATAAGCACATTAGTTTTTAAGTTTAAACATAAATGCTTCTAATAAAATTTGATCATTAATCTATAAATATAAAAGAAATTTTCTATAAAGGCAGTATTCTAACTAAGTTCTTGAGTTAGTTCTCAATCACTAAAAGGGGAGATTGAAGCAAAAGAAAAAGACTTACAAATGCAATGAATTCATGGTCTTTGCTCCTCTTTGAAGAGTTATTTCATAAGTACGGTCACAAAGATCTTGCAGAAATAGTTCTAGAGCTTTAGCTGAAATCCATTCAAGAGCAATGTCAACAACATATATAAGAGAAACAAACAAGCAGTGGCCTGAAGTTAACAACGCAGTAGTCAAAGCACTCACAAACTAAAACAGGAACAGCCAGTGCTATCTTTCCAACATCCTCATCTGCTTGCATTATCTTCTTTATCCGAGCCTGCAATTTGAAGATTTCATCACTCAAATTAAATTTTTCTTTTGCAACAGCTCACTCCTTAGATACTTAATAGACAAGTAGAAGAACTTAACAGAGGCTAAATAACAAATTAGCCTTTGTGAAAATAATATAATTACAACTTAAAACTTGATTTGAAGCTTACAGAAACAATGGCTTGCCCAGTCTCCCTAAAGTTTTCCCCTGTATAAATAAGGTAAAAACAATATTTTGTCTCCCAATTCTCTAATAATTGGTAGTTACTGTAAGGTCTTTGCTAACTGTACATAAATACTACTATATGCTAGAAAGGTATAATGGGATAAAAGTGCTAGAAACAAGGTATTTTATTAAACCGAAATAGGTATAAACTCCAATTACAAAGACCAAAGTTGCTCACAGAACAAGAAACAAAATATGGAACACTGCAAATCTTCAAGTGTCTGCATCTGTTCTACCATTTCCCAAAAGACTCACTCATGGCTGGATGTCTTCTCACTTACCTTTCCCTCCCTTTTTCGTTGCTTCTAATTGTTTTCCACTCCTTCCTCCCTCCTTGCAGTCTAAACAGGTTGTTAAAACCCAAATTCCTTCTTTACTCCTTACTCAAATATCCCACCCGGTTTAGCAAAGCTATGCCTATCAATAACACTTGGCTAAAAATTACCATAAATTTGAAAAGGCCACTGCATCTGCAACTATATCATCAAACATTCTTCCTAATTGATGTCACCAAAATCAATCCTTAAAGGAATAACTGTATTCCATTACAGATCACTGACACCGTACATTAAAGACTAATGTTAACTCAGCCCACAACTAGTTAGCCCACCATATTCTGAAGAATAATTCACATTTGACAACCGATGTAAGAAATTTATTATTCAGGCTTTAAAATATTAAAAACTGTGAAGTAGGCACATGTTTAAAACAGAAATCAGGTTAACCTGTAAAACTGATTTCAAATTTCAGAGAAGATGCAATTTCACAATGGGATACTATGTTGTTGAATTTAAAAAAGGCCGGTTCTATCCCAAGTCCACAATAGAATTGAGGACTGCAGGAGAACCAAAATTATCAGAAACACAAAACCGCAAACCCATCAGTACTCACTTCAGCAGTCTCCACTGACACGTCTATCAAGTAACCTTAAACCACAGTGCCCAAACAACCTAAAAAGTTGTTTCTTTTTTAAATAACCTATCTTAAGTCAATAACCTAAAAGCAACATCACACATCTCCGTAATACCCACATCAACATAAAACCACCCATTTCAATTATTAAGATCATAAACCCAAACAAATGGATCCCATAAATCCAAGCAAAGTATAAACAATTACCACAATCTAAAAACTTCTTTTTTTTCAAAAAAAATCTTAAGAGAAAGAAAAGCTCAATAGAGATCAGCTCAATTGCTTTCACTTCCACACACCTTACCTTGCATCCAAACAACAGAAACCTACGAAAAGCTAAAATCTTTACAAAGAGAAAGTAGAGAACACTTACAGCAGGGAAACGGGTATCGAGCTTCTTCCTCATGGCAAAAGATTAGGGTTTGAACAGTGAAGAATTGGGGGAATCAAATGGAGCAGAAGAGACAGACCCAGGAAGCAAAATCGAAAGCTTTGAACAAAAAGAGTGACCCTAACATCAACACGATGAAATCGAAGAAACCCATTCCAGATCCAAAGGCCACTCTCTCTCTCAAAGATTCATTCAACGAGATATGCCTCAGCAAGGGTTTGTTATAGTAACACGTCGGTGACGAGAATCGCGTCACGGCCCAATAGATGCAGAGCATGTAGGCAGAAGAAGGTGAGAGTGTGTTAAAAAGAAGGAGTCAAAACGGTGACGTGTTGAGAGATAATTGTTGGGATATTTTATTTTCTTCTTTTTAAAGTACAAAAGAGAGAGAAAAGAAAACTAACATTGGACAAATAAAGTAACACTTACCAATTGAAGTACATTTTCTTTGCAAAGATCATTTTATAAAATTGTAATTAAAATTAAATTTAAAATCTAAAACTTTTTATTTATTTTAATTAGAAAACTTAAATGTAGTTTAAGTTTTTACAATATTTTAGTATGTATTGGATCGTGTTATTTTATGATTTAATTTCACTTAATTCAATCCAATTAAATTTATTTAAGTAATACTTGTGATTTGATCAAAATTAATCAAATCCAAATTAATTGATTTTTATATAGATTAAATGATGAGTTTAATTAGAGAGACTCGATATTCACTTTTATAGTGGTGTTATTGAGAAATTATATTATATTTTTTTTTCATGTTTTAAATTTATTTGAATTAACTAATTATTACTTGCTACTTGAAGCATTAAATTAATTTTTAATTAAATTAATA
>Ga0123341_1002000_pt1 | contig 16252 bp, 16 predicted proteins | sample Turbeapinknodule_FD_89959 | JGI IMG/M metagenome (GOLD analysis project Ga0123341, IMG submission 89959) | Root nodule microbial communities of legume samples collected from Mexico - Turtle bean Mexico pink nodule | ecosystem: Host-associated > Plants > Roots > Nodule | place: Mexico: Nepantla...
GATATAAGGAAAACTTTATAGCATCAATATATTATTGTTTATTTTACTTTCTGAATCGTAATTTGATTTCCTTCTTCCGTTTAGGAGCACGCAAGTAATTAAACTCGGGCAATTTTCTTGTCCGCTAAAAGTAATTGAAGAATTCCTAAATAAATAAAATGTAGCTGAAATGGAAAGCAAAGATTTTAAACCACTTTGATAAGCATTTCAGTCTTAAATCAAACATAAAAATTCAGAAGAAAAAAAATTCGAACAGGAAAGAGGAAGCTCTTGATCATTGTTTTGATCAATCTTTTCAGGAAAAAATGACCAACAACAAATAAATAAAAACAGTACAAACAGCACAATTTTGTCACCGTTCCTGCGGCTGAGCAAATAATTTGGTGTACAAGAAAATTGTTGTTCAACATTTAATTATGTTTCAATTCTTAAATGGTTGATTAACGAATAATGTATCCCAGTAAAGGTGTAAACAAAAAAGGCAATGTCTCGGGGAAAAAGTATGATCTCGGTCAATGAAGGTTGTTAATGACCAATTCTTTTGAATTTCTGTATCATTTCCTGGAAGAATTTTGAATTTTGATCTAAATGAAAAGAAATTCAAGGGGTAGAATATGCTTTACAATTAAAGTACAGTTGTCCATAAATGAAGGGAAAGAAAAATAGAGGAGTGGAGAGAATCCGTCGTTACTGTACATATATGACAAGGGTCATTAAACAAAAGAAACTTCAAAATGTGAAATGAAGTAAAATAAACTATGCCAGATAATTGTATATTTGAGGATTGTTCTTGTCCCTCTCCAGATACTCCCTGTCAATCAGGCTTTCGATCCTTTTCTTCAAGTCCGCTGGTTTTATTGGAAATTTTAGCTGTGTCCACAAAAACAAATCACTTCCTCAAATCAGTAATGGGGAATTCACAGACAACACTTGAATTAAATAACTGAAAGGAAATGGCGTCACCTGTTGAAAGAGTTCGGTAATAAGAAGGGTATGACTAAGCACTTTCCTAGTCTTCATTATCCTCACAATAGCAGCATCAACCTGCAGTGAACCGTGCCAGCAACGAAAATATGTTACATCGTAATTATCATTACATGTCTAGTACATAGGCAGTAGCAACACCTAGGTAGCTTGGATACCTGGACATATAGGAAAACATTGTCTATAATACGATGCCCAACCAAGGCATCTTCCTTCGATGGGTCAGTCAGTAAAATTAGATATACAACTTCCGATATCTAAATTATCATTTCCCAATTTTGTGAACATAACCAAAAATCAAATATTATATTTATATCACAATTAACTTTATGACTTTTAATGATATCAAAAAATTAAAAACTTTAACATCTTTTTTCATTAAAAGGTTATGCTTCGGAGGTTTAATGTTCATTCCAAGTGTAGACATGGCCATTCATGAAAATATCCAGTACGACCACGCATACAAGTTTCTTATGGATTTAAGGCCTTCATATTCCTTTGTGCATTAGTGCTCTGTTATCTGAGCAAAGCGTGGAGGGTTTTTAAGAAAAGAAAATCGACCTGATACTGACGGTCTTGGAAAACTCTTTCAGTGGTGCTTGTGTTCTCCTCCACCGTCTCCTTCAACTGAATTGCATTCACCTGCACTCCCCAATACCATATTAGTTAGGAAAAGCATTTCATAATCATTAGTTAGAGGAGTGCTAAAAACTATGGTAACTGAAACCAGAAAACGCAAATGAAATTTTGAGATTCACTAATTAATGCTCCTAAGTATTAGATATGGTACCTTTATACGGTACAGAGGAGCTGCAAATCCTTCATTAAAAACAAATGAGTCATCATCCTCCACATCTCTACCCTTTGGCAACTGTTGCATGTGCAACAAAAGGAATCAAAATTAGAAATTAAAAAGAACTTATAACTGTAAAAACAAAATCATAAACTGGTTATTCTGCAAATGATTACAAACACACCTTTTGTAGGACACGAACTTTCCCACAGGCAAGTGATTGCAGAGTCCTTCTAAGTTCCTTGTCCTCAATACTAGTAGAGTCCTTGATATCTTGAAAACTTAGTTTCTCAGCATCATTGAATAACATCAGAACAACAGTCTGAAGCACACCCAGACATACAGAATTAATAAGAGAAAAATGTGTGCAACACAAGATAGACTACTATAAATGAAAACATATTAAATAATGGTTTTTAAGAGGCCAACCTGAAATAGGGAGACAGCCAGCTCTTTTTTCCCTTTAGGAAACTCTGCCTTTAAGACACAGTGACCTAATGAATTTTGCCACATCAGGCGTCTTCCACTGTATTTGCTTAGATAGAACTCTTTGAAAATATCCTGAAGAAAGAATAATGGAAAGGAAAGGACCGTGTAAAGAAAGTCACTTAAAGTATCAAGGACGCCAACATTTAAAAGAACATTTATGGTGTATGCTGAACCTGGTAAACGTTCAATTCATGAGGAAGTCTAACATCCATGGGTGGATATGTTGGCCAGTACCTACACTCATCCAATAATTCCAATTAGATTCACTGAAAAAACAGAAGCACATAAAAATTATAAATGAAAAGAAAGGGAAAACACAGTTTACCCAGTTGTCAAGACATGAACACTCATTTCAATCCCTGATGGGAGTTTTGTCCTAGCCTGGGATGACTGTTTGAAGGACTCGTTTATTTCTTTTGATAATTCAATGTCCTGAATCAGAAAAAAAAAACATAAGTTATAAAAAACAATGGATAGAAAAGCTATATTGATGCATGAAGTTTGTCAGATCATCATAGAGTAGATGTACAAAACTATATGATCATTAGTTATTAGCTTTTAATGTTGAAGATACATGATTATCCAGATTCATGTATCAGTTATAGTTTTTTATTTACTGCTCTGTAAGGATTTTAATTATAATCAACTCTGGAATGTGTATAAATACACAATCTGTGGGGTGCTTCTTTATTCGAGCATTTTACCACTTCGTAACACTACAGGTTCGATGCTGCTCAATTTCCCAGAGCTCTCCAATGCCACGATGCATACTCATCCAAGTCCTGAAAGCTGGATCGTCCACTATAAATCGCTGATTCAAGCTGTTTTTACTGTTCACACTATGCTTGTTCCCATAAACTTCAACACATTGGAATCACAAAAAGAAAAAGAAAAAATACACATTTGCTAGGAAGTACCTCTTGCTTTTGTAACACTCTAGGCAAATGTTCTTGATCATCAGTGGGGTGAAGAAGTTTTACGTATTGGTTTTCTAATAAATTGTGTGTATTCTACATCTCTTTATAATAAAGTTCCTTATTATATTCCTCCTCGTTTTTCGGTGTACTTATTTTGTTCAAAATGTCTCCAGAATTAGACAAGTTCTTTGTTCAATCTATCAAATGTTTTTATTGGATATATTCAAGGCTTAAAATAAATTTGTACCACTCAATCAACAAACGATATATGTCTGCAGACATCACACTCTTTGAGAAGCTTCTTTCCTTTTCTTTGTCATGAGATATTACACATTCTATGCTTTGTTCCAACAGGAATCATCTTGCCATGAAGACATTCAAAATGATTCCCCAAAGAGTAATTAACCAAAATCACAACATCCTCTAATCATATATTAGTGCAAGGCATAGGTTATTGATCCACCATCACATGAGGAACTGAGTGAATAATGGTCTACTAAATTACTCCTACAATCCTACTAGACAAAATTTTGATTGGCTAATTACTATTAGGAAAGGTATCCAGTCTAGCCAAAATCATCATCCTATTTGCAATTTTCTATGTCCTTTGTCTTCTATTCAAATCTCAATACATATTCTTGAAGTACTAGACAATCATAGATTGGAAACAAGCAATGATTGATGAAATGCATGCCCTAGACTGGTACCTCGGCTGATTTCGCTTCCTCTTAGAAAGACAGTTGTTGGCTACATATGAGTGTGTGATGTAAAAGTTAGTCCAAATGATAAAGTTGTTTGTCTAAAAGCCAAATTGGTGGTTAGAGGGTACACTCAAAATGTATGTTCTTGACCACAATGACACCTCCCACATGGCCAAGATGATTAGTTTTCTCTTTCTTGCAATGGCTTCAATTTGTCACTTACCACATCATCAATTGGACATTATAAATGCTTTGTCCATGGAGAGCTAGAAGAGGAAATCTATATGTAGCAGCCTCTTGGGTTTGTAGCTCAAAGGGAGTCTAGCTTGGTTTGCAGATTTAATCTATATCTTTATGGACTTGAACAACCTCCAAGAGTTTGATTTGGACACTTAGGTTTTTTGTGCAAAAATTTGGGCTAAAGCACAATAAAGCATATCATTTAGATCCAAAAAAAAAATTAAAGACTGGTTGAAAAACTCATTTATCTTATAATTATTATACCTGAAATTTCTTTTGTAGTTGTAGCGAATCAATTTATGCAATCCCCCCATACTGACCACTAGGATGCAGTGGTTTGTATTCTCAGGTACATCAAAAAGGCTACTTCAAAGAGAATGTCAGATAATGGGTACTATGATAAAGATTGGGCATGGTCTTAAATAGGTTATTGATATAAACTCTACTGCGGTACTATGTGTCCATTGGTGGATATTCTCTCACATAAAAGTACAACGAAAAAAATGTTGCTTGATCTAGCCAATGATATAGGAGAACCACATTTAAAGACCCATTTCAGTCCCACGGATCTTAATAAAAAGGTGTTGCCCAAACAAGGAGAACCATATTTAGATCAAAAAAAGAAACCAAAGACTGGTTGAAAAACTCATTTATCTTATAATTATTAGACCTGAAATTTCTTTTCTACTTGTGACGAATCAATTTATGCAATCCCCCCATCTGACCACTAGGATGCATTGGTTTCTATTCTCAGGTACATCAAAAAGGCTACTTCAAAGGGAATGATAGATGAAGATAGCTGGGCACTATGATGCAGATTGGGCATGGTCTTAAATAGATTATTGATATACACTCTACTGTAGGGTACTATGTGGATATTCTCTCACAGGAAAGTAAAAAAAATATGCTGCTTGATCTAGCCCATAATATAGGGTTACGGCTAGTTACATGCAGACTTGCTTGGACTATTTCAAAAATTGAAGTCTTATAACATTAAACAATGATTTTGTTTTACGATAATCAAGCAGCCTTCACATTGCGTCTGATCTAATATTTCAAAAACGGACCAAACATGGAAATTAACTGTGAGTAAGTTGATGAGAAGATTCTGCCAAAAGAAATCATTACTGAGTCAGTAAACTAAAATGATCAACTTGCAGAGATCTTGACAAAATCACTTAAGGACCCAGATCCATATACGTGAATTTATACTTAAGGGCCCAAATTCATTCCAACTACCAAGCCTGATGGATTGGAAGCAAATTAGCTATTAACTGTAATGTTCAGGATACATGAACGTTCAGATTCATGTATCAGTTAGAGATTTTTCATCTACTGCTCATTAATATTTTTAATCATAATTAGCTCTAGAATGTTTATATAAATACATAATTTGCCAAGTGTTCAGTTACTCAATAGCATTTCACCAATATCATAGTACTCAACTAAACCCAACCACAACCTAATATATGGACTTTCATAAAGAAAGATACTAAATCTTTGTCTATTTCAGAGAGTTCAAAAATATATTTAAATGAGTGATGGGTCATTTGATGTGTCACGTAGGTGGTAAACGCTTATTGACGAATGAAATCTACTAAATAATTTATGCATACTATTGCAACGCTGTAGATTTTATACATGCAAAATAGTACAGTTTGCGAGAAGAGTAATTTTCTGAACCTTTTTTAGTGTCAAATATAGTTTATTGCCTTTTCAAATGAGAATTACAATAAATTTAATAAGCAATAGGATTTCAGTTTAGTGAAATGAATAGTTTCCATTGGTATTCACAAATCTATGTACATGTTTTTATACAACTAAATTCTAGATAAAAAGGCTATAACAAATTTGAATTGATCCTATATCAAAATAACTAGGAAAGCTTAAACCATTGTCCTAATTACAGAAACTAGGAAAGCTAAACATTATAATAAATCATCTAATGATCAAGACGAATAATAATAAGGAAACAGCCTATAGTTTAAATAATCAACAATCTCATATGATTAAAAAGGAATTTACAAAATCGAAATCCAAGTTCAACCGTACTGTTGAATATAAAATGTAACCAAAAACTTCTAACCATGTTCAAATTCTCAATGAAATTTTTAGCCAAAAATGAGGTTTAATTCAAAGATGTGTACCTTAAACATCCCTTCTAGTTTGTTAGTGAACTGGCTGCCACACTCAGTCTTCAACTGTATTAACAAAAGAAAACTGTTGATATTACTAAAACTTGTATGAGAAACCATTTGATTATTTCAGAAAATAAATAAGAAAGAAAATCCCTAACCTTGGAGATCATAGATTTCTCGGCATCAATAGAAGCACTCTTTCCTAACAGCAGTCTTTTTGCAAGATCTTTCTTATAAAATGCCTCAAACACATCCTTGCCCTGTAACAACAAAATGCCAAGAAATCTTGCCAATATCAGTATGGAAAAGAAAGATCTGTAGAAGTGCATGATAGCATCATGAGCATAAACAAAAAAATACAGGGAATAAGGTGTTGTTAGCTACTCCACCAATGAAACATCCAACATACCTGTATGAACCTGAATAAAACCAGGACTTTATCAAGTGTGCCCTCTAACTCTTCTTCTGAAGTTCCCTTGTTACCTGCACGGAGTTTCTCATCCAAAAACTTGGCAATCAACTCGGCAGGTCGGTTCTGGTGAGGGAAAAAAATAGGAAAGCAGTTAGTTGATTGCAAATCACATGTAAAATAAATCCCACATAAATGTAAAAAATAAAGACCTAAGCCGAACACCAGAAAGCACATCTTCACAAGCCCTCTAATGGACAAAAGATAGTATTATTAATCAACAGCTTGCACAGAAACTCAATCACAGGAATGAGAATGGCCAAAATTGGAATTTTGAAGTTTAGACCACGAGGTAAAAGATATGCCAAAAATCAAGCTATCCGCAAGGTGAGAAACAAACAGCACAATGAATTTGCTTAGCATTATATATGTATATATTAAAAATTCAAGGAATTATACAGTAATAATGTTTTCCTAGGTTGTAGTGGTTTTACATGACTATAAAAAGTATTATGTACATGAATGTTACACTAAAACCCATTAGTTATAGAATTATGAATATAGAGTATGATCTATACAGTATGTGGGTGTTCCTTAATGGGGTTTTTTTTTTCTGTTTCCTCAGTAAATGGTAAGCTTCCAAAGACAATGAAGAATTCCCATTGTTGGTTTCTGTTAACACCCCCACCAAACAGGGCCAATGGCTAAATTGACTTGAGCCCTGGGAGAACTTAATTTAGGCACCCTTATGCCACTTCATCCTTTTTCTTGAGGTCCATTCACAAGTCACTTTTCATCTCTGCTCGGTGATAGTACACTGAAATGTTCCAGATTCATAGACCTAACATACCTCTCTCTATCTTGATATGTTTAATACAATATACAGTTCATTTACTCCAGGAGGTGAGCATAGAGTGCAATTACCATGCATGAGGCAGTTGTTGTAAGAAGTGTGGCAGTTTTACAGACAGTCTTTTCATAATGTAGAGTGCAATAACTAATGTGAGGCAATTATGTTAGAACTTTAGGATGGTTTACAGGGAAGAAGCAGGGAATCAGATTTGGTGTGTATAGTATTCTGAAATTTAGGCTGGAAGTCTCTTGTAAAGTACAGCATTCTGCAGGAGCTTTATGCTCTGGACGAGCCTTGGCCCAGTATTTACTAAATAAAGTCTATTGAGGAATTTCACCACCATGTTTGAGATTATTATGTAACAGTGGGTAGGATATGTACTCTCCCCTTGAGTATATTCTTATGTTAAACTCAAAAGGCTTTAGTAGAAAAAAGAAGGAAGTATTTCTATAGCAGTGCACTTTACAGCAATTCTCTCACAGTTGGTTGGAGACAAATGACATATGAGAGGATATTTTTGCTTTATAGCTACACAAGAGGCTTTTCTTTTAAAGTTGAATATTTCATCCTGGAAGTCTCATACTGTGGGCGTGGTGGTACTAGAGAAGGTCTTTCAATTCATTCATGTGTAAGTCATGTATGGGAATGAGAATCAAGGTTACTATGTACCCATATACACCAATCCCAGAAAGTGTTGGAGAAAGGTCTCTGAGAAAGGGTGAAGAGCATCTCAGGGCAAACAGGGAAGGCTTGGATGGTGGCAGAAAACCTAAAATAAATACTATAGCTGATGAATCAGGAAAGAGGTATGAGGAATAATATTTGTAAAAAGATATAAATTTATAAGGGAAAGCATATAGAGCAGTGGGCTTAGACCGTGGGAACCGGATACATACAGCAGCAGCACCCCCTCTAGATTTGGAAAGACTTTACAAAGACTAAGGGGGGTGCATTCAATTGGGATTTCAATATATTTTTTTACATAAAAAAAAGTCATGTAGATTTTAAAAGATTTTGTAAGAATGTAATGAATTTTTGAAGATTTTTAAAAAATCTTTTATGATTAGGATTTTGAAATTTTGATTCTAAAAAATTTATAAAATATGAAATCATAAGATCTGAAAGGATTCTATGGATTTACAAAAAAATTAAACTATTTCAAGTATTTAAAAAAATAAATGATAAGAACTTCATATTTTTACCTTTTCACAGTGAAATACATCTATACCTATCATCCTATTTTGCGAAATTTCGTGAATCAAAGTGCATTTCAGTGCTATGGTAATGGAAAATTTTAAGGACTCGGTAAGTCATAGAACAACATAATGTATAAAAGTCAACTAAGAAAAGAAAGAGCTTATTCTCATTGATTGAAAAATTATATATAATAATAATAATGGTCGTAACCCAGAAATTGATTGTAGGAAGCAATAATCCCGAATAATAATAGAAAACAATTACTTGGATGTAGAAAAACATATAAAACTGACAGAGAGAACTCTACAATTGTTGTAACTATTGAGATTGACAAAAGTCTGAATGAGAGTAGAAAGTCTCATATTTGGATGAGCTTGCTTCATAGGAATGGTATTTTATGTACAAATAAAAGTCGCAAAAATCACAAAATCCAATAAAGAAAATAATCCATTGAAATTTGTATGATTTTGTATGCCAGATGATTCTTTTTTAGTCTTTTAAAATCTTAACTGAATACCACTAGATTATGTTGCCCTCTAAAACAATCCTAATAGTCTTTGATTGAACACCGTAAGATTTTTTTAAAGTTTAAAAATCTTGATTGAATACCACTAGTCTCTTAAAATATTTTGAAATCCCAACTGGATGCAATCCCGTAAAAGCTAACAAATGTAGTGTAGGGAGATTTCTTGAGGTTCTTCCCATGGTTCAGTTCTCATACCACAAACCTAACCTGTGCAAGATGGGAATAGATTATTATAGAAGACCCATATATACAAACCCTCTTCAATTTGAGAGGGCTTGGGTGGTACATAAGGCATACATAGACGGTCAAGAAAGGTTGGAGAGCCAATGGAGGAATCAATGTCGAACTGAGGAACACGGACATGAGGAAATGGAATAAATTTACGCTCAGTGATATAAGAATAGATGACCCAAGGTTAATGAGGGGATTAAGAGGAAACAGGCTAACCTAAACACAAGGAACCTATTCCTAGAAAAGCTGGAAAAGGATTCAACAAATGATTTCAAGGAACTTTGAATCAAGAAGAATTAACATGGCATCAGAAAGCCAGAACCCAATGGATAAGAAACAGGGATAGCAATACTCAGTATTATCACATGAAAGTTATTGCCCTGGTGGCAAAGAAATCCTAATGTTCAGTGATGATGCAAATGAGGTATGACAAGAACTGGAGAATTTGTAAAGGCTAGATCACTAGAAATTCAATTGCTAATGTGCAAAGAAATAGGACTGCTCTGTAATTCCTTCAAACATTTAGTCTGGATCTTCTCTTTTAGGGGAATTTCTCTTTCTCATTCCACTCAATTAATGACTCTACTTTATCTTTTTAGGAGGATTTATACTAAGCACTGATGTACATGTTCTCCTTCCTATTAATATATTTTTTTCATTGAAAAATATATGAAGGTGACTGCTACACTGCTATAACATATAGGAAAGAAGAAAAGGAATGAAAGGAGTTTAATGGCCTGAAAAGGATAATAGCTTTATTGATCTATGCAGCAATGGCATCTATCACTAGCAGATTCCGGTTTTATAAAGCTATAGAAGGTATAATTAGGTAGAGGCCTCGTTCTAAAACTACTATCTTACAGTTCACAGATTCTGTTATTGAAGTCAGTGTAAGCAGTAAAGCTACAAACTTGGAAGTTTGAACAAAAAAATAACTTAGCTTTGAATAAATTATAAAAACAGAAAAATCAAGTAAGTCAACTATCTTTTACAGCCATCATTTTGCGCTATTAGGATTGCCAGTCACTTACACATAATCATATAGCAGATAAGAATTCTTATTTATGCTCATATTAGGTAGAGATATTTCCAGAAGGTTGACTGGGGCTTTCTATCTTGGGATATTTATTAAATGGAAACTAACACCACAAAATGAGAAGTACCTGACGAAGATTGATGAGATACTCAAATGAATCTTTGATGGTGTTACAGAAAGCTTCATTCTTGGAAAAACTTTCTTCCCATGTTGTGTCAAGAGAAGCCTTAAATTCCAAAAGGGATGAAACCATATCTTTATCTTTCTCCTCGTCCATAACAATGCCCTGACCAGTTCTCCTGATGTATGAACTAATTGCCTGCCTCAGTGACTCAAGGGCATTGACCCTTAAAAAGAGTGAATACATTCTCTGAAGGTCTTCAATACGATTCCCATCCATAAGCATTGCGAAGCCCTATATAAAACACAAAATATCATTTAAGCAATGGAAAGAAAAAAAAAATTACCAGCTCAAACTCCAGTAGTTGACTATCAAAACCTTATCAAGAATGGCAGGTATATGACGTTCAAGAAGTTGTTTTTCTGCTGTTGCTATCAATGGCTTCCTAGTACTTGCATCCAAGTAGATCAAACATCTTTCATGTTCTTCTTGCAATCTTATCTGCAAAAGGTCCACCCAAAAACATACCAGCAGTAAGTACACAACGTGGACAAGGGAAGAACTGACAATGAAAGATAACTTTTATTAGTAGATAAAACTCTAATATCGATTGACATAATCCATTTATTAAAGAATTAGACAAATAACTAAAGCCAATAAAATAATGCAATGGGTTAAGGAAAAGAAAACACCTCCACATGCTTCAAATAATCTGGAACATCTGATTGCTGCATGTATTTTACACCTTCAGCAGCATAAAATTCAGATGTGCATTCAAGGAATGGCTTCTCAAAGCTTTCTGCATAAATTCCCAGAGCAGTAAACATCTTTAAAAGATGGTTTAGAAGGGTTCTATCCACTGCTTCACCTTTTCTGAGAAGACAAAAGAAAAAATATGTAACACACGGCACAAAAGGATCTTCCAGCTAACTTTCTGAAACTCAATAAGAAAGTATAATTGTAATAAGAAAATGAAGCCTTATATTTTATGCAAAGATCCCATATGTTAATAAAACCCAACCGTTTGCATATTCCACATACAAAAGTTGCAATAGATTTAAATAAAATAAATAATAGTTGACATTCTAATATATTTTGATTGGATGCCCAATTGAAGTGATTACATAGGTCACTACCCCGGTAGTCAAAAACGTGATTCATTCAAACCATAAGATCATACGACTCTACGATCTTCTTCTCCCTCTCCGATCTTGCATCACCTGGAAGTTGCGATTTCAGTGGATCGTGTGGGATCAACATTGTAAATTGCAACTCGCGTGGGAGCGGCGAGTCTTGCGATGCAGTCCCTCTCACGACGGCACCTCTCTTGAGTTCGACACTTTGTGGCAATCTTCCTCACAGCCTTTTGTAGACTCGACATACCTCTTGGCAATGCTTCTAATAACGTTAATGTTACTCACGACAAAACCTCTTGCAACCTCGACATACCTTGCGGTGGCGCCTCTCGCGGCCTCATCATACCTTACAATGGCAGCTCCTCTTGCAGCCTCAACGACGCTCCTCGCTGCACCATGCATGTGACACTTCTTCATGGCATCTCTTCAGTGAGTATCTAGGGTTTTATTGGGTTGGGATGCTTGACCCAATTTGTAACCCGAAAGCCAAATTATTTTACTTTCAAAGCCCAATTGCATCATGGCATTGCTCTCTTCCATAAAGTATGGGAGGTAGAAAATGTGACTCCCTCTCTTCCATAAGTGAAAAACTGTCATTGCCTAGACAAATCAAGAAACCACGGGCCATGCTCCATTGAACAACTACCGATCTCCCATGGTTAAAATATGTGATGACTACGACTCTCCTCTCCCTAAAACATAAAAAAATCCTCTTTTTCTTCAACTATTTACTTTCACTTTCAAACTCCACTCACTCATTCCAATCCATCTTTTCTCCCTTTGCTTTTTTTCCACCGCACCGCACCACTTTGTTCTTCAGTTTATAATAAACCAAAGTGGAGTCCAATTACACTCCCTCTGTTCTTTTCCATCCCACCACAGTACAACACTGTTTGTAAATCAAATTGCACTACACCCAAAGTGTAGTCCAATCCATTTTGCTCCCTCTATTTATTCCATTGCACCGCAAATTTGCACCCTCAATCATTAAAATAACTTCAAATCCAACTTCAAACTCCTTTATACCCGTTGCTCCCAAAATGCTCTAGGAAATAGGAATGATATATCTTGGAAGCATTTTATCTCAGGTGCTCAGGATACTAGGAAACTTCAATGCAAATACTGTCAAAAGGTAATAACAAGGGAAGTTTATTGGTTGAAGCATCACTTGGTTGGTAGTACTCAAAAGGATGTTGGAGCTTGCATGGATGTTACTGATGAAGTGAAGAAGGAAATGTGGGAGAAGACAATGTCATTCATGTTGCGACCGATAATGTAGCAAACTACAAAGTTGTTGGTCAAATGTTGATGGCAAAGAGGAAAAGGCTATTATGGACACCTTTTGTTGCACATTGTGTTGACCTAATGTTGGAGGATCATGAGAAGATCTCAATTCATGAGGAGAATTCCAAAAGTAAAATAATTACTAGTTATATCTATTAAGAACTTCTCTAATTTCTCTACTCATCACAAAAGGAAGAGATCTGGTGAGGTGGGTATTATCCCTCACTTTTTGGGAATAAAAAGCAACCATCCTAGGTCATTTTGCTAACCTAAAATTTAAATGGCCACTCCCCTAGAACTATAAACACATTTGAATATCCAAACCCACTAGCAAAACATGCCCAATTAATATCAAGAGCAAAAATCTTAAGAAAGATAAGGGTAGAGGAATGTGTTTAGTCATGAACTTAAATAGAAATCAAAATAGTAATTGTAGTTTGGAGAATGATATTTTGTGATCAGTGATATCACTATTGGCAAGTGTATTCAGCATGTATGCAATTAATTGCATACAAAAAATTAAAGGAATGGAGGCAGGCACAAACATAAAGAGAGAGAGAGAGAAGAGCCAACAAAACCTCCACCCCACCTCACCCATACATACATGGATAGAAATAGGAACATTTAAACAGTAGGCAGCATGTATATGACAGTTTTCCAGTCTTTACAAAATTGAGATTGCAAAAATGGACTAACCTTTCACTTTCTATCATTCGAAGAAGACCAGTAACAGTTTTGTGTTCTACTTCAGGAGACAATGAAAGATGTTTGCGGAAAAGTTGTAAGCCCATGTCCCATAATGACCGGACATTTGCCGTTTGTTTCACATACGTCCTATCCAGATACAAGGCTATACCACGAATCATCAACATTTGGTCACAAAGATCCTGCCAACATCTCTCAACTAGAGACAGGAAAACAACCAAATCTGGGCTTTGGCCAACCAAAGACTGCAGCGCTGCAGATATATGTGATTCACACTCCTTTTCTATTCTTTGATAAAGATTTCCACCCATTTTATAAAGGCATAGATCATTCACAGCCTACGGAGATTATAAGTTCACATGAAATACCAATCAGCTGGTCAAAGATGAATATTCACATGTCTAAACCAACCGTGATAGCAAAAATAATAATAATAATTACAGAAATTCCATTATTACCTGATAAAGCTTCTCCAAGTCACAAGAGTTAGGTTGCTTCAAAAATATAGCACAAATGGCAGACTTTAGTTTTGCCCATGTATCCTCCTCAAAATTCGTGGGCAATGTTGGCTTAGCTACAAAAGAAGAACAGAAAAAAATTAAATAGAAATTTAGAAGCCATCCTATTCATAAGCTACAAATTAGATATTATTTATATATACAACAACGTCAATGAATTTTCAACAGAAGAGAATGAAGATAGAAATATATGCTAAATAAAAACAAACTCAAAGCACAGCCAAGTTAACAGGCCTATCCAACATAATCACAAGACAGGCACGAGGCACTTAAGAGTTTCAGACCAGGAATCTAGAGAGAAATGTGATCAAAAGATAACTCAAAATTAAATAAACAACATGATATAACAGTCTAACGGTAAGTCTGTAACCCAAGCTACAATCACTATCTTGGAAATGTCAGCATGCTATCGTGCCAACAAAACTCAAAACCACTAGGAGAACATGTCAGAAAAAGGCAGACAATGGATATCATCAACATCCACTAGCTCGATCCAGATTCCCGTAATTTCTTACAGCAGAGCTTTCCACAGCAGCATCTATAAAACAGTATTATCCACGATAAATACAAAACACATATACAATTGATTAAAGTTCCCTTGTCTAACTTCTCGCAAAGCTGAAGTGCATAAGTTAAGTTCAGCTTCCTGTCTCCTTCCCGTATAAGTGTTTATTGGGAAATTCATCCGCACAGGGCCATTATCTTACAACAAGAACTGTTTTTACTTCCGCTAAGGGTTTGAAACTCATACTCGCTAAGGTTACTAATCTACGGCACTCTAGACTCCAATACGACGACAAGAAGCTAGAACAAAGCAAAAGAAAGCTAAACAGAGGCAGAAATGAAAGCTGGAACAGAACGAATGTAGAATCTTGAGAAGCAGTTCGAGAACAATTACAGATCAAAAGCAATAATTAAGTGCAAAAACCTAAAATTAAGTAGCAGAAATGAAGCGAGGAAGAATTGGAGAAGAGGAAAAGGGGCGTTATTGGGGAATCGGAGAGAGAGAAAGAGAGAGAAACCCTCGAGAAAAGATGAGGAAGGGTTAAAAGCGAAGTGGAATGAATCGGAAGGGACCTTTGTGGAGCTTGATTAGGAGCTTCTTGGCGGGCTGGGGCGGGGTGGCTTTCTTGCGGGAGAGATTGGCGGCGCGGGCATTGGGGAGATCGTCGTCGAGAGGCATGGGGGAAGAGTCCAAAACGGCGTCGTCGGAGGGGGCGCGGAGGAGAAGCGACTTGGCCTTTTTCATAGGGGGTGGCGGCGACGGGGAGGAACCAGCGGTGCCCGACCGTTTGGTGGGGAGAGACATCAAATGGAGAGAGAGGAAGAGAGAAGAGAGAGAGAGTGATCAACACACCATTGTGTTTATTTGCGTTTGTGTTTGTGTTGTCACCCAAACTATAGAGGAGAGCAAGGGAAAGGGAAAATAAACAAACAAACACACGCACCAAGCTAAAAGCTTCGCTTGCGAGAAGCCTGCACCCTTCTCATGCCATAGGTTACACACAAAGCATATCCTTTTCATTTTCATTTTTTTTTATTAGGTCATATTTTAATCTTGTTTTTCTTTATTCTCCTTAATTTTAACTAATATTTTGGGAACGAAATTGAAATTAATGTTTTAATAATTAACATGTAGTTCTTCTCTAATTCAATGAAGAAAGTTTTGAGGGGAAATTGGAATGGAAATTCATTTCTCCTACAACATAATGGTATTTCTTTAAACAAAGTTGGACAAAAAAAAACTTTTTGAGAGTTAAGGATAAATGAACTTTTAGTTTTGAGGATTAAGAGTATGGAGATAAAAGAATTTACTTACAAAATTTAAAATATATTTTGGAAGAGAAATGATCGTGACATATTCTTTTAACTTATTGTTTTGAACATATTTATATTATGGACCAAATTTTTATGACTTACACATGTTTGAGATTTTTGTTTGTTATTTAATAAATCTCAATTATTATTTTATAA
>Ga0123341_1002001_pt1 | contig 16251 bp, 11 predicted proteins | sample Turbeapinknodule_FD_89959 | JGI IMG/M metagenome (GOLD analysis project Ga0123341, IMG submission 89959) | Root nodule microbial communities of legume samples collected from Mexico - Turtle bean Mexico pink nodule | ecosystem: Host-associated > Plants > Roots > Nodule | place: Mexico: Nepantla...
ATATATATATATATATATATATTATCTATATATATTATTCATTCAATTTCGAATTAGGATCGAATTGATGAAACAACGCATCAACAAATCAATATAATCTAATTAATGAAACATGTGTCCTTCATTCAATACCTTACTCGTCTCCATGCGTCTACTCATAAATTTTTTACTATTTTACCTCTTGAATTAAGAAAACAAGAGATTGTTAAAAATATTACAAACTAAACAAGGATTCCAATTAGAGAACATAATTGAATCATCAACATGTGTTCAAAAACTATTCTAGTAATAGAAATTAGAACTCAAAAAGACTAGATTGTTTAGTGCAACTTGTTACAAATATTGAAGAATAAAACTTTAATTACATAAACATTGGAGAATCAACCTATTAAAGTTTATCATTCCATATGGAGGAAAAACAAGAACATTATAAAATGCAAAATAAAACTAGGTTCTGAGTATGTTGTACGGCTCGAGCCTTTGTTATTCTTCCTTTGAACTCTCTATTTATAGGTTTTTTTTCTTCATAAATTTGAATTTAGATTTTGCCTATGATATTGTGTTTCAATCCCCCTAATATAAATTATTTCCTTCTTTGCACAAATTGCCTTGTAAATATTATCTTTTCAATTTTGTTCCTGATTTTAGTTCTCATTTAGCTTTCATATAATTTGTTTCCAATCTTATTTCAGATACCTGATTTGGATCTTTATGAACTAAGTTTAGCACAATCGAATCTGTATCGAGAGATATTGCAGAAGATTTGAAGGAGATTTGCTCTAGACCAAGCAAGAATCATAGAGGATTATCTTTGTAGAAAAATTGAAGAATATATTTGTAAAGAATTTGATTGAATTTGGAAATTGTTTGTTCATTCAAAATGTCATGATGAAGGCACAAAATCTCTGCAGATAATTAGAAACAAGAAAAGTGAGAGAATATGCTTAAAATCCAAGTTTAGCCAATAATCTCAATTAAGATCCAATTAATCATGATTGCGTAAATCTTGTTTATAACAATGAATTTATTCTCAATTACAGTCAAAGAAAGTCGAGGTTAAACATTCTAAGTGTGAATCAAAATGTACTCATAAATTATTCAGACGATAAGTACAAACCAAGACTTCAAGCTGACACACATGAAAAGTACTTCAAAGCTTAAGTTTGAATAATTAGAGAATGTCTTCCACATGTGTTGCATGAATATCTACACCAAGCAAAAAAGTTCATTAATATCTTGGGATATGAACTAAAGTTGTAATGACCATTAACTTCCCTAACACTGCTAGTTTCAACTTTGGCTCAACTGTTTACCCTGTACAACGTGCACTTTTAACCATTGTTTGATGTACAAGAATTTGTTATCGAGGAAGATAAGTATTGCCAACTATCAGAGAGTTTCCGTGAAGAGGAGAAGAGAATTTAAGGCGAAGATAAGTATTTCCAAGCCATGTATTTAATGTTTCTCAACATGAAAGCTTATCAAACTATAACATGAGAAGAAAGAAGACAATGAAGTGAGTTCAAATCTAATCAATAACTAGAAAATGGAAACCAACAAATAATTTTCAAAAGCCTATAAGAAGACTTGCTTCAAACAGAACAACAAGAAAGTAAGCTATATTTTGCAAGTGTTGAAACTCTGTTGGGTTTCTTTTGTCCTATGCTTTATAAGAAAACTAATTCCTGCCTACTAGTAGATAGATCTTAAAACTTATATATGTCGAAAAGAACTATCCTCTTTAGTATGTGAAAACACTCAGACTTTGTAACTATGAAGCCAAGAGTGCCTAGTGTCAAGAATACTTAATGTTGAACCAGGAATGACTAGTGTCAAGAATATTGACTAAGAAGATCTTGCTTTGATGAATCCAATCTATCATGAAGATTAGGAAGTTGTGTGTGTCTAGATAGATTTTGTGTTATTTCTTTATAATACATTATGGTCCAAGTTATCTTGAAAATCTATCTCCATGAAAGGTTTTGTTTTCTAAATTTGTTGTGTTTTTCTTAATTACTTGATTCAAGCTTTTAATCAGTTAAAATTATTTCAATTAAAGTCTTATGAGTATAGTAAGTATTTTTGACAAATTGATTTATCACATCAACAGGCTGAAAATACTTAAAGTTTTAAAAGATTAGAAAATGTTTTCTCTTAAAGAACCGGTTTAAAAACCGTTGATTACTTTTGGTAAAAGAAAACAATTACTTATTTAGAATAATTAATTAAATGTTTTTAACAGTTTTTTGTTTTTATAACTAAATGGATTTAAATTGATAAAGCTATTTTCATTAATTAATCAAATTGTTTTTTCAATCATTAAAATCTTATATAAGGAGATAATATGAACATTTGAAATAATTGTGAAAGAGAGAAAGCAAAAAGTTTTTAACTTGTTCTTAGAGATTATTTTTTTCTTGGATCATTCTTGTGTTGTGAAGAAATGTTTTTTGGGCTTGAGTTTTTTGTGCTTCATCTGTAATATCCCGACTTTTCTAAAACCTTTTATTCTTTCTTTGTATTCTATTGAAGCATGTATTTAGATAGGGTTTCTGGTTTATGCAAAATGGTTGAGAGTGTGCGTTCTTGTAGGGTTCAAGAACTAAACTCTTGGTTGTATCTTGTGTAAACTTTGTTCTTGGATTAGTGAATTCTCAGTTTGTTTACTGAAGACTGGATGTAGCTCTTGGTGTAAGAGTTAACCAGTATAAATCATCTGTGCATATCTCTCTTCGTCTCTCTCTCATAATTGTAGAACATGGGAGATTTGATGTTTCAAATCCATGATGAAGGTTGAAGTTGTGCTGCTTTTGGTTTGAGTTTAGTTTAGGGTGTTTAGAATCTTTATAAAGATCTTTCCTAGTCCCTTGCACAAGCTTGCTTAATCTGTTTTATAAGAGAAAAGTGTTTTTCTAAGCAAAGAGAAAAACAATCATTGAATCTTCGAAATAATCGGTTGTTTGTCACTTGGCTTGTTAGAAGGTTTTAAAACTGTTTTTGACTTGGTTAAATAATTGCCTAACCAATTCAACTGGTTAAAACGACTTTTCAACCAGTTGATTGTGACATTTCATAACAGCTTTTTGAAAACCTGTTAATCTGTTTTGGATGTGAATCAAAACTGTTTTGGCTCATAAATGTTGCCTATAAAGGCTAGTTTTTTGTGTTATAAATAGGACTTTTCTTTTAAAACAAAATACATAAGTTTGATATCAAATACAGTGAGATTGAGATTGGTTTTGAAATAAGTTTTTCAAAAGTTTGCAAGATTGCTGAATAGCTGTGCACTGGTTCAAGGTCTGACCATAAAAGCTTTCTGATTCCTGTAAACTCATGTGTAATTGGTTCCTTTCATGATTCTTGTATTTGTTTTCATAAACTTGTAAGTGTGTGGAAATATTGTAAATTCAGAGGTTGTTCTGGCTAGAGGCGTGTGTTTGCAAAGAGTTGCAAAGAGGGTGAGTGGTTCTTGGGGTTTCAAGATCACCTTTTTGTGGTTGTGTAATTTGTAATTTGTGAGTGATTACTAGTGGAACCTAGTGGCTGTTCTGGGAACTGGATGTAACTCAAGGTTGAGTGGACCAGTATAAAATTGGCTGAGTAAATCTCCCTCTCTCTCACTCCTTATAAATTGTTTATTTTAATTTTGCTTTTGATGTTGCTATAAACAACCAGTTAAAACAAAGTTTCAACCGATTGAAATTCTGTAAACAGTTTCTTAATCATTGTTTGATTGCTTTCCTTGATTGCTTAATCTGTGAATTATGTTAAAGCTTCATTCTTATTCAATCTTTGCAAAAATCTTTGATAAACAATTCACCCCCGCTCTTGTTTAAGCCATTAATTCTAACAATAATTGTTTTATATGTTGTTTTCTAGTTTCTTTCAATATTTCAATTTGTTAAACAAAAGGTAATAACCAGTTTATATTTGGTGTATATGTTTGTTGTTCTTTTAGAATCGATTGAACAGAAAAATTAATATGGTGTTTTTAGTAAATTTTCAATCTGACTCCATGTTTTGCAAAAATGTTTTGAAAAAACAATTCATGCGCCTCTTGCTTTAGGCCAACAATTCTAACAATTGACATAAAGAGTTAGGCTCTTGTGTGTTATTTAAGATTCGATCCTAAATTGTATTTTTTAAATACCTAAAAAACTTCCTTTTGGTGAGTAGGCCTCCATAAATAGACAACCACTACTCTTTGGAGTAAACTACTAATTATGGAAAGTAAGAATGCAAATATTGGTTGAATCAATTGATAGAGGGATCTAGAATGCAATTGTAAATGGGCCCTTTATACCTAAACTTGAAATGAAAAAGTTTTTATTGAAAAACCTTGGTCACAATGGACTAGGACTGAGGAAAAGAAAGTTCAATATAATTGCATAGCTAAAAACATTATAACCTCTGTATTAAGTTCTAATGAGTTTTTCATAGTTTCTCAATGTTCTTCAGCAAAAGAAATGTGGGACATCCTGGAGGTGAAGAGAGTAAGGAAACATGCCTTGATTCAAGAATATGACTTGTTAAGAATGTTGAAAGGAGAAACCATAGTAGATGTACAAAAAAGATTTACTCACATTGTAAATCACCTCAAAGGTCTTGGAAAAATATTTGATAGAGAGAAGTTGAACACTAAGATTCTTAAATGCTTGGATAGGTCATGGCAACCAAAGGTCACTGCCATCTTTGAATCAAAAGATCTAACCACTTTGACCATTGCCTCAATGTTTGGAAAAATCAGAGAACATGAGTTATAAATGAATAGGTTGAACGAGCAAGAAACTGAAGAAAAACAAGCCAAAGGAGTTGCCTTGAATCTATTGTCCAGAAAATGGATTTGGATTCCAGTGAATGTAGTGATACTGAGACACTTAACCTCCTGGCAAAGAAATTTAGTAAGTTATTGAAAAACAAAAGCAAGGACAAGTTATAGTCAATAAACATGTATAATCCAAAGAAATAAATTGATTTTTAATTCTTCTAACTATACTCGTTTAGGTTGTGGGAAGCAAGGACATATCAAGATAGATTTTCTAAATGTTTTAAACAAAGAAAAAGTCTTTGTCAGGAAAAGATAGAAAGGAGGGAAAAGAAGAAGAGCATACATAGCATGACAAGACAATGATGACTCTTCCTCCAACTCAACATCAAGGGATGATGAAGAGGCAAATTTGTGTTTGATGGCTAAGGATATTTCTAACAAGAGTAGTGTAAGTTCTAACTCCTCTGAAAACTTTGAAAATTATAGTCAATTGTGATGATTTTAAGGAAAAACACGAGGAAGATAACAGGTTGGCTCTACCAAACAATCGATTAAAAGGTTTAAACAATTGGTTAGAAAATAAAGTAAAGTCTTTAGAAGAAGAGTTAAACAACATCAAAACTGGTTTTGGGAATCTGAAAATCATTTATAAAAACTCTTCTCGTAAATGTGCTGACACAAAAGGTTATGAAAATTATAACTCTCATCAAAAGAAGGTCTAATATCTTATAAAAATATTGGACAAGTTTTCAAGAGGGAAGCCAAATCTAGATGCAATTATTGGATCTCAAAACTATGTTTTTGGTAAAGTTGGGATGGGCTATAATCCAAGAACCAAAAAAAATCTTTTATAAGATTTTTTTTTAAAACAAAGAACCATTGTCCAAACTTTTAGTAACCTATTTTTATTGTTTGAAAAGAGGCATACGGTTAGATCCTGTAGAATTAAGAAATATTATATGGCAAAGAGACGTGTAAAGTGGATACTTTTTTTAAATAAAAGCTTTCGTGTAAAGTGGATACTTAAGAGTATAATTAACATTTTTTGACCCAAATTAATAAGGGTATCAAATTTTGTTCCTTAAATTATTTTCCAGGAATCTTTGATAACCAAAAAGCATCTATAGTATTTGGACAGTGGTTGCTCAAAGCACATGACTAGGGACAATGATGTGAGTTGATTTTAGGATTGCACATTTTATAGGTTGCACTTTTGTTTATGATTTTTGGATTAACAATTATGGTGAGAAACTCAAAGAAGATTTCCATTGGACACGAACTTAACCAAATAGTTAAGTAAGTGTGAGGGTTCACTTCTAGAGGGCAAAGAGAAATACACAAATATAGAGTGATGATGATGAGGCGAAATTGAAGAACATAAAGAAACAAATATAATAGATGAACGAAATGTAAACAAAGAGAAAAATATAAAATGGAATGGAAAGAAAAAAAATAGATGAAGAGATTAAGAGAATCTTATGGAAATATGAATCACGCCACTTGGAAGGGGAGGAGACTCTAAGATAAGTGGTGAAGAGCCGCCACTTGAAGTGCACAAACACCCAAGATAAGACTTAAAATTCTAGAGTACTTAGACTCACTAAATAGTCCTACAAAGTTTATTTTCTATTCAAAATTCAATGTCTCCAATACATGAGGCAAGATACTCTATTTATAGGGGAGAATGTCTTGGAGAACAGATAAAGGGGTAGGGTTGTCATTTATGAGAAGACTTCTAGAAGATAGGTCAAAGAAACCCTAAACCTAGAAGCACTTGTCATGAAAGGTGGGCTTGGCACAAGCCCAAATTACTAAGCACACCTTACTCAAATTACTAAGTACACCTTACTCAAATTACTAAGCATGCGCCTTACTACTAACAAATCACCTTCACAAGGCATCTCAGACTCTTCCTGATGTGAGTTGATTTTAGGATTGTTCATTTAGGTGACACTTTAGATTTATGATTGAGATTTTAAAACAATTAATGAGTGAAAACCTAAGGAAAATCCCCACTGGACATTAACTTAACCAAGTGGTTAAGTAGATGTGAATGCTCATTTCACAAAGGCAAAGGGAAAACACAATTATAAGATGAAGATGATGACAAGATATGGAGCAGAATTTAAGCATGGAAAACAACAACAAAAGACAATGACCGAATGTAATCAAGACAACAAAATAAGAACATATTTATGAATTGAAATGGAATGACAATGGAATAGAAAACATGAAGGAAAATGAAGCTTATGAGAAATGGAATTGAGAATGGTTGCACGCCACTTGGATGGTCAAATGACTCCAAGATAAGTGAAGGATGCCGCCACTTGAGAGCTCTTAAAACTCACAAGATAAAACTAAGACTAAGAGGACGAGCCTCACTAATCATTCACATACAAAAATGTGCAGAGTAACTTTTCTCTATTTCATTCAACTTGTAAAATACACTAGGTAAGCCTCCTATATATAGGTGAAGGAGCCTTGGAGAACAAGATAAAGAGGTAGGATGGGAAAAGGGAAAAAATGGGCAGCCTTAGGATTTGACTAAGTCAATCCCGCATCGTAGGCTTGTCCTTCTAGAAACTAAGTCAAAATGCCTTCAAATGGACTAGGAACAAGCTAAAATGCTACCCACACCCTCTATTATGCTAAATGTACCTTATTCTAGCCTATATTTGCAATTTGGACCCCTAAAGTGAGCCCAATTATTTACAATATATTTGTAATCATTTAAAAAGACCAGCAGGAAGAACTTATGATATTTTGGTTTATAGCTTCTTCTTCTTTTGTTGATTCTTTCTCAAGGCTTGGTGGGGCCTAACTTTGTATCTTGAAATGACTGGCCCTTCTGGGAAGTGCTTGTTGTGTCCTTAGTCATTTATCGGTTTGTATCACTTACTCACTTTGGCTTTTTGAAGAGATAGGGGAGCTAGACCTTGAAGATTGGGAACTATGGCCACTTACTACAACCCCCATTTTACCATCATTGTTCTTTTGGTTGGACAATTGATAGTTGTGTGCCCAAAACCTAAACATTTAAAACATTTTGTACTTGAGGATTTGGTTGACGATTTAGTCATAGAAGGAGAATGATGGTGTTTAAAAGTTTATGGGGTGGATTCTTTAGAGGAGTTGGAAGGATTATCTTGTTTTGAAAATTTATTTTTACCCTTCCAAGATGAGTTATAAAAGCCACCATTACGAGTATGTTTGAAAGATGTTTTCTTTAAAAGTTGTGATTCAACCTTGATGGCTAGGTGAGCAAATTTTTCTAAACATGTACACTCATAAAGTTCTACAACATTTTGAATTTCTCTTCTTAATCCACTCATAAATCTAAAAAACTTTGCCTCTTCATTTTCATGCATATTAATCTTTGTCAAAGTTACTTCTAAATCTTTAAAGTATTCATCTACAGTCCTAGGTCCTTGATGAAGTCGTTGGAGCTTCAACAAGAGTTCCTTCCTATAATGAGGAGAAACAAATCGCACGTGCATGCATTCATTTAAAGCATACCAAGAGACCACGACTAACCTCTTGTTTAGCCCAATGTCCATTACAGTTTAATGCAACCATTGCATGGCATAATCTAAATTTTTTAGGAAAGTTAACTTAACTTTTGTGGTTCTCTTCGACCTCATACACATTAAAGATTTGTGCTACTTTAGCTTCCCATCCTAAATATACATTTGGGTCACTATCCCCACTAAAACTAGGTAACTTTACAAAAGGTAAAGAAGTCTTTGGTGGTTAGTGTTGATGACGCCTTTCTTCAAAATTGTGCACTCTCCAATCTTGTTCTTCTCTTGACTTTCGTGGTGCATGTAATTTATAGTAGCTCTTCTAGGCTCCGTATGCTTTCTCTAACTTGTCTCTCTTGAGCCTTCTCTAGCCTTTGCATTCTTTTCACTAGTTGCCACTATTCTTGCCGGCTGACTTTGGTCGATCTCCGAGTTGAGCTCCGTTTTGACTGGTCTCCACTTGGTGCTCTGAAACGCTGCTCCAGTGGGAGAAAGGGGGCTCTACCTGTTGATCACACTCCGACAATGAAGTCAGTGAGAGCATTCAAACTATAAAATTGCTTTAGTCTAGAGTATTCAGAAAAGTGTACCTTTACTCGGGGTCTCAAGCCCCTTTTATAGACATTCCTTCAACAATTTTCATCAATGAGAATATAATCTCAACATCCAGAATATAATATTCAACAACAAGAATATCATTCAACAATAATTTGTTCACCGTGTACCTGTTACTTTCAGGTACAAATATTGTTAACTGCTTTTACTTGCATTTAATAATATACTTCAACCAATTCAGTTATCCCTGTATACCTTAACCAATTTAATTATTTCTTTTGCTATTTTTAATTATCATTTCCACGTAAACTTACTAGAAAACCTAGGCTAACCTCGTAACACACTTTTGGGCCCATACCCGACCCAGGCTGGGCATAACTCGCACAACCGAGCTGGCCATACCTAAATGCTTGGACCGAGGTCCCGAGTGGCCAGTACACAAGCCCCTCAGGCTCGAGTCGAGCTCGACTAGGCGAAGAGGCTTTTCAATATTGGTCGCTAACATGACATTTCTATAGAGGGTAGGTGAGGCGCGGTTGCCGACATGTTTCCTGACATGACACATCACCATACTAAATCTGGAGCGCCCACGTGGCATTGTATCAACGATGGAAAAACCCTATTGTTTCAACTTCTTCACCTTTTCAAAAACACTATCCTTCGTTCGCTCACTCCTCACTTTCCCACTTCACTCTTTTCTACTCGAGCTTCTTACAGACTCTTCATTTCCCCCCTAGCACTACAGCACACCACCGTCTACTCACCGGAAAAACAAGTATGCTCTATTCACTTACCTACATTGAATGATTGTTATCCATTTTCATGGGCTACCTTATATGAAATGAAATGCATTTTTATTCGTTTCTTCTGCTTGGTCTGAATTGCATTTCGTATTTTGTTTGTGCTGGTGTTCTAGGTGTATCAGAGATGGATTATGGTTCTTTATACCCCTGGGCTAAAAAAGATTTTTTTTAAAAGAAACCTCCTATTACACCACTCGTTTACATATTAGGGAGTTGAGAGAAAATGATTGTACATTGAGTAAAAACATGAAGGATTTGTTAAACGGTAGAGTGTAGGGAAGATGAACCTGTTTGTTGTGACGACTCGTCGGATCCTCATGGTCCCTTTTTTTTCTTTTATGCCACATTCTTTAGTCTTCCTTTGTCTATTTTTGAAAAGGAGATATTAACCGAGCTCAACATAGCTCCTGCCCAGCTACATCCAAATAATTGGGCATTTATCCGTGCTTTTACAATCTTATGCTCATAGCTTGGCATTTTGGCGATTGTGGAAACTTTCCTATATTTCTTTGAGGCCAAACATTCGGGTCGTCAATTGTGGGTTTCCTTAAATGGTGCCCCTCGGAAGAGCTTTGCTCACCCTCTTCCAGTTATCATACAAAAATTTTAAAGGTAAATTCCTTAAAATATGAGCTTCCACAAGAGATCTGACCCTACTGAACGAATTTCCCTTATATTAGACCCCTGAATCCAGATTCCAAAGTGCTCGGCACCTGGAGGACTTGTCACCAAAAGAACAGGGGATATGCGAATTTTTGATGAGGTTGAAGGTTGTCTTTGACACCTCTTATCTGTTGACCAAAGAGTATCTCCCTAGTGCCTTGAAAGCCTATACTAGTACTCCTCGTTTCCTAACTTTGGTAAAATCAACTCTATTATTGTCATTAATCATTTACTTGTTTTCTTTGCAGAGAGAATGTTGTCCAACATCAGCAAAGCGGAGCTAGCCGAGCTAGCTAAAAAGACGAGGGCGACTGCTAGCCTGCCCAAGGAATCTTTGAAACAAAAGAGTATAACTCCAGCTATGATTACCCAGCCCCCCACCGATCAAGACGAGGAGACCACCTTTAGGCTCGTCTTCAAGAGGAAAAGGAAAGCGACCACTCATTCTACTAAGCATTCTCATTCAGATGGCCAAACTCCACACCAAGAGGTCATCATCATTCAGAAATGTGAGGCCGAGAGGTCAAGGGGGAAAAGCCCGTGGGACCCTAATTTTCATGTCCCAACCCATGGCAAGACTTCCTTCCTGCCTAGCAAGGACAAAACTATAGTCCATGACTAAGATTATCTACTTTGTGACACCATGAAGCAATTTGGGCAGGCATTTGCCATGGGTTGTCTTTATTTCTAAGGCATGAGATCGGCGGGCTACCGAGGATCAAAGGGTCAAGGAGAACGTGGAGCTTGAGAAGGAATTTGAACGTCTCCGGGCTGAAATCAACCGTCTCAACAACCATACTCGAGTTGAAGCCAAACACCTGACCGATCTATATGTAGAAGCTAAACGACTCCAAATGGAGAAGGCTCAAAAGGCATCGAGCCTAAACGAAAAAAGGAGCAAACTCTTGTCCAAAATTGAGGAGTTGGAGAAGGAGGCAACCCGTAGAGGGGAAGACCTCAACAATGCCACAAAATCTTTTAAACAAGATGGTGCCCAATCCTACCTCGTAGGATTCGAGGCAACTTTAGACCAAGCAGCGACAATCCATCCTACCCTATACTTTTCAGAGCTCGGCCCAGGTAAACCGTGGTCGATGGTCAACTAAGGGAGGATTAAACCAAACTTTGCTATAGTAGCACTTATTCGTCTACTAAACTCTCTTAACACTTTGACATTTTGAACATTTTGCTTATATTTATTCAACGCTTAAAAACCCTTTGATGTACATATGTTTTGGGATTTTCTACATAGTTTATTTTCACCTCTATAAATGCATGCTTCAACGTTTTACCAATTAACTTAATTTAATTAACACAAATAATATAACAGTGTTTTACCAACTTAAGCGTGGAAAGTAATAACTTATCTCTCTTGATAGAAAAGTCTAACTTTTGATGAGAAACGTCTTCGTGGTTAGGACAAACTTTCACTTCAACTTGACACGCGCCCTCTTTCTATCTGGGCATTCACTACATAGCTTCACTTCGCAAGTTGGGTAAAGGGCATAATACCTTGAGCTTTTTGGATTATTTTAAACTCGAGCATGGTCGGGTCATTATGGCCTTTGAACTCAACTGCTTGACCATGTGAATTGAACATTTATTCCACAATATATTACCTCGCAAGGTGCCTGCCCGGATAATTGCATATGCTCCGAGCTTAGTCGTGCACTATCTCAAATGATCTCCATATCAACTTAACTCGCAGGGTGCCTAACTCGGGTAGTCGTACTTATGTTAATAATTCATCAACAAAAATAAATTCATCGTCACAGGACGCGTATACTTGGATGACTCTATTCATTCTAAGCTAGGTCGTCTTACCATGTACCATATCAAATAACTCATCAACAATAATAAATTCAACTTCACAGGGCGCCTATACTTGGACGAATCTATTCATTCCGAGCTAGGTCGTCTTACCATGTGTCATAGCAAATAATTTATCAACAACAATAAATTCAACTTCACAGAGTGTCTATACTCAGATGACTCTATTCATTCTGAGCTAGGTCGTCTTACCATGTGCCATATCAAATAATTAATCAACAACAATAAATTTAACTTCACACGACCTTATACTTAGATGACTCTATTCTTTCCAAGCTAGGTCTTCTTACCGTGTGCCATCTACGCTAACTTATTTCATACATCAATTTCCAAGAATGAACTTATTACTAGGTGACCTCGTTAAAAAACCCCTTTTTTGGGAAAAAAAAAGCATAACCTCAAACAACATAATGTTCAAAGGAAAAGAATAAAAATTCAAATGTCTTAACTGAAATAATACTTGAGGTTGGTCGCATTCCACGTTCGTGGGATGGCTCCTCCCTCCAAGGTTTCCAACTTATATGCACCGTTTCCCAGTACCTCGACCACACGAAAAAGGGCCAGTCCACTTCGGAGACAACTTTTCTCAATCTGGTAGGGTTGGTCCTTCTGCATTACCAAGTCGATAACCTTGAACGATCGAGGCTTCGTTTTAGTCTTGTGTCTTAACTCCACCCTTCTCTTCAAAGCTTTCGAGTTTATACGAGCAAGATAAAGTACCTCGTCCAACAAATCCAGATTCACCTTTATTCCCTCGTTGGATTCTTCAATGACAAAACCTTGAAACCTTGGTGAACTCTCTTGTCTCTCAACTGGTATCATGGCATCTGACCCATATACCAAGCTAAACAGTGTCTCCTTCGTTGTTGACTACATGGTGGTGTGATAAGACCATAATATTCTCAGGATTTCCTTTGACCAATTTCCCTTTAGCTTTTCCAACCACTTCTTCAGTCCCCTCAAAAGGACCCTGTTCGCCGACTCTACCTGCCCATTTGTTTGTGGGTGCTCTACCGAGGCGAATACCTGCTTTATTTCGAGCTTTGTGCACAAGTTTCTCAATTATTGACTAGCAAATTGGGTTCCATTGTCGGACACTTAATACCTCGAAATCCCGAAATGACACACAATATTCTTTCATACAAAATGTTGGACTTTGTGAAATAGTTATCTATGCAACCAGCTCAGCTTCAATCCACTTGGTAAAGTATTCAATGGCGACGATGAGGTACTTCATTTGACGTATGACCAAAGGAAAAGGACCCAAAATACCTATTCCCCATGTATGGAAAGGCCATGGGATATAGATTGATCGCAACACTTCAGCTGGCGCATGACACCAATTAGCATGCTTCTATCATTGCTCACAACAATGGACATATCTCCCACAATCCTCCTTCATAGTCGGCTAATAGTACCATGTGTTGAAGATGGGAGCTTTGTGCAGGATTTATCAATAACCCAAAATTGATATCCTTCAACTGGCTAAAGGAGCGAAATCTCAAGGATGTGAGGAAGGTCTTGAAAGATCATAAGCTAAGAAGGTTTCTTGATATGTTTGTGAACACTTATCCAAATTTTGTAAAGGTATTCTACACAAATCTACTTATTGATGATGAGAACATGCATTCACATGTCAAAGGGGTGGATATGGAGATCGCTCCTACTGTGTGGATTGCTATCACGGGGCTAAAATACACTGAGTTGAGGATCAAAAAAGGGAACATAGGTGAGGTAGAGGACTTCAACAAAATGAAATATTATGTGAGTTGCCTAAAAAATCATCACTTGAAAGTGAAGGGTTTTTCTGTAGTTGACTTAAAATTGAATGAGAGGATCATTGCTTTCATTGTCTCATGGATGCTAACTCCAATAGGAGTAATCATTTTGTCTTCACTGAAGAAGATCTTGTTCTAATCTTCTACATAATGAAAAACATAAAAGTCAATTGGATCCATGTCTTAAAGGAGCATATGCAAAAATCTATGAGGTTAAGTTATTATCATTTCCCTTATGTTGTTCTTATATATAAATTCTTTCAATATTTTGAAGTTGACCTTGAAGAAGAATTATCTGAGCTGGTGAAGCCATCTCATGAAATTAATAATGGGTCTCTTAGAAAGATGGGATTCATCAAGGTTGGTAACAAATTGGTTAGCAAAGAGGAAGAACAAGTGGGTCCTTCTTGTGAAGATCAAGCTAGACAGATTGATGAACAACAAGCTGAACAAGATGATCAAGATATTGAGAATCCAAATGAACAAGCTGCAGATGAAACCTATGAAGTTGGTCCAAGTGCTGGAAATGCAGATGAATATGATATGCATGCACTTGTGGGCCACCCATTGATTTTGGAATTCTATGTCACAATTTGGAAGGTTGATGATCAATCGCTTGGACAACATGACCAGTGATCAAAGGAACCACTATGAGTTTTGTGTTGTCAAGTTCCAACATCTTGATGAGCAAATTGAAGTTGTGCAGACTCAACTCTTTGAATTCCAATATGGCAAGAATGATTGAGAGTTTAGAGTATCAATTTATGTTTCTTTTTATGTTGTTGAACTCTTTCCTTTCATTTTTTTCTGTTGTTTCTTTTTATTATGTTTATGCTTATGTATCCATTCTCTTTGTCTATTTGTCAAGAAAAATGGGGGGAGAAAGTATTGGTTTCTTAGTTATAATTTTGGCTACACTATGGTGTTTTTTAATTCTAATTAAAACTATTGCACTACACTCTGATACACCATGTTTCTGCTGCACAAAACACTGATTTTTTTGTTGTCAAAACTGGTTTTGAGTGTGCTTGGTAAAATTGTTATATCATGTTGCTATACTTGTTTTGTATGTATACAAATTTTGTTTGCAGGACCTTTCAAGTTCAAAAACTACAACACAAACAAACTAGGAATTTGTCTTCATCAAATATGGGGAAATTGTTGAGCAAGATGCTTTGATGCCACCAAATTTGTGTGGAAAGCTTGAAGATCTTGGTGTTGTGTGTGTGTTGTCTAGTAGTTTTTAACTTGTTAATTCACTACTTGAAATGATCCAAGCTCATTTGAATCTTCATTTCTTTTGAAAGAAATGTTTTCTTAAAAGCTGAGAAATTTTTATTTAGTTGTTTTTCAAATTAACCCTTAATCCAAGTACTAAAGGATAAGTGCAAGAAAATTCACCACTTGAGAAATCTTCTCAAGATAAGAACCAAAAAAAAGACTAAAAAACTCTTAAACTCTCACAAACTCGCAGAGGAAAATTTCATTCAATCTTTAATGTGTGTTTTAAAAATTAAAGAGACTCCTATTTATAAGGGAGGATCTTAGCCAAAAAGGAAAAGAATGGACAAGAAAATGGAGTTGACTTTTCTAATCAAGAGATAACTCCATTAAACATGATTAAAACATCTTAATCCCTTGAAATTAGGGAGTGCACATGGGTATTCCTTGAAATTAGGGAAATGTAATTATTACATGTCAAAAACAATGATGACTTGGAGAAGTGCATGTACACCTTATAAGAAGTTTAATTGATAAAAAAGACTCTCAAAATGTTGAAGAGTCTATGTGCACATAAAAGTGACATGTGATAGTTTACAAGCTCCAAAATACGCTCCTACCTTTGATGGATTTCGTCCAAGTTTCCTGAAGTGTCAACCATCAAGTTCTAACTTCTCTCAAGTTTTCCTAAAAATTAAGAACTACTCATAAACAATTTTGTAATATCTTCTTCCAAAGCCTTGAGTCTTTCTCTAGTTAGTGTTCTTGGAATCTCCCTCTTATTTCTTCTTCTTTGTCTTTCTTTGTCATGCTTCATGTTTTTGTTCCATTAAACTGCTCTTATCTTTCTTCAACAAAGTAATTTCATCTTTATTTACATCAAATGGTTTCTCATTAACTCTATGTACTTCAGGTTTAACACTCTTAAGTAAATGATATCCTTTTGTATCATCTAAGCTACATGTATGCCTAAAATTAGGGGACTTGGATTGATACAAGAAAATCATTTAAACACATTCTCTTGCTTTATGGATATTTATTTTAAAACTTGAAGGATGTGAATCTCAATTAATTGAAAACATATAGTATCTTTGGATGGGGAAGTTTTAAAT
>Ga0123341_1002002_pt1 | contig 16247 bp, 16 predicted proteins | sample Turbeapinknodule_FD_89959 | JGI IMG/M metagenome (GOLD analysis project Ga0123341, IMG submission 89959) | Root nodule microbial communities of legume samples collected from Mexico - Turtle bean Mexico pink nodule | ecosystem: Host-associated > Plants > Roots > Nodule | place: Mexico: Nepantla...
GGCGTAGAGGGGGGTGGCGGAGAGGGAGGATTTGAAGGAGGTGTTGGAAGGGGTGGGGGAAGCGGTTGAGAGAGCAAGGTGGGTTAGGGATGAAGCTTGGGTTGGAACCTTGACCTTGTTGGGTTGAGGGGTTGGTAGGATCTTGGGTTGTCGAAATGGGAAAACGGTTGGGAGAGAGAGGGATAGTGATGCCACTGCAAATGGTGGTTCTGTGGATAGTGGTGCCTTCTGTATCTGTTCCTCTTTCTCTGTTTCCATTTGGTGAGTTGAATCCATTTTGGAAGAATGAAGATAACCTCAAGGTGTTTGGTTGAATGTGTCTGAAAGTGGAAGTTATGTTATGCTGTGTTGTGTTGGCTTATCTTCTACCTACCTCTGTTTTGTGTTGTTGGTTGGTGCTCACTTCTCTCTCTCTCTCTCACTCTGTGGCTTGGATTCTACCAGTATCATGTCTTTTCATATCATGCAACCTACATACATTCATACATACATTAATTAATTAATTTAAGACATAAAAGCTTTTAATTTTTTTTTTAGTTTCTTTGTCAAATTAAAAATATGGTAATTTGGAACTAATTTTGTTAATGGTTCATTTCATCTTCATATCTAATCTGCACTGATTTTTTATATTTACATTTGGAGAGGAGCCACCAACACCCTTCACCTAACCTCTTTTTTTCTTCTTGCTTTCCAACTTTCCATTCTCTAATTTTTGTATCTCAACCTTTATCACTCATTTTCATTCTCCAATTATTCCATTTCTGATGATGCTTTACTTTTGAAAAAATGTGCATCGTAAACCCTATTTTTAGTCTATGTATAGACTCAAAAGATAGATAGATAGAGAGAGGAAATGGCAGTTGCAATTAGTAATATAGCAAAAAATGAAAAGAAAAATAGAATAGAAGTTTGAATGAATTTGTAATTTCTTAGTTTATTTAAATAAGCGTTTTCTTGCTCAAATTTAGATGGTGTTATGGAAGGAAAGATTAAAGAAGAATTGGTGTTCCATTTGGTCATTATTATTATAAGGACTAGTCAGTTTTATGCAAAAGCTATTTATTTTCTAAGATTACTCTAGTACTTTGAAATTCGTCACGAGTTTTTCCTCACCAACAACAAATGTGTGGAATCATATTCTAAATTGTTTTTCGGTGTTAATTTTTGTGAGCTGCTATATAGTACGACCAAAAATTCATACAAAAAAAAAAATAGGACAGATTCTCTTTGCACCAGATTATTTTGGACTGCACCCAATATACGTAAAGGAAAAGATCAAAATATCCTTAATGAAATAAAAAATAGGGTTTAGTTAAAACGTGCACTCAACCCAGCAGTGCACCCAATCCACACCTAACCTAGCAGTGCACCTTTCATTTTTATGTGGTCACTATGAGGCAGCGTCGCAAGCTTGGAAACTTAAACAAAGAGCAACCCAAGCACCTTCATTTTTATTCTTCTCGTGGCTGTGGCAGCATCGGAACTCGAAAGCAGCGTTGAGGCACCGCGACGACAACAAACGAAGCCACCAAAGAAGGATTGACACCACCGGAGAAGGACTGTTGCGAAACCTTGATTCGTTCCAAAAACATTAGAATTTTCGCAAAAGTAATAAATAAATAAAAAAGTAGTTCGTGTCATGTAAGATGTCTCCTTTCCTTTCGCAAGCCAAATGTCTTCGTGTCCTTTTAGTCGAATCTATCTCACTAATTCATGTTCATCGTTTAGTTCCATTTTTTTAAGAATACTTTCACCTTCACCATAATAAATATTCATCATAGGATCTTCACTATGTTATTATCATTATTTTTCGTACTTCAAGCCACCAGAGGGTTCCACATTTTTTTATCTTGAAAGTGTAAAAAGAGAAGAATGTCACGATGATAAGCTTTGTCTACTCAGTAAACTTTTCCTTCAAATTGGGTACTCAATAAATTAACCCTTCAAAGTTCTGGTATACCCTTCAAATTGGGTTGCTCTTTGTTTAAGTTTCCAAGTTTTTGCGCGCTGCCTAACCGTGACCACAGAAAAATGAAGGGTGCACTGCTGGGTTGGTTGTGAGTTGGGTGCACATTTTACCTAAACTCTAATTTTCATTTCATTGATGGTATTTTGGTCTTTTCCTTTGCGTATATTGGGTGCAGTCCAAAATGATCTAGTGCAAGGAGAATCTGCCAAAAAATAGTTATATGTTAGGATAGGCCCAATAGCATACCGACCCAATCTATGTTAACCTAAATCTCACATATAAGTGAGATATTCTGGAAAAAGGAAGGAGAGAAGAAATTTAGTGAACCCTAGTTTTAGTAGTACTCCTTAGGCTTAGTTATAGTGATACAAACCAACATATAACTAAGAACACAACTAGCACTTCCTAAAAGGGTCAATCTTCTCAAGATACAAAGTCAGGCCCCACCAAGCCTTGAGAAAGAATTAGCAAAAAGAAGAAGAAGCTATAAACCCGAATATCAGAAGTGCTTCCTTTTGGTCTTCTTAAAAAATAGAATATGTTTGTAAATAATTTGGGCTTACTTTAGGGGTCCAAATAACAAAGATAGGCTAGAATAAGGTACCTTTAGTATAATAGGGGGTGTAGTTAACATTTTAGCTTGTTCTTATCCCTTTAGGAAGAGATTTTGACCTAGTTTCTAAAAGGACAAGCCTAGGGTGCGGGTTTGACTTAGTCAAACCCTAAGGCTACCCATTTTTCCTTTTTCCCATCCTACCCCTCCTGCTTGTTTTCTAAGGCTCCTTCACCTATAAATAGGAGCCTACTCATTGTATTTTACATGTTGAATTTGAATGAAATAAAGAAACTCTGCACAAATTGTATGAGCTCTTAGTGAGGCCTATGTCCTCTTAGGTTGAGGTCTTATCTTGAGTGATTGGGAAGCTCTCAAGTGGTGGCCAACACACTCATCTTGGAGCATATCACCCTCCAAGTGGCGTGACATTTCTCACCCACCTTCATAAGTTTTCTCCTTCAATTTCTCCATTCCATTTTATGTGTCTGTCTCTTAGTTTCTCTTCTTTGTTGCTCTTGGGTTTCACTCATAATCATGAGTATGTGCATCATGGGAGGCCATGACCACCATTGATGTTTACCTTATGCCCATTTCAATTCCGCAATTGCATCTCATCCTCACCATATCTTGTTTTTCATCTTTGCCTTTGTGAAGTGAACCTTCACACTTACTTAACCACTTGGTTAAGTTCGTATCCAATGGGAATCTTCCTTAGGTCTTCACTCATAATTGCTAAAATGTCAACCTTAAGTAAAAGTGTCACCATAAATGAAAACATCAAAGACCTGGAAGATGTCATCAACAACATCCAAGCACAACTCACAAGGATTCAAAGCCAGTTAGAGGACCACTCTAAAAGACAATCTATCCTAGAGGCAAAGAATGATCACCTTCATTCTACCTTCACGTCCCTCCTGGATTAGCTAATAGCCCTTTCTCATTCTGAGAATAAACTCCCACCCCTAAACCACCAAAACAACCCCCACTCCACTCAATCCCATGCCCACCATCAACAACCTCCATGCACATTAGGTCGCTCACCACAACAGTGCATACGCCTCAACTGTTGCACAGTCCAATTCCGTTGGCCTCCGCGCACACTAGGTCGCACGCCACAACGGCGCCTACGCCCCAATCGTCGCACCGCCCAGTGCCACCAGCCTCCGCGTGCACTAGGACACATGTCACAACACCGCCCGCGCCCCAATTGTTGCGCCGCCTAGTGCCACCAGCCTCTGTGCGCACCAGGACACACGTCGCAACACCACTACCGACGTCTAGATCCATTCAACTGCCAGCACCCCAACGCCGCTCAATGTCACCTGCAACACCCTTCGTCGTATCCATTAAAGCACCAAAGATTGTTTCTCCCAAAAAAAAGAAAAGAAAAGCAAAGCAATAGCGGCAGCAGCAAATGATCACCTCCATCCAAGCCCTCTCCAGCTAAACCTAATTCCCAAGCAGTGTCGTCCACTCCAAACCCTAATCAGCAAGAGGTGCACCAAAACCTTAATATACAAGAACAAGCGGCGCCCCAAACCAACCCTAGCAAGCCTAAAATCCCTCCTATGACCCAATTTCCTGCCGCACCTCCACATTACAACCAAAATACTCTACCCCCACAACCAAACAAATGCTCAAACGGTTCAACCCCAACCCAAGAAGTACCAGTGGCCCAATTGCACTTAAGACACCACTTTGAAGACAAAGTGTTTTCTGGGACGGATAATAATGTTAAGATAGGCCCAATAACATACAGGTCCAATCTATGTTAACCTAAATCTCACATATAAGTGAGATATTCTAGAAAAAGGAAGGAGAGAAAAAATTTAGTAAACCCTAGGTTTAGTAGTACTCCTTAGACTTAATCATAGTATAGAACTTTACAGTTCTAACTTTGTATTACGTGGAAAATAAGTTAAAAAAACAAAAGAATTTTTGGTCTCAACTAAAATAATAAATAAGCCATAATTGATATTTCTCTTCACAACATTAGTCCAATCATTTTATTGATTATTATTTTTCACACCTATTTATTTATTTTATATTTTTTGCCTCTATTAAATAATTCATTATATATCTTCAATTCCCGTCGTTGTTTTCTTTCCATTCATCTTGGATCTCATAAAAGGTGTAAAAAAAGATTATCCAATTTTTAAGCAGAATAATTTTATGTTTTTCTAAAACTTATTTTCGTCAATTCTCTTAGCTATTAAAATATAATGAGAAGTTACAGGTGCATAGGCACTGCAAGTGTTCATCCAGTCCTGGGGGAAAAAGGAAGGCGCTTTTTTTTTTTTTATCAGCAAAGGATGGCGCTTACAAAATTAACCTGCATGCACACAAACACTGCTTGAACTCTAGTCACAAATCACAGGTGAAAAGTAAGTTTTTTTGATGGAAAAGGGGGGCCAAAATCCCTGAAAAATGAAAATTAAAGGGTGCTCCTTTTTTCTGCTCTTCACAACTTTCTTGTGAGACTTCTCATTCGTTTTCGAATTTTTAAGAACTTTTAAGAGCGAATGCGAGGTACCAAAAAGAATTATCAATGCTTAATGGGTTTTGTGCATGAACCCTCCGTTGGCATTGATGATGATAATGTATGATCAAGACATTATCAATGCCAATATGCCATCGAGAAGCAGGAGAGCTTCAAGAGAATATTCCGTAAGCCACATTCTGCAGTGAACCTATATTCTTCAGACAAAATGGTTTTAGATTGTCTTTTTTAAAGTATAGTTATACGTCTTCATGATCTGCATTTTTTTTGTTTAGGGTTTGTTGAAATGAGAACAACACAGTCTGTACCCAATAAAAATATCAGATCATAGTGCAGACCCTTGTGCTGCTTGTTTTGAACCTTCCGAAGGATATGATTTTGCACGGGCATTGTCTTACAATCAAGTTCATCGATGATATATAGCTTCATTCGTGAGCGCATTGCATAGTAAGATAAAATTTAGTGCAACTACGGTATTCAATATGCTTAGAAAGCGTACACAAAATGGGAAGCTTGAAGGTGACAGACATCTTGGAACAGATTATGGTAATACCTTAAGCATGTGTTTTGTCAGAATCTGATGTCCTTTTGGACACTTGATCAGACAGTTGCGAGTGGAAAAATTTGTGATTTCACCCGCACACTGGGTGTCCGCGTAGTGGAATGGTACAAATGGGTTTGTGTATCATACTCTATTAGAAACACCAGATATATAAAGCAGAGTTACCGGATACAATGGCTTAAGGAAAAATTCAGATTATAAAATGTTTCTGGTGGGAGAGGGCGTGTCCACTTTCCACAAACAAAAACCACGCGGGATCACCTAGTTTAGCATGTAGTAATCATATTAAAAACCAATTGCACTATACACAAATATCAATGCTCACATCTACAAAATGCAACAGTGTGGCGAAGACAGCAACAGCCATCTAGCCACCAAATACCATATGCACCAACCACCTTCCAAACTGGCCAGTGTTTTCACATTAAAATCAATCAAAATCAGCTAGGATCAAGAACCACATAGCAAGTGGAATGTGCAACTGACTTTCAGAGGACAGTTGCGTGAAGGTCAAACAGCAACGCAACTTGAATGTCAACAGTAAAATCCGTCACTCCACTGAAGCTCACATGCCAAATACCCCAAGAAGCAGGAAACTTTGAAGTTGTGGTGGAATGATATCGATACTATTGTTGGTTTAAAGCAGGAAGAGTAGGGTGTGGCCTAACAACATTCAGAACTCCCCTTGCAGTTGCCTGTTAAGGGAAAAATAACAGTGAGAAATATTGATCTAAACAGTCTGATTAAGTATTTGTCCAGTTGTTTTACCTCAAAGAAGGAATTCAGATTTAATCGCAAGAGAAAACGTCTCAAAAACGGGGCTCGCTGACTTCCAGCAAGTCTGCTGCTGCGCAGTATAGTGTACAAGGAATTTGATTTCTTGTTGAATTCCTACAGATGTTGGATTAGAGAAAGCAAACAATAAATAAACAGTCAAAACCAAGAAATTTGATTTCTTGTTGAATTCCTATAGATGTTAGATTAAAGAAAGCAAACAATACATAAACAGTCAAAACAAACAATAGACGTCGGTAAAGGACGGAGATCTCATCTAAAATATAGAAATGAAACCATTAATTTGGAAAGGCCCAATCAATTGAAACAGGGATGAAAAAGGGTGACTATTCATTGCATTTAAATACAAAACTGCCTTAGCAATTTAGCTCCAGATACAGTAAATTTCTATGAACACGTCTGAAGAGAAGAGAGAAAGTTCAATCTTTTACAGTATAAATTAGAGAATAAAAGACAAATGAGGTAGAACTTCAGATATTTGAAGGGAAACAGAAGGTCTCAGGCGAACATTCCCATATAAATTTTTGCCACCTTCCACTAAAAAAGGTGATATGCGAACAGAACCATAAAGATGCAACTATATTGTACTCTTTTCTAACTACTACCAGACAAGTTCAAGAGTAGATAAATAATACTGTATAAAAGTTAAAAGCCCATTCTGAAGTTCCCCAAATTCAATTTAGTCCGTCTTACCTTACCTAAGAGTTACAGCTATAGAATTCACATATTTATCATCATAACCTTACCCTCATCATTGATTATTAAATCATAATGAATTATATGGAGAAACAAGAGTATTTTTCTGATATACAAGATATATCATAATATTACAGCCTGAACAAGGCATTCACACACGACAGATTGAATAAGATGATCGTAAATTAGTATCTTCTTTTCTCTTAATTAAAAATGCTCAGATAGTTGGGCCTACTATGTTTAATATATAAAGCTGTATGAGGACAATAATGGCTTTATTGAGATACTTGTTCCTGTACAATTATTAGGCAAAGAAAAGCAGAAATACATATCACCTCAGCTATATGTTCCAGTTCAGAAGTATTTGAACAGTTATCTTGGTTCTCAATATTCCAGCAAAATTGCAGGCAAAGCTTCATGATACTATCCAGTATCCTCGATACAGAACCAATGTCCAAGAAAGCTTGTGAAATCAAGGCTGAAAGATACCTGTTGGAGACATAAAAGTCGAATAGTATGATGTACTAGGTAAAAATAGCCACCAAAAGGAATACAATAAAGCACAGTAGCGAGTTTATCATTCATAAAGCAATAACAGTTCAAACATCAAGGCACCTGACACATGCTTCCAAAGAGAATAAAGTGCACATTAATCAAGCCCTAATTTCTCATTAAACCACAAGTTCAGGGTAAAGGAAGCTCTATGCTGATCTGCTGTTACTATCAATAGCAGCAAACTGAAACTAAAAGCTATCTTTGACCATAAAAAGTAAAATATGATCCCTGCAGGTGAGCAATAGGATATAAGTTGGCGTACTAAGTCAATGGTCACAGAGCTGTATTTAATTTGGATAACCATGATTGTGCTGGTTTTCTTAGTATGCATGTTGAAATAGTTCAGCAAGCAAGATGATTTTACACCACTAGAAAATGTCAAGACTAAAAGCATGCAATTCAAAAAGTATTACTCTTGATGAAAGCCCACAAGTTCTGTAAAATCACGAGACTCTTGAATATGAGATTGCAAAATATTCCATTGAGACTCTATCACATCAACCTGAAAAATGAAAGCACAATTTTAAATGTAAAACAGAGATTTTATTTGCTGCAAAAAAGGTACAGTACACACGAGAAAATTGTAATTAGGATACCATCACCCTACTTCTTTCCCTAATACCAAACACAAATTGGAACTTTTTGCTAATATAAATATAATAATAATAATCTTCATTCAGTGCTTATTTGGCATCTAGAATTTTAAGCATGAAATTGAATATTAGAATTAAAATTGAGCCTGTAAATTCTAATTTTACCAATTGTACCTTCTTAAAATTATTAGAATCATAATCTCAAATGGTAATGTCATGGAATCACAAAATAACCAGCCCAGTCCATTCCTAATTCTTAAATGACCCTAAACGATTACCACTTCCACTTCTAGGAATTAAATTTGTGCTAAACACAAAAACAAAATACATTTCTCTATTAGAATCAATTTGCAAGGTATAGAACTCGAGTCTCACATTAAAAGGGATTTATAAGGCCTTAGGCTCTCCAACTACAATAGCGAGATTGACTTGCTTTCGTGGTGTGGTTCTCCCAAAGCTTTTATCAATTTATATCAAAGCTTTTCACCATGTCTCTCAACAGCAAACAAGTGGTGACAGAGCATTGTAGTCTTTGTACAAGAGTAAACTAGTGAAAGAGCTAATATAATAAACTCTTATGGGCACAAGGCTACAAAGCGTGGGATTTTAGGATCCAATACAAGGTATAGGACTTGAGTATGGGATTCTAGAGTGGAATTTACAAGATTTTGGAATCTCCAACTATGATGTCTAGCATGGCTAAGCTTCTGGGGTGTAGTACTCCGCAAGATTCATATCAGTCTCTCATGCTTCTTCATAGACTCCCGACAAGTTTGGACAAGATATAAATCTCCTTTTTTTTTAATTTAGAAACTAGCTTCTCTATATTTGTTGGACAATGGACACTTTGGTTATGTTAATTTAACAGTATTGGCCTCATTGACTGTGAAGGCTTTGTAATAGTAATACACTTTTTTACATGTCCATTTCAGATGACTTTTTGCTTGCATATTCAGCATATTGCACCCAAGTACATGAATCCAAACAAATATAGAAGTGCTGAACTAGTGTATCAATCCTATAATTACTTTGAAGTTCAAATAATATTTATAGTAGCAACAGAACAAATTCAACATCAAAGATAAGATATGAATGACAACCTGAATATAAAATTGGAGATTTCTGATCAAGAATGCCATATGTTCTCTAACACGCCACATTGGTCGAAATCTCTGTTGTTTCTGCTGTGTTTCTGAGCACTTCTCTTGATCATTTCGGCGTTTGGCAAAATCACTATGATATTGGTGCATTACAGATGCCCATAGCTTCTCCAACTCCATTTGTGTCCGTTTGAGCCGCAGTAAGTATTGGAATATTCTGACGTACCTGTTATTGTGCAGAAAATTTACTGACCCAGAATTAACATAATAAGTTTATTTAAGATATATAGGCCCTAATTGAATAAACTTCTCCATAAGTACTTTTGAAAAAATAAATGAAGCTAAAATTAACAAAATTTCTCCATAAGTTGAAGTTAACTTATGCACTACAACTTTTATAGATGCTCTCATGTAACTTCTCTAGAATATGATGTGAAAGAGTTTGGTTTAAGAAACATTAGTTTGTACATGCTCTCATGTATGAAAGCATTGTTTTAGTATGAGAGGGAGGGAGCAAATCCTGATTAAGTGATTATTGAATATTAAATGTCAAGATTAAAAACAAAGTCATGTGACTTTTGTAAAGGCATTTTTCAATCTTGACCATTTAAGCCAGAGGGTCCAATGGTCCCCATGTCTTCATATTAAAACTAAACCAGTGGTCTCACAAGATATATCCCCTACATATAAATAATATGTATATCTCTTAAACCAATGGCCCTTATCATAATCTAACATTTGTATATCCTGCAAAGTTGGCATACGAATCCATGACACATTTTAAGAAGTTTTATACCATAAAGTGTTTCCAGTTAGAAGAACTAGTATAGCTACAATAAATAGCAAGTGAAAAGAATCAGCCCTTGGACCTCAGGACATTAGCAGTAGTAACTTACTTAGAGAGGACTTCTTGAGTAAAGAACAGATGCAAAGGCCAATCAACAGAATACCCAAGAGCAATACCATCCCAACCATCTACTGACACTTCTGATAAAGCACTACCATCCAGTGAAGAGGCTGGCTTTGGTAAATCGATCAGGGAAGGTTTAACTGTGATTCCAAAAGATGGCATCCTAAAGGGGGAAGAGAGAACATATTAGCACAGTGTTGATAACAGCTCAGCGAGAAGCTAGCACAAAAAGAAGGAAAAACAATGAATATGGATCCTAACCGCAAGGAAACTTTAGAGAAATATTTGTCTTCTTCACCAATAGTTTTTAATGCAGCCTGTATTTCAAAGGAGTTGCAATTAAGCTTTGTTAATACATCTAAAAACATAAACATATTGATGTAACTAACTGGTGAATGGCATGAAACCAAAAAATCATTCATATCATAAGGTAAACAAACCAGCTGAAATGGGACCGTAAGATCAGCTTCAGCTGTTGACTGGCGTGGTGGCAATCGCATTAATTGACGACTTTCCTCAAGAAAACACTTGCATAAATAATGAGTAAATCAAAGACGTCAGTATAATTTCATTAAAATTTCAAGACAAACTGAGGTTTGAACATCAGTGAGTAATTGATGCATATATAGATGAGACACTTCCCAATGTTAATTTTCTAGCTAAAAGTTTAGACCAATTTGCAACGTCTCCTATTTTGTAACTGAATTATTTAGTAGTTCAGAAAATTAAACCAATATACAGTTTCAAAGAATATTTTTTACCATTTAAAAAATAGATCATTCCAAAATAAAAACTAAGGCAGATGTTGGAGATCCAGAAATGACAGGGAGAAACTCACCTACCTACCATAATATATCAATTACAAAATACTCAAGCTAGTATCAATATTCAAAATAATCAGTAATCTACAATAAATTTCACTAAACATTGACTGATTAAACGTAATGTCATATAATATGGCCATAGACACAAACACACAACGATTATGATAAAACCAATATAGGGCCAGTTTGTTAAGGATTTAAAAAGAAGTGACTCTGATGTATAATAATTTAGGGATTATTTTTTTGAGACTTTAGAAAAGGCTGAAGTTAATTATGTTTGTTAACAATGAAAAAAATCATTTTTTTAAAATAAATAATTGATTTTATGGGAAGTTATTTTAAATAAATTTTTATTTTAATAAAATTCCTGATTTTTTGTAACTAAGACATAACAAACCAAAAAAGTGATTATCTTTTTTAAAAAATTATACCTCAGTGAAAAAGGTTTAAATAAATGTGCTAATAATCAGTTTCAAGGGTTAATTAAAACAAATTCATGCAGAAAAGGAGAAAACATATCATTGACATCACTCTTTGATGGATGGATAGTTATCAAAAGTTCAAAACCCTCTGATATGCACAAAGGAAAAGATTTCTTAGACACCACACACAGTGAAAACATAAACTTGACACCATATTATAATATTATAATAATATTTAAAATTAAAAAATAAACTAAATATGATTAAAATATTATTTTATTGGTTTGTGAAGTTAAGGTTTTTTACTGTTTGTGGTGTTAACATATCACCACTCATGTGCAAAGGGTCATGAGGGTATATGTTGGGTCTGTGGGCCAAGTTCAACCCAACAGTCCTTGTCCAATGGTTTAATTTAAATAGGAAAGTCTCCCATTAGATGCAGGGTGTTGTGAGCTTAGAGTTGGCATGGTGGTCAGGTAAGCACTCTTCATCATATCATATCACCTCCCAGCCCCAACCTCAACTTTTTATTTCATACAGTTTTTTCTAACACAACGAAAACAAAATTTGCAAATTGATGCACTCATTGCCATTCAAAATGTTAGTATAGAGTAGATAATATTTCAAGCTTTACCTGGAAGAAATCTCCTTTTGCCAATAGAAAATAGTCTTTTAAGGCCTTCAAGTGGCCATTCAAGTCAGCACGTACAACCACAAGCTGCAGACATAGAGGGAATAGAAATTAAACGCTCTGAACACAAATGCTTCAAAAATTAATCAATACATGAACCAGAAGATTTAAGTTAAGCACCTGCCAGAGATGACTGGCTGCTATAGTCTGAACAGAGTCCACAGCACATTCAAATGATCTTTTGTGAAATTCAGATGATTCCTGTGGAAAGTTAATAATGAGTTTTCCTAAACACTAACTGGAAATGTTAACAGTAAAGAATGATTTATTAGTCAGTTAGTCAGAACCGAAAAAGTATGACACATCAAAAGGCTGCCAACAATCCAACTATTTAATAAAACAGCTTTGGAAAATCAGCATCTATATGATTGAGTGAAATGCAGGACATGAAAACCTTTAGGTTCAGAAGCATTGCTTCAATCTTATCTGCCTCAGATTGTGGAAGCAAATCATCTCCTATTCCCATATTAATTGCAGGTTCCCTGTGAAAATGAAAACGCCCTGCTAATCCATGTATTTTCTGAAAACTTTTAGGCATTTGAGGATGCATAGCATCCCCAGACTGGAAGGAAGGACTTGGATTTCGTAGAACCCTAACAGCTTTTCCGGCAAAAAGAATTGATTCAGCAACACGCTCAGGTATATATTCTGGCAGCATTTTCTGCAAAACAAAATTATAAATAGTAAAAATTGTATGTATCAACCCTTGGGTGACCTGTCAATCTAATGTTAAGGACAATTACTGAAGTGGACAAAATCCAATTCATTAAAGAATGGAACATGCAATTCATTGATACAGAAAAGTGAGCTTACAAACACTAAGCCAAAACAATATTCATGAAAACGATCACGTTTGTTTCAAGGAATGACATTCCCAAGAATACTAAATGTTATTCCTGAGTAAATTAAAAAATATCTTGGGTTAGATATGAATATTCCTGGGAATATCTTTTAAAATTCAAAATCATTAAGAGTAGAAATGGAAGTTATAATAATTGGGTTAGACAATAATCTTCCATATTCCTATTGGAATATAACTTTCCCAACCCTGTCTAGGAACAAAACTGAAGCAAAAACAAGGTATTACTACTTTCCCTAGCTCAAACAGTACCTACGATAACTTTTTTTATGGATTATAGTGAACATGGGAATATTACATTCCAAAGTTCACTTTCTCGCCAATAAATTTTTAAACCTTGAAACATGCACACTCAAAGGAAAGCAGCTCAGAGTCATGACATGACCAGAATTAGCTAATGATACCAAATAAACATGAAATCCCAAGTGCCAATCAGACAAAGATGCATCATCAGTTGACATGCGTGCCAACTTTTCAGAGATGTCCGGATGAGATGAGTTGTTTCCTACATCTCTATCTTCTTGCCTGAAAAGCAAATGAATGAGGTCAAATATATAATTCAAAGGAAAATAAGAGTTCTCAAAACCTAAGAAACCAGAAATTATCAATGCTACCAAATAATCACAAAGTTTAAAAGAGGTGAAGAAGATGAACTAATATCCAGATAAATTTTTCATGTACCACACACATCATATATTTTACTAGCATAGTTTTTTTCTTGTTTGGAAGGGAGAGATCAGAGGTGATAAAACCTTTCGTCTTTTGATGATTTTGGATAGGTTGTCTCAGGTATGGGGTTAAGTGTGGAGACACAGTAGAAATAAAAGAAACAAAAATATTATGAAACTGATATTCACCTGATATGATGTGATATGTTATAATGTGATGATATGATAAAAAAAAACTAGAGTACTAACCCTTTATTTATACTAATCAGACTCCTACTAACAGGAGACCAATCATAAGATGAAGAAATATGGAAACCAATTCTAAAAGTTAGTGAGAAAATAGGAAATTAATCCTAAAGGATAATCTAAGATATTATAACATGTAATCAAGATGATATAAGATGTTTTCATACATTATAAACAGATGAAACAGATAAGTATTATTTAGTCATTGTCAATTCATGGTGACATTAGCATATAACAGTAACTATAGAAATATAGCAGAGGCTACAATCGTTTTGATAAATTATGACAATGATTGATAATAATAATAATAATAATAATAAAATATTATTATTATCATTTATAACCAATTTTTTAGTATGATACATCAATCGTGGAAATAAAATATTTTCAACAAATGCATTTACAAAGTTTGGAAGTCCAGGATAATTAACAAAAGAGTATATCTTACTCTCAACACCATTTTTGCAATACATCATATCAGTCTGCCCCTATAATTGTTTTGAGACTTGTTTACAAGCATATCAACAGTAGACACACTAAAAATTAATACGGAGTTACCTCCTAATGAAAAATTCTCCATGCTGGTCTTGAAGAATCCCATAAACCATCCATGATGCAAGCTGGTTATACATGACCTGGTGTCCATGCCAAAGAAGCCTAAGCTTTGGACAATAATAGCCAAAAAAAGATAATAAGAATTAACCAAGGGTGAAAGTTGAAGACTAATGCGATGTTTTAAGGATCAGAAGAAATAAATTAGTTCCAAAAGGAAATCCATCATTAAACTACCCAACATGATAGTCCTCGATATTTTTACTTAACACCTATATTTTTTATACTAAATTAAAGATTTGTAGTGGCTAACAGAATTAAAGCATTCATGATTTAACATTTTAAACCCTAGATGTTTTTTACTACTAGTCTCATACAACAGCAGAATTTAGAGGCTAATCATCACATAGTTGGAATGACATAACCTGCATCTTAACACTGCCAAGAATACTATCCACCAGAAGAAATGCATACCTTTGCATGCAAGTCTGTAATTCAGGCACTCCACAGTGGCACCTCTTATGCAGAAGATTAAGAAGTTGACCTCCGTGAATATCATCACGCTCAATCTCCAGGATGAGTTCGTACAGAGGAGGCAAAAGGCAAAAAAACTGGAAAAGAAATCAAAATCAAAATCAACGTCTAAATAAACTGAAAAGAGAGAACAGAAAAAATTACCTTGTTAAGGCCCTGAGTAACTGTCGCCAAGATAGGCATGGTTTCGGACAACAACTTCTGTTCAATATGCAGAACCGCAGACCTATAAACTGAGAGCACTTCAACAATGCCATTGGCTAGGGCCCTACGATACACACTTCCCTTCTCCTTTTTCTCCAAAGGGTTCGTATTCGCAGACCTTATCCAACTTAAATTCCTGCACTTGGCTGAAAACCGCTCCATCTCCCTATAATAAAACCCCAACACGATGATCCTCTCAATAAGTTCCCTGCATCCAACACAATCCATTAGAAAGTTTCAATTTTCAGGGTGCCCATTAAAAATTACCCTACAAACTAAAAGAATTGTACTTTGGGGTTTAGAAAAAAGAAAAATTAAATTAAAAGGTGGAGTTAGAACCTGTCGCTTGGGTCGATAAAAGAGATGTCGGGAGCGAGCTTGAAAGTGCATTCGTCGGAGATGGGGGCTTCGGCGGTGAGGTGGTCCCGCCGGTCGACGATTAAATCACCGGTGTAGCCCAGTAACGCTAGCAGAAGCTCGTGCAACATTGTTGTCTCTTGAAAATCTAACCTATCGCTTGTGGAGAAAATGCATGCGTTCAGAAAACTGGATCTTTTGGAGAAGAAGGGTTAGATTGGATCAAAGAGATTTGAATTTTTAAGTATAAAGCAAGTTCAAAATGAAAGCTCCAAAAGCATTGAGCAGCTGAAGGACTATTTTTCCTGCAAAATTTAAATCTCACTGCCTATCAGGGTGTCACACTTCTCTTAAATTAAAGTCGAAACACTCTTAGAATTCTTAGAACACTTATAGGTGTAGAGTTGAATTCAAAAAAATATTTGTGGGATTTGTTAAAATTCTAGCACGGTTCTAACACAATTTTAAAATGTATAAATACAATAATTTTTTAAAAACTTAAATTTATTGTATAAATGTTTATTATGATTATAAAAATATGAGACAAATTCTTTGAATTAATCATGAAAAATATCTTCATGCTCTCAAAACAATCTGGAACATATTTTTACACATAAATATTTATTTTCAATTTATATAATTTAAAATTATATA